>Ga0075152_10001154_pt1 | contig 19041 bp, 15 predicted proteins | sample JI61114C2DNA_FD_70964 | JGI IMG/M metagenome (GOLD analysis project Ga0075152, IMG submission 70964) | Wastewater effluent complex algal communities from Wisconsin, to seasonally profile nutrient transformation and Carbon sequestration -... | ecosystem: Engineered > WWTP > Effluent > Algae...
CAACTCCAACACATTGAGCATAATTACTTGAAGTGCAAAAAAAGAACACAAGAAGTAGATAAATAATACTCCCTTTTAGTAAGTTATTCTTTTTCATAGTTTTAAATATTTTAAATTATATGAAATTGTTATAGCAGTATTTAAAATTTGAATAAGTTGTAAATTAGCATTATAAACATAAGATACTAAGGATATAGTATTACTTTGTTTTTTAGTTGCTATAAGCAAAATATGTAAAAAAGCATTTTGTTCTGCTATTGTTATAAGTTGTTCATGTTCTTTTTTACTATTATAAAAAGAGCGGTCATTGTCAATAATAATATTTTTTGAATATTGATATTGAGAACTTTTATCGACAAAATGATTATTTAATAAAGGTTTTGCTGAGGCACTCAGGCTGAGTAATAGCGTCAGCAATAATAGTAGTCGCTGCGCCCGTCGTAAAAAGTAATTTTTTTTCATAAAAAATAATTAGGGTTAGAATTTTAAAAATTGTCAAATTTAATTAATACTAGGTTATTTTTAAAGGAGATTATAAAACCAATTAAATTACTACTATCCATTTCTTCCCCTAGCGAGAGGATTAAAAGAGTAGCTGTATATATAGTTAATAATTTTAGAGGCAATTACTAAAGAAAATAAAACCACCACAGGGGTTAAAAAATCTTTAAATATAAGATTATAGTAATTGCATAAAATGTCCTTAAGGATATTCTTAACAAATACAGTATAAATACTTAAATTGATATAGTAAAGTAGAATCATTTTTTTATATTAAGAAAAATATTAAGACCAAGATAAATAATTTTGAATAAATAATTTGTAGAATTTTTTATAATTATGAAGTAGAATTTATACTACTAAAAAAGAATAAATATTCAAAAAACACAACGACTTTAGGTAATAGATCACTCGAAACTACCCAAATATAACACATTTACTCGAAGAAAAACAAGACTAATTACTCTTTACTAATCATTAATTACTCAAAAAATGGACTTCAAAACATACTTAAAACAAAAGAAATTAATCAAGACTACAGTCAAAATGTACCATTATCAAGCCATGTATTTTATTAGTATTTTGGATAAAGATAATACCGAAGTTGAAAACTGCACTGAAAAAGAGTTCATACTATGTTTAAGTCACTTGTAAAAAAGGCGTTGAGAATACTACAAAGAAGATAAGATTAATCCGTTTTGGATATAATTACAATGAGTTTAATGTCTATTCCTTAAAAACAAATAATAGAAAAATTAAGCATATAACTTAACATTTTATTTTTTAGTAATTATATCCATTACCCATTGATAAATATCTTTTCCAAAAGTTAATGCCATTAGTGTCAGCAAGATAATCATTCCAAAGGTTTGAACATACCCAGCTGCTTTGTCCGATAATTTTCTTCCTGTAATCATTTCAACTATTGTAAACAAAGCGTGTCCACCATCTAATCCTGGTATTGGTAATAAATTCATAAATGCCAATCCGATTGAGAATAACGCTGTAAAATTCCAAATAAATTCCCAATCCCAAGTGTCTGGTAAACGACGTGCAATTCCAATTGGACTTTGAACATGTTTGTAAGCTTCTGTTTTTGGACGTAATATTAGTTTGAACTGTTTTACATTATAAACTAAAAGTGCCCAAGATTCTTTTACTGCTGCAGGAACAGATTGAACGAATGACAATTTGTTATTTACTTCGTAATCGTTTTTTAATGATTTTGTGTTTTGAACAAAGCCTAAAGTTCCTTCTTTGGTTACTAATGCTTTAATATTCAATATTTTATTATTTCTATTCACACTTAAAACAACCGAATCATTTTTAAATCTAGCCAAAGCATCTCTAAGTTCATCAAAAAAGATAATTTTTGAGTTGTTAACTTCTACTATATTATCACCCACTTTAAGACCCGCTTTCATTGCATTTGAACTTGGAACTATTGAATCTATTTTAATATTGTTTGTTCTTGGCCCAAGAAATTCTTTTCCTTCTTTACTGATGATTTCACCTTTCATTTCGTCGGTTAAAATCACATCAACTTTATCGCCATTACGCTCTACCTCAACTTTATCTCCTAATAAAACATCTAAAGTCATTCGGTTAAAGCTCGGTTGGTGTTTTCCGTCTACTGAAATAATTTTATCCCCATTTCTAAAACCTGCTTTCTTACCTACTTCGCCAAAAGCTAATCCGTTTTCTTGAATTTTTGCTGTTGAAATAAATTTTTGCCCAACAGTTGAATACATAATTGTAAAAATCAACCAAGCCAAAATTACATTCACAATAATTCCGCCCAACATAATAATTAAACGCTGCCAGGCTGGCTTTGAACGAAATTCCCAAGGTTGAGCTTCTGCGTTCATTTGTTCAGTATCCATACTCTCATCAATCATTCCAGAAAGTTTTACATAGCCTCCTAATGGCAACCATCCAATTCCCCATTCTGTTTCACCAATTTTCTTTTTTACTAAAGAAAAACCAGCGTCCATAAACAAGTAAAATTTCTCTACTCGTACCTTAAACATCTTGGCTGTAATGTAGTGACCAAATTCGTGAAGAATTACTAAAACGGATAATATAAATAATATTTGTGCTACTTGAATCATTTTACGTTTTTATTTAAACAACAAAAGTAAGGTTTTCACCTTACTTTTCATCATTATTTTATTTTTGACTTAATTTTTTATAAAATTTTTATAAATCACACCTTTCGAAGTATTGATTTTTAGTAAATATAAACCCGAAGATAATTCTGCTAATAAAAAATCATTAGTGCTCCTTTGGTCTACTAATTGTCCTAATGGGTTATAAATTTCAACTTTTTCTAATTGGACAGTTGTTGGCATCATAACATGTAAAATCTCATTTACTGGATTTGGATAAACCGAAATGGTTTGTTCTAAATCGGAAGATTCATTAGTTAAAGTAGCCACATTGTTTTTCGATATGATATGTTTGTTTGGATCAAAAATTACTCCAGTTACTATAAATGGAACTGACACCACAAACTCTTGTCCGTTTGATGTATGATTAACCACTACATCATGTGTTAATCCACCAGCACTAGATAATCTGATTTCTAAAGGCATTTCAAAAAACGATACGCTTGTATTTGATTGTGTTTGACTAATAGTGATTTTTGCTTGTCCTTCTCCCCAGTTTTGAGCATTAACGATATAAGTTGGATAGCCTTGTAGATAAACCCAATCATTAAAAAACTCTGTTAAACTACTTCCGTGGACTGCTTCTAATTGCGATTTTAAATCTGTAGTAACGGCATAGCCAAATGCTAAATTAGGAGCGTTCAAATAATTTTGAAGAGCTTGAAAAAAATTTTCATCACCCATAACCCAGCGCAACATATGTGTCACCATAGATCCTTTATTATATGACAATCTTGAACTAAAGATTCTGTTTACATCTTCAGCCTCAGTATCGGTTAAATAAACCGCACCATCTGTTTGTGATGTAATATTATTAATTTTACTAGTTTTCCATGAAACAAATGCTGCGTCACCATCTAATTCTTCTACTACAATACCTGCGGTATATTCTGTTAAGCCTTCATTTAACCAGATATCTTTCCAAGTTCCACAAGTTATTTTATTGCCAAACCATTGATGTCCTAATTCGTGTGCAATTAAACTTCTACTCCAATCACCCATCGACGACATAGTTGTGTGCTCCATTCCTCCTCCCCATTCGAATTGAACGTGACCGTATTGCTCACTTCTGTATGGATATAATCCAAATTTTTCTTCAAAAATGTTCATTATTGATACTGTCTTGTTGATTGCATTTTGAACCGAAACATTATTGCTTTCTGGATATAAATAATTATTAATTGGGAAAAACGGACTCGCAACAGTTCCTAATCCAGCTTGAATATTATAAGTGGTATAATTTGTAACATTTAATGAGATCAAGTAAGCAGGAATTGGGTAATTATGATGAAAATGTCTTGTTACATTTCCTCCAGAAGTTACTGAACTTTGTAATAATCCATTTGAAACTCCAATATAAGTATCTGGACAAGTTATGTAAATATCAAAACTATCTATTTTATCATTCAAATCTTGCTTACACGGCCACCAATCTCTTGCTCCAAAAGGCTCAGAAAGTGTAAAAATTATTGGTGTTCCGCTGTGTGTTGTCTGTGTAAAAGCTGCCTCTCCTGCAGCTGGAACACCAGAATAATTAATAATAACCGTAGCTGAATTCCCTGTAGTTAATGTTGAAGGTAAAGTTATTACCAATTCATTTGAAGTATTTTGTACAAAAGTTAATGGACTTCCTCCTAATGTAACAGAACTAACTGTTAATTCGTTTGTTAAATCAAAAGTAACCGTATTCATGTTTGCTAATGCAGTAAAAGTAGATGTTACTTGACCAGTGATAAAATCAACCGCTGGATCAACCATAAAACGCAATTCATGATATGTAATATCGTAATTTAATGTATTTGGATTTACAGCAAAAGCTTCAACCAAAGAAGCCGATTTCATTTCGGCTTCAACCATTCTTTCAAAATCAGCCTCTTCTGTTTGAGAAAAACTAAAAAATCCTGAAATTAGAAATAAATAAAATGTAATTTTTTTCATTTGTATGTAGGTTTAAATAATTGAGGACATCTTTTTGATTCTTAAAAAAATCAAGCGAATATACTAAAAATGTTTAATTTATAATCTATTTTATCTCGAAATCCACACATATACATAAACTTAGCTACATTTTTATTTTTTGTCATTTATCTAAATCGAATTTCTTAAATTTGCATCATTAAAATCCTATACATTATGTTACAGATAGCGTACATTAGAGAAAAAAGAGAAGAAGTAGTGAAAAAATTGGCAAAGAAAAACCTAGATGCCAAAACTGCAATTGATGAAGTTATTTTTCTTGATGAGAAAAAAAGAGCTACACAAGCAGAATTAGACACTATTAAATCCGAATCGAATAGGCTATCCAAAGACATTGGTGATCTAATGAAAAGTGGTGAAAAAATAAAAGCAGAGATCTTAAAAGAAAAATCAGTTCAACTTCGTGAAAAAGACAAAGAGCTTACCGAAGTGTTGAATGCTTTTACCTCAAAATTACAAGAAGAATTATACAAATTACCAAATTTACCAGCAGACATTGTTCCAGAAGGAAAAACTCCTGATGAAAATCTAAACGTTTTTCAAGAAGGTGACATTCCTAAATTACACGAAGGTGCTTTACCTCATTGGGAATTAGCAAAAAAATATGATTTAATTGATTTTGAATTGGGCGTAAAAATCACAGGAGCTGGTTTTCCAGTTTATAAAGGAAAAGGTGCTAAATTACAACGTGCTTTAATCACTTATTTCTTAGATAAAAATACCGATGCTGGTTATTTAGAATATCAAGTACCGCATTTAGTAAACGAAGCTTCTGGTTTTGGAACTGGTCAATTACCCGATAAAGAAGGACAAATGTACCACGTAGGAGTTGATGATTTGTATTTAATTCCAACAGCTGAGGTTCCGGTAACCAATATTTTTAGAGATGTTTTATTAAATGAAAATGATTTACCAGTTCTTTGTACAGGATATACGCCTTGTTTCCGACGCGAAGCAGGCTCATATGGTGCACACGTTCGTGGACTAAATCGTTTACACCAATTTGATAAAGTAGAAATCGTCCGTATTGAACATCCAGATAATTCTTATAAAGCATTAGACGGAATGGTAGAACACATTAAAAAAATTTTACAAGAATTAAAATTACCATATAGAATTTTAAGATTATGTGGTGGAGATATGAGTTTTGCTTCGGCTTTAACCTATGACTTTGAAGTATATTCAACCGCGCAAGAACGTTGGTTAGAAATTAGTTCAGTGTCTAACTTTGAAACGTTTCAAGCAAATCGTTTAAAATTACGCTTCAAAGATAAGGAAGGTAAAAACCAATTGGCTCATACGTTGAACGGAAGTTCATTAGCATTACCAAGAGTATTAGCTGGAATTTTAGAAAACTATCAAACTCCTAAAGGTATAGTAGTTCCTGAAGTTTTAAGAAAATACACAGGATTTGATATTATCAACTAAAAGTTAATCTTTTATAAGATATGTAACTCGTTGTGTATTATTAAATATCATGTATTGAAGCAGGTAATAGATTAAACTTTAAAAAACACCGTTAGAATATACTACATGTAGTTTATGTTATGTACCTAATTATATCATTTTTAGGCTATTTTAATTAATTCTCCCATTTTTTGATTTAGATCATCGTTCTGAGGCTTAAAAATGTGGCGAAAAACCAGCACCAAGCCAACACAAATATACACAAAACTTTAAATTGAGCACAAAAATTCTCGAAACCAGCCATATTTTTAAACCGCTGTTGTATATAGTATGATATTTTCAGAACTTAAAAATAAAAATCAACTCAAAGTATATTTTCACGCAACGTTTAGTTTCAGATTTTTATTTCACAACAGATTTTTCCGAAAACGTATTTTCAATACAAAGTTTATCGACAAAGTTCGATTAGGTTTTTAATTTTCATGTAAGATTTTCGATTACAATTTCAATAAATTTCTTTCGGAAAAATAGGAGGGAAGCTTTCAGCGTAAGTTCGGAAAACATATTGTATACAACTAACGTGTGTCATATATTTTATGGTTATTTTATCATTTATCTATTGTCACATTTTTTCATCAGGGTTAAACTCGGGACAACAAGAAAAAAGTATTATATTGTATGAAATTTTGACATCATTTTGTAGAGTGAAAAGTAGCATTGTCAATTATCATAATCTTAAACTCTATTGATTTATGATTGCTAAAGTCTTCTAAATAATTTAAAAATAATTCTTTACAAACACTTTGTGTTGTCGTACAAAAATTTCACCTTTTATTTTTGGTAAACTTTCCAAATGCCAATTACATAAATAGCTATTAAAAAAACACTTGCGAATTCTCATCACTTTTTTATAATGATATTTTCTAACAACTTTTAGCTTTGATTTATGCTTTCACCTGCACTTCCCTCTTTTTAATAAATAGTAAGATCTTTATCCTGTATAGTTTCAATGAACTTGTTGTCCTGGCTAAAGATTTTTCTAAAAAAAACAAAAATTTTTTTTATATCTAATTGATTTTTTTGCATATTCAGATATAAAATAAATTATTCCAGTAAATTTTTAAATTTAATTGGTGTAAGAAAAAAAATTAAACAACCTCAAACATCTTACCTGGCAATGGTCGTGTCACTCCTTTTAATTCCATGTTTAACAGAATCGAAGAAATTCGATAGATTGGAAAATCACATTCTAAAGCGATAATATCCATCATTTCTTTTCCTGCTTTTTGAAGGTAATCATATATAATTTGTTCTTCATCCGTTAAGGTAACAAACAATTTTTTTTGTACTACTTTTTGAGATTCTTGCAGCAATTCCCAATTTAATATATACACCAAGTCTGCTGCTGATGTGAGTAAATTAGCGCGTTGTGTTTTAATCAAATTATTACAACCTTGACTATATTTATCAGTCGTTCTTCCAGGAACAGCAAAGACATCTCGGTTATAATCATTAGCTAAATTTGCGGTAACTAAAGAACCTCCTCTTTCAGCGCTTTCAATTACGATAGTGGCTTCGCTAATGCCTGCTACAATTCTGTTTCGTTTGATGAAATTTTCTTTATCAGGATTGCTGGTGCTCCAAAATTCGGTTAAAAATCCACCGTTTTGTTCCATTTTTGCCATGTACTTTTTGTGTGTTTTAGGATAAATTTGATTCAATCCGTGCGCTAAAACGCCTATAGTTTGCAAACCGCAATCCATTGCCATTTGATGCGCATAAATGTCTACGCCATAAGCAAAACCACTTATAACAATTGGATTTAATGGTGAAATATCTTCAATCATTTTTTTAGTAAATTCCATGCCGTATGTTGTGACTTGACGTGTACCAACAATACTAATGATTCTTCTATTTTGTAAATCGATATTTCCGACTTGGAATAAGAGTACAGGACTATCGTAGCAATTTTTTAAACGCTCGGGATAGTTTTTTTCTTGAAAATAAGTAGTTGAAATATTTTCCTGTGCGATGAATTGGAGTTCGGCTTCCGCTTTTGCAAAAACAGATTTTTCTTGCAAATTTTTAATTACAACCGAACCAATTCCTTCAATTTTTTGAAGTTGAGGTTTTCTTGAAGCGAAGACTTCTGCTGCGTTTCCGCAATGTTGGATGAGTTTTTTAGCGATTACATCTCCTACTCCTTCCACTTGCATAAGCGCAAGCGTGTAATACAATTCTGACTGTGTCATGGCGTGTGTAAAATTTATTTGGCGTATAACTGAGCAACAAAAATAGTTTTTTTTAGCAATAATCCAAAAAAGAAAATGGAAACCTTTCTAGCCCTAATGGGGAGGGCACTGTGTAGATTCGGACAGCAAGAAAATGGAAACCAATAAAACCCAAGCCATTCGCTTCTAATTATTTACAGTTAAAAACGCAATTGTTGATAAAAATTTTTGATAAAATTTTGATTTTGTTATTGATTATCTAACTTTGTTGTTATGCAGATAGAAAAACACATATCCGACTTATTGTATCGTTATCAGTGCATTACTGTTCCTGGCTTTGGTGCTTTTTTAACCGAAACCGTGTCCGCTCACGTTACTGGAAGCGCAAGTTCGTTTTTTCCACCTAAAAAAGTGGTTTCGTTTAATGCGAATGTAAAAAACAATGATGGTTTATTGGCAAATCATGTGGCATTACAAGAAAAAATGTCCTACGAATTAGCAGTAATCAAAATTGGTGATGTGGTAAACGAATGGACGTATTTGTTACAAAATCGCAATCGTGTGGTGTTGAAGAACATTGGCGAAATTTCGGTTAACGGTGAAATGAATTGGGTTTTTGAACCAGCTAATACCGTTAATTATTTAACCGATTCGTTTGGTTTGAACAGCTTTGTTTCTCCTGAAATTACAAGAGAAGTTTTAAAGAAAAAAGTAGAAGCTTTAGAAGAAAAATCACCAATTATTTTTACTCCTGAAAGAAAGAAAGATTACTCGTATTTAAAATATGCCGCTGTTTTTATAACAATGTTAGGTGCTGGTGGTTTTGGTTATAAAACATATTACGACCAACAAATTGAAACGAAAACTTTAGCTGTTCAGAAAAACGTTCAAGAAAAAGTACAACAAAAAATTCAAGAAGCAACTTTTGTAATTAGCGATCCGGTTGAAGCGGTTGAACTAAGTGTGGCTGATCCTGTTGAAGAAAAAATGCTATATCATTTAGTTGCTGGCGCTTATAGAAGTGAAGTGAATGCTAATAAAGCTATTACCGAATTAAAAGCCGCTGGTTTTGAAAATGCAAAGATACTTCCGATGAACAAACACAACTTATATCCTGTTGTATATGGAAGTTTTAAAAACTTAAATGAAGCTCAAATTGAACGTAAAAACATTCAAGAAACACATAATACAGAAGCTTGGTTATTGATAGACTAGATTTAACACTTTGTGTAAATAATTATTAAAATCCCTGTTTTGAGATTTTTTTATGCCTTTTATTTTCAAATTCCTCGTTATCTTTGTAAAAAAAAGAATGCAACCAAAATTTCCTTCAGAATCGGTAACTACTTTAACCGACTTGGTTTTGCCAGGTGAAACAAATCCTTTGAACAACCTATTTGGCGGAGAATTGCTAGCTCGTATGGACAGAGCGGCAAGTATAACTGCTAGAAGACATTCCCGTAGAATTTGTGTGACGGCATCGGTGAATCATGTGGCATTTAATAGAGCTATTCCGTTAGGAAGTGTTGTTACTGTTGAATCGAAAGTTTCTAGAACCTTCAATACTTCTATGGAAATTTTTATTGATGTTTGGATTGAAGACCGTGAATCAGGAATAAAAAATAAAGCCAACGAAGCTATCTATACTTTTGTAGCGGTTGATGAAACAGGAAGGCCGATTTCTATTCCTCCAATTAAACCAGAAACCGAATTAGAAAAAGAACGTTACAAAGCCGCTTTGAGAAGAAAACAATTAAGCTTAGTCTTAGCTGGAAAAATGAAACCAAGCGAAGCAACAGAATTAAAAGCCTTGTTTATGGAATAATAAATAACACTATTCCGTAAACTATATAATTTAAAAGTTAAGGCTTAGATTTTATGATTTAAGCCTTTTGTTAAACATAAAATTAAATTGGTTTAAAATAATTCCTAAATTTTGGATTGGTATAGACCATTTTAATAGTTTCATGGCACATTTAGAAAAAGAATTAAATTTAGAAATAATGAATAAGCAATAGAACAAATCAATCTGTTTTATTGACACTATAACTGCTCACAAATCAACTTTGGAATTTTTTAAAAGACGTCAAAAATAACGTTTTTTTTCAATAAATTTAATAGCATAAGTGTTTTGCGTGTGTAAACAAAAACTTATATTTGCACCTTTAATTTGATTTTGCTTCAAAATCTCGCAATGACAATTTAATGAATAAACTATTAATAGTAGGAACAGTAGCTTTTGATGCTATTGAAACACCTTTCGGAAAAACAGATAAAATTTTAGGTGGAGCCGCGACTTACATTGGTTTAGCGTCTAAATTTTTTAATGTAGATGCGGCAGTAGTTTCTGTGGTAGGAGAAGATTTTCCAAAGGAATATTTAGATTTATTAGAAAATAAAGGAGTAAATATCGAAGGAATCGAAATCGTAAAAGGTGGAAAAACTTTCTTTTGGAGTGGAAAATACCACAACGATTTAAATTCTCGCGATACTTTAGTTACTGAATTAAACGTTTTGGCCGATTTTAATCCAGTTGTGCCACAAGCGTATAAAAATTCAGATGTGGTTTTATTAGGAAACTTACACCCAAGTGTACAATCAAGTGTTTTAAACCAAATGATTGAACAACCAAAATTAGTCGTTTTAGATACAATGAACTTTTGGATGGATTGTGCCTTACCAGAATTATTAGATGTAATCAAACGTGTAGATGTAATCACCATCAACGATGAAGAAGCGCGTCAATTATCAGGAGAATATTCTTTGGTAAAAGCTGCTGCTAAAATTCATACAATGGGACCTAAATATGTGGTAATTAAAAAAGGAGAGCACGGAGCGTTATTGTTCCATAATAAAGAAGTATTCTTTGCTCCAGCTTTACCATTAGAAGAAGTGTTTGATCCAACAGGTGCTGGTGATACTTTCGCAGGAGGTTTTGCAGGTTATATCGCACAATCTGAAAACATTTCGTTTAGCAATTTGAAAAACGCTATTATTTATGGTTCAAATTTAGCTTCTTTCTGTGTGGAAAAATTTGGAACAGAACGAATGGAAAATTTAGATAAAAAAGAAGTGAATGTACGTTTGAAACAATTCAAAGCTTTAACGCAATTTGAAATAGAATTAGAAGAATAAAAACGTGCCTCGAAATTTCGGGGCATTTTTTCTTTGAAAAATAAATATAAAACACATAGACACGTAGTTTAAATTTTATTAATTAGTTGGTTACAAGAAATAAATTTCACGCACAGCTACTATGTTATCTATTTTGAGCGAAGCGACTTTTTACATTAAGTTTAATTATGAATCTATCTGTTAAAAAAAAGAAAATACAACAACACAACAGCTTATGAGTGACGCTATACAACACGAATGTGGAATTGCATTACTACGATTAAAAAAACCGTTAGAATTTTATAAAGAAAAATACGGAACCGCTTTCTATGGTGTACAAAAAATGTACTTACTTATGGAAAAGCAACACAACCGCGGTCAAGACGGAGCTGGATTAGCAAGTATTAAATTGGATGTAAATCCAGGCGAAAGATACATCAGCCGTATTCGTTCAAACGACCCACAACCTATTAAAGATATCTTCGCTCAAATTAACGACAGAATCAGTCGCGAGTTAGAAGAACATCCAGAATACCAAGACAATGTGGTACTTCAAAAACAGAATATTCCATATCTGGGAGAAGTGTTTTTAGGTCACGTTCGGTATGGAACTTTCGGTAAAAATAGCATCGAAAGTGTGCACCCTTTTTTACGTCAAAATAATTGGATGCATCGTAATTTAATTGTTGCAGGAAATTTCAATATGACTAACGTAAAAGAGTTGTTTCAAAACTTAATTGACTTAGGGCAACATCCAAAACAAATGGCCGATACCGTTACCGTAATGGAAAAAATTGGACATTTTTTAGATGATGAAGTTACCGAATTATACAAACAATGCAAATTAGAAGGTTTTTCTAAACAAGAAGCTTCACCAATTATTGGCGAACGATTAAATGTGCAACGCATTTTAGAACGTGCTTCTAGAAATTTTGATGGAGGTTATGCAATGGCTGGACTTTTTGGTCATGGCGATTCGTTTGTATTGCGAGATCCTGCAGGAATTCGTCCTGCGTATTTCTACGAAGATGATGAAATTGTAGTTGTAGCATCAGAACGACCTGTTATTCAAACAGTTTTTAATGTTGGATTTGATAAAGTCCAAGAATTAAATCCAGGAAGTGCTATCATAATCAAGAAAAACGGAAATGTTTCAGTTCAAAAAGTAAGAACACCATTGATTAAAAAAGCATGTTCGTTTGAACGGATTTATTTTTCTCGCGGAAGCGATGCCGAGATCTATAAAGAGCGTAAAGAATTAGGAAAATTAATCTTCCCCAGTGTTCTAAAAGCAATCAATAACGACACGGACAATACGGTTTTCTCTTTTATACCAAATACTGCAGAAACTTCTTTTTATGGAATGTCAGAAGCGGCTCAAGATTTCTTAAATCAACGAAAAGCTAAAATGATTATCGAGCAAAAAGATACCTTGAAAGAAGATACCTTGAAAGAATTACTTTCAGTTAAAATCAGAACGGAAAAAATTGCGATTAAAGATGCCAAATTAAGAACATTTATCACCGAAGACAGCAGTCGTGACGATTTAGTGGCACACGTATATGATGTAACGTATGGCGTAGTAAAACCAACCGATAATTTGGTGATTATTGATGATAGTATTGTGAGAGGAACCACCTTAAAACAAAGTATCATTAAAATGATGGATCGTTTGCATCCAAAGAAAATTGTAGTAGTTTCATCGGCACCTCAAATTCGTTATCCAGATTGTTACGGAATTGATATGGCTAAATTAGAAGGATTAGTGGCGTTTAGAGCGGCTTTAGATTTATTGAAAGAACGCAATTTATATAATATAGTAGAAGAGGTTTACCAAAAATCGAAAGCACAAGAAGACTTTAGTGATGCTGATGTGGTGAATCATGTAAAAGAAATTTATGCACCATTCACTGATCAAGAAATTTCAGATAAAATTGCCGAAATGCTTACACCAAAAGGCACAAAAGCAGAAGTGAAAATTATTTATCAAACAGTTGAAGATTTACATATTGCTTGTCCTGAGAATTTAGGAGATTGGTATTTTACGGGAGATTATCCTACCGATGGAGGGAATCGGGTAGTAAACCGTGCTTTTATGAATTTCTACGAAGGAAAAGATACCCGTGCATACTAAAGCGCGTTTCATCGACTTTTTTTTTCATTTAACAATTTTTTTATAAAATATTAATCTATCAATATACTTTAGTGTTACCAGAAAATTAGTAGGTTAAGTTTTATGGTAGATTTTAAGCAAAAAGGGTGAAAGAAATTTCACTCTTTTTTTATTTCTTTACGTTAATATTTTTGTAATTTGAAATCCTTTTTGTTCTAAAAAAGAATTAAAATTGCATTTCATCGAGTTTTATTGTTGTTTAACAATTTTTCTTGGCTTTCACAACATCTTGCTCTACTTTAGCACTACCAGAAAATTAGTAGGTTAAGTTTTATGGTAGATTTGGGGCAAAAAGGGTGAAAGAAATTTCACCTTTTTTATTTTCAAATAAAATTGGGAAAATACAAAAAAGCCGAAGTGTTGCCATAACGCTTCGGCTTTCTAGTTGAAATAAGTTATTTTTTATTTTTCAGTTGCGTATCTTCTTGTAACTTCTGTCCAGTTAATTACATTAAAAAAAGCTTCAACATAATCAGGACGACGGTTTTGATAGTTTAAATAATAAGCATGTTCCCAAACGTCAAGAGCTAAAACAGGAGTTCCACCACAACCAATTCCGGGCATTAAAGGATTATCTTGATTAGCAGAGCTGCAAATTTCTAATTTTCCATCTTTGTGCACACATAACCAAGCCCATCCTGAACCAAAACGCGTTGCTGCAGCTTTAGCAAATTGTACTTTAAATTCTTCAAACGATTTGAAATCTCTTTCAATAGCTTCTGCTAACTCACCTGATGGTAAACCACCACCGTTTGGAGTCATAACAGTCCAAAATAAATTGTGATTGTAAAAACCCCCACCGTTATTTCTAACAGCTGTATTGCTTGGGTCTAAATTAATCAAAATGTTCTCAATTGTTTTTCCTTCCAAATCAGTTCCTGTAATTGCTGCATTTAAATTTGTAGTGTAAGCATTGTGATGTTTTGAATGGTGAATCTCCATTGTTCTTGCATCAATATACGGTTCTAATGCATTGTATGCATAAGGTAATTGTGGTAATTCAAAAGCCATAATATTTTATTTTTTAGATTAGTAAAATTTTCATCAAACTTACAAATTAAACTTCGGAATCAAAAATAGATAGTTTTTATATCACTATTATTTAAGATAAATATAACTCGTTGGGTGTAATTAAATGATTTGATTTTAATATTAAGCTTGGGAAAAACCTTATACAAACGTTAATATTTCTTGTATAAAAGTAACTGATTTGAAATTTTCGTGCTCAATTTCAAAATCAATTTTTTCGTATTCCCAAGTCGTGTGATACGGAATGTGAATCGCATGTCCGCCAATGTTTAAAACAGGTAAAACGTCTGATTTTAATGAATTTCCAATCATTAGAAAATCTTTAGCTTTACAATCTAAACGGCATAACATTTTTTCATAATCTAATTCTGCTTTGTCGCTCATGACTTCAATATGATGAAAGTAAGAACCAATTCCTGAATCGTGAAGTTTACGGTGTTGATCTTTTAAGTCGCCTTTTGTGGCTACTACTAATTTATGACTTTCCTTTAATTGTTCCAAAACTTCAGTAACATTCGGTAATAATTCGACTGGTTTTTGTAGTAAATCTTTTCCAATTTGAATCACTTTTTGAATGTTTTGTCCCGAGATTTTATGATTAGTCAATTCCAAAGCCGACTCTATCATAGACAAAGTAAACGCTTTGATTCCGAAACCATACAAGGGTAAATTCTTAATCTGATGATTCAATATCAATCCCAAGATTTCCTGACTCGAAGCATAATCTTGAAACAATACACAAAAACGTTCTTGCGCCTCATCGAAATAAGGTTCGTTGTGCCATAAGGTGTCGTCTGCATCAAATGCGATTATTTTTGGGGTCATTAGTTTTTAAATTTAAAAAAGGAATAACTTTTATTTTCCGAATCATAAGCGCTAAAATATAAATCAGATTTAAATTTGAAAATAGTCGGTTTTTCTAAATCTTTTTTTTCTTCTGCAAATGCTCTTAATTTATCAAAAGGTAATTTTTCTATTTGTCCTGGTATATGATTGAAGTTTTTGTCAAAAACAGAATTTATGTATATCACTTTTCTTCTGCTATAGGAATTCAAATTGTCGTTTGAAAAGCTTGCAGCAATTATACCACCAATTAATCCACCTGATGCACCACCTATCATTCCTCCATAAAGGATGTATGAATTGTTGTTATCTTCTAGTGAAACGGCTCCAATGGTTAAATATAATTTGTTATTAGCAGAAAAACAGCTTATTGATGGATAAAAGCGATTGGTTTTTCTTAAAAGTTGATTTGTTGTCCCTAAAATTCGAGTGCTTTTAACACTTCCGCTTTCTTGGATAATTTCAGAATTCTTATATTCAAAATCTTTCTCGTCAGTAATTTCGAATTGTTTTAATAATTTCCCTTCAAAGGTTTTAATTTCAACAATCATATGATTAGAATTTAACTTCATTTGTATTATTTGATCATCAATAATGAAAGAGTTTGAATCTACAAAAACAAAATCATTTTGTCTAACAAAAGGTTGATTCAAAGAAGACACTGATGCGGTGAATTGGTTTAAATTGATAGAAATTATTTGTGTAAAATTTTTATTACTGTCTAATGTAAATACTAGATTATTGCTTTTTACATAGATTTTTCGTTTTTTCGAACTTATTACTAAGGAAGGAGGAGTCTCATTTGAAATATTTTGAAATGATAATTCTTTTTCAACACTTTTATCTTCATGAAGAATTGCCCAAAGACTAGTAAATTTACTTTCTTTATTTACAAATTTCTTATCAGATAAATCAATAGTTTTTTTATTTAAAGATTGATTATTAATTGCATGAAAATTTAAAATACTACTATTTCTATTTATTGTTATAATGTAAAATGTATTGTCAATCATAATGTTTTTTATGATTTCTTCTTCTTCCATTTCTAATTTTAATGTTCTATTAGAAACATCCTTTTTTTTATAATTAAAAGTCTGAACTAATATTTCATTGTCTTTCAAATTTTGCCAATATAGTACTGAATTGCCATTTTCAAAACCATTACCAATGATAGTTTTAAATTTTTTATCAGGTTTTGCGATTTTCAAACTCGCTTCTCTGTTTAAATTTTCATCAAATAAAACTGACTCTATATCAGTTTTATTGACTAAGAAGAAAGATATTTTACTATTTTGTTCGTCAATCGAATGAAAATATTCAGTTTTGGCATCAACTTCTAGGTTTATTTTTTTTACTAGCTCTTGGGAATAGGTGTTTAAAAAAAAGAGTGTTGTTAAAAAAAAAGACAGTGTTTTTGTTTTAAAAATCATATCTATTTAATCTGAGATTTTTCTATTCTTTTACTTTTTAATTCGATATTATTTTCGAAATTTCCTGACCCGAAGCATAATCTTTAAACAATACACAAAAGCATTCTTGCGTCTCATCGAAATAAGGTTCGTTGTGCCATAATGTGTCGTCTGCATCAAAAGCGATTATTTTTGGGTTCATATCTTTTTAATCTGCGAATCTGCGGTTATTTTATTACGAAATCATCGCACCATTAATCACGCCTTCAGCATCCGGATTTACGAAAACCAGTTTCCCTTCTGCATTATTGGTTAACAACAACATGCCTTCACTTTCTACACCACGTAAAGCTCTTGGGGCTAAGTTTACTAAAACCGTAACGCGTTTTCCAATTACTTCTTCATGTGTAAAATGCTCCGCAATTCCAGAAACGATAGTTCTTACATCAATTCCAGTATCTACTTTTAAAACTAAAAGTTTGTTGGCTTTTGGCATTTTTTCTGCTTCAATAATGGTTCCAATTCGTAAATCTATTTTTGCAAAATCTTCAAACGAAGCCGTTTCTTTTTGCGGTTCAGCTTTTGCGTTTTCCACTTTATTGGCAGTTTTAGTTGCTTCTAATTTATCTAATTGTTTTTGGATTTCGGCATCTTCAATTTGAGCAAACAGAATTTCGGCTTGACCAATTTGGTGACCTGCTGGCAATAAATCTGTTTTAATCGTTACATCGTTCCAACTTAACGTATCGATTTTTAAAATATTCGATAATTTTTTAGCCGTAAATGGTAAAAATGGTTCCGATAAAACCGCTAATGCGGAGGCAATTTGCAACGCTACATACATTTGAGTTTGTACTCTTGCTGGATTTTCTTTTACCATTTTCCATGGTTCCTCATCCGCTAAATATTTGTTTCCTAAACGTGCAACGTTCATTAATTCACCTAACGCTTCTCTAAATCTGTAACGTTCGATTGAACTTGAAATTACGGCTGGATAGGCTTTTAATTCGGCTAATGTTTGCTCGTCAACTTCAGAAAATTCGTTTGAAGCAGGAACAATTCCGTTGTAATATTTGTTAGTTAACACCACTACACGATTGATGAAATTTCCAAAAATCGCAGCTAATTCATTATTATTTCTTGCTTGAAAATCTTTCCAAGTAAAGTCGTTATCTTTGGTTTCTGGAGCATTCGCTGTTAAAGCATAACGCAACGAATCTTGTTTTTCTGGAAAATCGTGCAAATATTCGTGCAACCAAACCGCCCAGTTTTTTGAAGTCGATAATTTGTTTCCTTCTAAATTTAAAAATTCATTTGCCGGAACATTATCAGGTAAAATATAACTTCCTTCTGCTTTTAACATCGCTGGGAAAATGATGCAATGGAAAACGATATTATCTTTTCCAATGAAGTGAACCAATTTTGTATCGGCATCTTTCCAATACGGTTCCCAATCTTTACCTTCGCGAGCCGCCCATTCTTTGGTTGAAGAAATGTAACCAATTGGCGCATCAAACCAAACGTATAATTTTTTTCCTTCCGCACCTTCAACTGGAACATCAATTCCCCAATCCAAATCACGCGTTACAGCTCTTGGTTCTAAACCACCATCAACCCACGATTTTACTTGTCCGTAAACATTTGGTTTCCAATCATTTTTATGGCCTTCTAAAATCCATTCTCTTAAAAAAGATTCGTAACGATTTAATGGTAGAAACCAGTGTTTAGTTGCTTTTAATATTGGAGTTTCTCCAGTAATGGTCGATTTCGGATTAATTAAATCAGTTGCATTTAAAGTTGAACCACATTTTTCACATTGATCACCATAAGCTTCCGGATTGTCGCATTTAGGGCATGTTCCAGTAACGAAACGATCTGCTAAAAATTGGTCAGCTTTTGCATCGTATAATTGTTCGGTAGTTTCTTCGATGAAATCTCCGTTGTTGTATAATTTTTTGAAAAAATCTGAAGCTGTTTTATGATGAATCTCCGAAGAAGTTCTTGAGTAATTATCAAAAGAAATTCCGAAATCTAAAAACGATTGACGAATAATTCCGTCATATTTATCAATTACTTGTTGCGGCGTGATGCCTTCTTTTTTAGCTTTCATTGAAATCGCCACACCGTGCTCGTCGCTTCCGCAAATGAAAGCTACATCTTTTCCTTGCAAACGCAAATATCTTGCATAA
>Ga0075152_10001155_pt1 | contig 19038 bp, 14 predicted proteins | sample JI61114C2DNA_FD_70964 | JGI IMG/M metagenome (GOLD analysis project Ga0075152, IMG submission 70964) | Wastewater effluent complex algal communities from Wisconsin, to seasonally profile nutrient transformation and Carbon sequestration -... | ecosystem: Engineered > WWTP > Effluent > Algae...
GCGCGAGCGGCTCGATCTCCCAGACAATCTGCTGCCAGCCTTGCTCGCGGAGCGTGATGATGTGCGTGCCTTCGCGATTGTAGCGATCGGGCACCTTCACCGCGCCATCGTTGTGCAACACCATCTGCAGCGGTACCACGGGCACGCCGCTGAACTCGGGGCGAATCCAGAGTGAAATGCGGTTGTAGGCCGACCAGTCTTCGTTGGCAAATGCCCGCTGCAAATTGATCGACGGCAACCGCGGCCGCCCCGCTGCCGGCGCCTCGCGCGAGAGTTGCATGTCCACGCGCAACGTCCGCATATCGCCCAAGCGCGGTTCCGCGGGGAACGACAGACGGCCCGATCCGGTCATGCGCCAGATCGTCGGCTGCGTCATGTCATCGAGCACACGCCGCGACGACACGGGTTTGTTGAGCCAGCCAAACTCTGCCGAATTTACAAAGTCGATCGGCAGCAGCGGGCGCACCTGTGCGGTCTGCTGCGCGGCGAGGCTCGCGACGGGAGCGAGCATCAGGACGGCGAGGAGCGTTTTCATACGGCTAAGATCTGCGCGCGGCGTGTGCTCCGCCATGGGGAGGTTGGGAGGGGGGTGAGCCAAACTTCTGAACGCGAAGCGCGCGGAGGCACACGAGAAACGGCCACGGCCACTGCAACGGCCACTGCAACGGCCACTGCAACGGCAACAGCCACTGCAACGGCAACAGCCACTGCTTTATCGCAGAGACGCAGGGGGCGCAGAGGCTCGTGACGGACAGGCTGTGGCAGTTCCTAAAAAAGAAAGAACGTGGGAATGCTCCGCACCGGCCGAAGGGCGCCTCTGCGCCTCCGCGTCTCTGCGACAAAGCTGTTCGTTGTTCCTCTGCGTCCTCCATGCCCTCGCCCGCTGGAGCGTGGGGAGGGGCTTGAGCCACACATCTGAACGCGAAGCGCGCGGAGGCACACGAGGAACGGCAACAGCCACTGCTTTATCGCAGAGACGCAGGGGGCGCAGAGGCTCGTGACGGACAGGCTGTGGCAGTTCCCCAAAAAAGAAAGAACGTGGGAATGCTCCGCACCGGCCGAAGGGCGCCTCTGCGCCTCCGCGTCTCTGCGACAAAGCCGTTCGTAGTTCCTCCGCGTCCTCCCAAATTGGAGTGCGTCGCGCCCTCCCACCCATCCCCCCGTGGCGCCAACGCCGCGCAAGAGACAGCTTATGCGCTCCCACCCTCCCGGAGACGCAGTCCATGCGACGTTTTGCTGTCGCGCTGTTGGCCGTCACACTCGCGCTGCGAGTGGATGCACAGCCCGCCGCCACGCCAGTCTTCCTTGAGCAGCTCACGTGGACAGAAGTGCGTGATCTGCAGAAGGCCGGCACCAAGACCATCATCATCGGCACGGCCGGGCAGGAACAGAAAGGCCCGCACATGGTCACCGGTGAACACAAGTACGTGCTCACCCACACCACCGAACGCATCGCCCGCACACTCGGTGACGCACTCGTCGCGCCGATCATTACCTACGTGCCCGAAGGCAGTTGGGAAGCGCCACTGCGTGGACACATGGCGAAGGCCGGGTCGATCACACTCCCCGAAGACCGCTTCGTCGAACTGCTCGTGCACGCCGGCAAGAGTCTCAAGGCCGGCGGTTTCACGACGATCATTCTCATCGGGGATTCCGGCGGTAACCAGTCAGGCATGAAAACCGCGGCCGATCAGCTCAACGCGGCGTTCGGCGCCACGGGTCGCGCGCTGTTCATCGGCGACTACTACACCAAGTCCACCGCGGACATTCGCACGTATCTGACTGGCAAAGGATTCTCCATGGACGCCATCGGCAGTCACGCCGGCATGGTGGACACGTCGGAGTTGCTGTTCGTGAATCCGCTCCTTGTACGCAAAGAGCGCCTCGCACCGCAGGGCGGGGGACCGGACAGCGGCGTGAGCGGCGATCCCACCAAAGCCACCGCGGAGCTCGGCAAACAACTCGTGCAAATCAAAATCGACAACGCACTCGCGCAGATCCGCACGAGCCTTGCGGGAGGACGCCACTGATGCGCCGCGCCAACCTCATTCTGGTCGCGCTGTTTGCATGTGCGGTGTTCGCTGCACCCGCGCGCGCACAGGCTCGCCCCAATCTGTACGGCCCGCCGTATCTCGAAGCGATGACATGGACGGAAATTCGCGACGCGATCGCCGGCGGAAAGAAGGTCGCCATTGTCCCCACCGGCGGCACTGAACAGAACGGCCCGCACATGGTGCTGGGCAAACACAACTACATCGTCACCTTCGCCGCCGGGCAGATTGCCAACACACTCGGCAACGCGCTGGTTGCACCCACCGTGCAATACGTGCCGGAGGGTGACCACACGCGCGCGAACTTTGGCGACAAGCCGGGCGTGATTTCGCTGCCGTCGCCCAGTTACGACCGCTTGCTCGACGCGGCCGTGCGATCACTCAAGGTGCACGGTTTCACCGACATCCTGCTTATCGGCGACAGCGGCGGGAATCAGAACGGACTGACCGCCGTCGCCAACGCACTCAACGCCGAGTGGGCGGGCACGGGTGTGAAGGTGTACGCGCTGGTGGACTACTACCAGAAGGGTCGCATCGCCATTCGCGACTATCTGCAAAAGACCTTCGGCTGGGACGCCGCAACCGTGGGATCACATGCCGGCACGAGCGATACGTCGCAGCTGCTGTATGTCTTTGCCGAAGGCATTCGCATGGATAAACGAATGCCCAACGGTGGCGCACCCGATGCGGGTGTGCAGGGCGATCCCACCAAGGCCACGGCGGCTATCGGCAAGATCGCGATCGATCAGAAGGTGAATTTCGCCATCGAGCAATACAAAGCGCTCAAGGGTTCGCCGTAACGCCTGCCATGTACGCTCGGCACATCGACGGGATCGGTCAGCGCTTGCTGGCCGGTCCCGTCAGCACGAAATGCACTTGTGATTGTTCTTCGCGCCCAGGTCTTCGAGCAGCTTGACCGTATCGAGATACGGTGAGATGCGTTGCACCGGACCGTTGGCCATGTCGGCCGTCGTCTGCCCGTTGCGCGCCACGGCTTTGACATCGGCGCCTTTGGACACGAGGTAGCGGATCATCTCGTTGTCGCCGCGCCCGGCGGCGTGGTGCACCGCCGTGTAACCGGCGAAGTCGCGTGCGTTCACATCGACGCCGAGCTCTTCAACGAGAAACTTCACTGCAGGCACCCATCCGTCCGTGACGTGGCGATGGTCGTTGGCGGCGAATCCTTGCCCGTACCCCACACCAGATGCCGCGTGCAGCGGTAACACGCCGAGTCCGCCATCTGGTACGGGTGGCAGTCCGGATGGGTCGGCGCGTGGAGGACCAGCCGGGGCGCCACGTCGCGCACGGGCGACCGGTTTGATCGTGCCGATTGTCGGGTCTGCGCCTGCCGCGAGGAGCAGCTTCATCGCCGCGATGTCGGTGGCGTACGCCGCGCGAAAGAACGGCGTCGCGCCCGCGAAGTCGACTCGAAGGTTGTCGCGATTGTAGGTGGTGTACCAGAGCGAACGCACCAGCCGCGCATTCGGATTCGCCTTCGCCTTGAGCAGCGCGGCCATCGTTTCGAGATACGTGACCTTCTGCTGCAACTGATACGCCGGCTGCGGTGTGCGCGATGTGGGCGCCCACTCCTTGTTGATGACGCCATAGAGCGGTGTGGCTCCGGCGTTGCTCGCGACGTTCGGATCGGCGCCGGCCGCCAGCAGCAGCATCACCATGTCGTACTGTCCATTGATGGACGCCATCAGCAGCGGACTGGTATGATCGCCCGCACTCACCTGATTTACATCGACACCGCCGGCAATGAGCGCCCGCACGGTCGCGTCATGCCCTTCGCGCACGGCCAGCAAGAGTGCCGTGTGGCCACCCTGCAATCCCAGCAGCTCGGTGTAGCCCGGCGAGTCATCGTCAAGACCCGCGCCGCCCTGCGCGGCCAGCCGCGCTTCTTCGGCGGCATTCGACGCGGCGACACTCGCGATGGCATCGGCAGTCGTTTTCTGTCGCTCCACCTCGAGCGCCGCAGCCACCGCCGTCTGCACCTGACGGCTGTTCGGCTGCCAGTTGGGGTTCTTGGTGGCGCCCTGCTGTTCCCGCTCCTGCGCCAGCACCGCGTTGCGGCGGGCCTTCGCCTGTTTGTCCTGCGCCGCGGCCGCCATCGGGTCCATGGTCTTTGACGCAACACGCCAATTCGCTCGGCGCGCGAGCAGCAGGCGGACCGCGTCCGCGCGCCCGCGACCGGCGGCGATCATCAGCGGTGTCTGCCCCCAGGCGGGCTCGGCGGCGTTTACATCGGCGCCGGCGCGTAAGAGCGCGGCGATGATACTGGTGTCGCCTCCCATCGCGGCCAGGTGCAGCACGCCAACGCTATCGCTGGTGACGGCGCGTGCGTCGGCGCGTGCGCGGAGCAGTGTGCGTACCACACCGGCGTGCGCGTACTGCGCGGCGATATGGAGCGGAGTGTACGCGCCGATGCGCGTTGTCGCGCGCACATTCGCCCGCGCCGACAGTAACAGCTGCGCGAGCGTCGAGTCGCCGCGGTTCGCCGCCCAGTGCAGCGCCGTCATCCCGTCGCCCTGCGGGGCGTTCACATCGGTGCCACGCGCAACGAACGCCCGAACGGCCGCGACATCGCCGCGCATCGCGGCGTCGGCCACGGGCGCAGCGTCTGCAGCCGGCGCCGCGTCGCGGGCAGCCATCGCCGACCACGTACTCACCGGTAGTGTGAGCAGTAGCACTGTCAGCAGTCGCGTCGGAATCAGTCCCAGTCCGCTCATATCAAATCCGCTGTGAAGAGTGTGCCGCTCAAAACGTCAGCTCACCCGAGCTGTCGCCAAACGACACCACATCGTCCATCCCGAACCGGTGCATGAAGCTCAGCATCGCATTGGCCATCGGCGTGCCGTCCGGCGCCTTGACGTGAATGTTGCCGGCGAGCTTGTCGCGCACGCCGCTCAGCACGATGAGTGGCGCCCGACGATGGTTGTGCACGTTGCCATCGGCCATTGGCGATCCATACACAATCGCCGTCTTCTCCAGTAGCGACTTCTCGCCGTCCATCGTGGTATTGAGCTTGTTGAGCAGATACGGCAGCAGACTCACGTGATACCGGTTGATCTCGGCAAATTCCTTCACCCGCGTGGGGTTGTTGCCATGGTGCGACGCCGGATGAAAGCCCGTCGCCACACCACTGTCGGGATACACACGCGAGGAGGCATCGCGTCCCATCTTGAATGAAAAGACGCGCGTCATGTCACTCTGCAGCGCCAGCACCTGCAGGTCGAACATGAGCTTGACGTGTTCATCGAACGAATCGGGGACGCCCGTCGGGCTTCCTGCCAGTTCGCGTTCTTCGCCACTCGAATTGCGCTTCTCCACGTGCTGGATACGCCGTTCGATCTCGCGGATATTCTCGAGATACTGATCCATGCGCTGGCGATCGGCGGCACCGAGCTCTCGCTGCAACTGCCCAACGCGCGTCGTGATCCAGTCCAGCACGCTCCCTGTGCTGCGCGTTCGCGCGGCGCGTTCGGCGGCCGTGCCGCCCACACCAAAGAGCTGTTCAAACGCCACTCGCGGATCCCGGATCATCGGCAGCGGTTCAGTGGGCGACGCCCAGCTGATGGAGTCCGTGTACATACACGAATAGCCGTAGGCGCATCCACCCGCGCGATCCAACGGTTCAATGCACAGTTGCATCGACGGGATCGGCGTGCCCTGACCAAACCGTTTCGCGTACATCTGGTCCATCGACGTGCCCACGAAGATGTCCGAGCCTTCTGTCTGCGTGGGATGCGCCTGTGTCAGAAACACGGCGCTGGACCGGAAGTGATCGCCGCCGATCTCCTCGGCCTTATACGCCTCCGCCATACGCACATCGGTGTTGCTGATGATGCTGAGATACTTGCGCCACGGCTCGAGCGGCGAGAGCGACGTACCGGCAAGGTCAAACCCGGATCCGATCTGCGCGGGCGCCCAGAGATTCTCCGTCATGCCAAAGGGACTGCACCCCGCGGCGCCGTGCACCATCTCCATGAAGAGCATGCGCGTGGGATCCGCTGCGGCCATGGCGCCGCGCCGCGCGAAGGGCTGCATGGCGTCGAGATACGGCAGCGCGACCATCGCGCCCATGCCCTGCAAAAACGTCCGGCGGTCGAGTGGTTGCCTGACAAGGTTCGCCATGGAGATCGTCTCAGCGGGAAGGAGAATCGTGTTGCGACGTGGAGCGTGCCGGCAGCGGCTCGTCCAGTCGTTGCATCTGAAATGCGGGGCTTCGGATCACGCCCAGGATGTACGCCGACATGCGATCGTTCTTCGTGCCGGCCTCACGCACAATCTTGCGAACGGTCGGCATGTCGTACGATTCGATGCGGCGGCCGGTGGCGTACGCCATGAGATTCTGCGTGAACGTGCGCAGCAGTGTCTCTCGGCGTTTGAGCAACGCGGCTTGCAGCGCTGGTAGACTCTGCGCCTTTGAGCCGTCCCACAGTTCACCGCGCGAATCGATCGGCATTCCGTTGTCGCGAAGACGCCACTTGCCGGTCACGTCGAAGTTTTCCATCGCGAGGCCGATCGGGTCCATCATCTTGTGGCAGCTCGAACACGCCGGATTCTTGCGATGTTCTTCCATGCGCTCGCGTACCGTGAGCGTGCGGCCGCCGCTCGAACCCGGCGTGGCTTCCAGATCGGGCACGCCCGGCGGCGGCGGTGGCGGCGGGCTGTTGAGCAACACTTCCATCACCCACTTGCCGCGCTCCACGGCCGACGTGCGCGCCGCGTGCGAGGTGAGTGTGAGAACGCTGGCGTGCGACAAGATTCCGCGCCGTGTCGAGTCGGTGTATTGCACGCGACGGAACGCGGGTCCGGCAACATTCGGAATGCCGTAGTGTCGCGCCAGCTGTTCGTTCACAAAGGTGTAATCGGCGCGGTAGAAATCGAGCACATTGCGGTCGCGCCGCACCAGATCGTCAAAGAACAGCTCCGTTTCGCGGCGCATCGCCAGTCGGAGCTGCTCGTCGAAGTCGGGATACTGCCGGATGTCCGGCTGCACCACATCGAGATCCGGCAAACGCAACCACTGCGCGGCAAACCGCGTGGCCAGTGCACTCGCACGCGGGTCGGCCAACATGCGGCGCACCTCGCGCTCGAGCACATCGGGCTTGGAAAGCTGGTCGTGTGCGGCCGCGTCGATCAGCGCGCGGTCGGGCGGCGCAGACCACAGGAAGAAGGCCAGGCGCGACGCGAGGTCGAGGTCGCGCAGTCGATACGTGGTGCCCGGTGTCGCATTGGACGGCGCGCGTTCGAAACGAAAGACAAAGTCGGGGCTCGCCAGCAACCCTTCCAGCATCGACCGCACACCCGCTTCGAAGCCCGCGCCGTTCGCACTGCCCGCGTCGTACAGCGAGAGCAGCCCGCTCCGGTCATCCGCCGTCAACGGACGACGATACGCGTCCACGCCGAGCCGATTGATGATGGACTCTGCGCACGGCCGCGCGGCCGCCGCGGTCGCTGGTCGGCACGAGAATACGCGACGGCGGGTGGCCGTTTCGGAGATACCCAACACCTTGAGCGGCCCTTTGACCGTGAACTCGCGCAGGTGCGGCACCTGTGAGAACCCGTAGGCCGTGGCGTTGGAGGTGCTGCTGAGCGAGTACTTGAGCGGCGAGATGAGATCCTGCGCCACGCCCTGAAACGACGGTGGAATGAAGGCCGCCGAGATGCGGTGTGTACCCGCCGAGATCCGCACCGGTTCGGTGGACATACCCACGCCGTTTGGATCGGAAGCGGTCATGAACCGGTCGATGTTGAGCAGCGCGAGCCGCTCGCCGTCCATCGAAATCTCGATCCGTTCACCGCGTGCGAGTCCGCCGGCAAAGGCACCGGTGGTCTCGTGAAAGAAGTTCACGTCAAACCGATAGTCGCCGTCCGCCGGAAACGTGTGCATCACCGACATGCCACCGCGCGTGCCAAACGGCGCCCCATCGACATGCTCCAACTGTGAGGCCAGCTTGGGCATGGTGTACGTCTGCGAGAGTGGCGTCGCGTTGGCATTGCCAAGCGCCAGCCAACTGATGTCACTCGCGGCACGCAGGTACCCATCAAGCAGCGTGGGCGACAACATCTGCACGTCGGCGATGTTGTCGAAATTCTCGCTTTTGGTATCGGGCGGCAGATAGCTGGCCGCGTCGATGTCGAGGCCGAGCAGCGCCCGAACGGACGACTGGTATTCGGCGCGATTGAGTCGCTGGAAGGTGCGCCGACCGGGATTGGGGTTGGCCGCGGCCGCTGAGTCGAGCTGACGTTCGAGCAGCGCCACCAGTGCGTCGACGGTATCAGCCGAGGGGCGCGCCGAGCCCGACGGCGGCATCATCCCCAGGCGCAGCTTGGCAACGATCTTTTCGGAGACATCGGCCTTGAGTGGCGCGCGACCCACGTCAAAGGCGTCGAGCGACAAGTTGCCGCGCCGCATGGTGGGGTTGTGGCACTTGCCGCAGTACTGCTTGACAACGCCATTGAGTTCGGCGGTCGTCGGCCGGACCGCACGGCGCGTCGGGGCGCGAAATGGTGCGCGAATCGGTTCGCGAGGTGGGGCAGGTTTGGATGGCGCCAGCACAGCGCCCATCAACAACGACAGCGCAACGAACACGCGCATGCGCACCCTCGGGAGTGGCGAAGAGGCGAACCTCGGCAGGAGCAGAGAAGATGCGGCCCCGCTCTCGGTGCCCGCAAGGCAACAGAAGGGGCCCGGTCAGCGAACCTGCTGACGGGCCCCTTCAGAACCACGCTCTGGCCGGAAGCGGCAGCCTACGCCTGCGCCGGCGCGTCCATCCCCGCCCACAGATTCCAGGTATCGAGCTCGGTCCGGCCACAGCTCTTGAGATAGAGAAACAGCTGCGTGCGGTAGGCCGCGTACCCACTCAGCACGTTGCTCACCAGCAACACGCCACGCGTGGCGGTCTGCCCGAACATCTCGGCTTCCGTGCGAAAATGTTCGTCGGGGACGTCGCCTAGGATCGTGGCAAAGAGCTCCGACTGCTTCTCCAGTTCGGCGACCGTTGCCTCAAAGTCGCGTGATGCCGCCGCGTTCTCGTAGGCGGTCCACGTGACCGGATCGAACTCCCCAGCCAGCGTATCACGCGTGATGCAGGGGCCCATGTACGTGAGATACTGCAGCAGCTCGAGTCCGCTGCGCTGTTTGGGCGTGGGGCGATAGTCCAGCGATGCGGGCTCGAACTTGCCGGCAAGGTGGAGCAGGATGCGGACTTCGTTCTGGAGCGCGGTGATCAGCTCGGCTTTGGTGAGAACCATGAGACGTGAAAGGGCTGGGGTTGGAATTCAGACCACAAAAGTGATGCCAAATCATCCCGGGCACGAGTCCGACGGTGCATCGATCAGGACATGTGAGGCGGCCTCGCACGCGTGGACGCGGTCCAGACACGGTCGGTCCTGTTCGTCTTGACGGCGCCAGTGACCTCGGTAGCATTCGACCGTGCACCGCTGTGCTCACTCAGCCTCCGCTCTCGCCATGATCCGTCGCGTTCGTATTTCGCCGATTGCCCGCGTCTCAGCCCTGTGCGCCCTGCTCGCTGTCATCGGCGTGATTTCGGTGACGCCGGCCCACGCGCAGTCCGCGCACCCCACGTCGTGGAATCCGGCCATCATGAATCGCCCCGACATCAAGACGGCGATGGGCGTGCTGGAGCGCGGGTTCTCCAAACAAGTGGACGAGTGGATTCTGATCGCGCAGATGCCGGGCAAGTCGGGCATGGAAAAGCAGCGTGCCGACTACGTGCGGAAGGCGATGATCGCCGAGCGCCTGGTAGTGACGACGGACTCGATTGGCAACGTGACCGGCCGGCGGAAAGGCACCGGTGGCGGACCTACCATCGTGTTTGCGGCGCATCTCGACATCGTGCACGCGCCTGAAACGAATCTCAAAGTGCGCCGCGCCGGCGACACACTGCACGCCCCCGGCATCTTCGACAACAGCGCGTCGGTCTCCAACATGTTGGCCGCGATTCGTGCACTCAACGCCGCCAAGGTGAGCACCAAGGGCGACCTGGTGTTTGTCGCGACGGTGCAGGAAGAGGTGGGGCTCAAGGGCATGGACTACTGGCTCAATCACAACCCCAAGCCGGATCTGCTCATCGGTCTCGACGGCGGACTGGGTCCGATCGCCTACGGTGCACTCGGTATCTACTGGACGAAATACGTGTTCACGAGCCCCGGTTCACACACGGTGCTGTCGCGTGGCAAGCCCACCCCGGTCAAGGCGCTGAGCGCGGCGATCGACAACATCTACAAGCTGCAGTACGGTCCGTTGCCCGAGGGGGCCGTGATCAATGTGGGCCAGGTGCACGGCGGCGTGATCTTCAACGGCATTCCGCAGGAATTGTATTTCACCGTCGATCTGCGCTCACCCAATCCAATTCTCTTGGACTCGCTCGACAAAACCATCGGCAAGATCGTCGCCGATGCTGCCGCGAAAGAGAAGGTGGGGCTGCGCGTGGAAACCGATACGCGCAATCTCGCTGGCGGCACGACGGCAATGCTGGAGGGCGCGCGCAATCATCCGTTGGTGCAGACGGCGATCGACATTCAGAAGCAGCTTGGGATCACATTCGGCATGCCCGGCGCCGCTGAGGCCGTGGCTACGGGCAGCACGGACGCGAACATGGGCGTGGTGCGCAAGATCCCGAGTATCGCGATTGGCCGTTCATACGGCGGCAATCAGCACACGCTCACGGAATGGGCGGATTGGCCGAGTGCGTTGCCCGCGACGAAGATGATGGTACTGCTGGCGGGGACGTTCGGGGATGGGGTGACAGTCGTGGGCGGGAAGATTGTGCCGTGAACGGAAGACCGAAAACGGCAAACTGAAGACTGAAGACCGAAAACCTATCAGTTGTCAGTTTTTCAGTGGTCGGACAACTGCTAAGTCATGGGTCTTCAGTCTAAGTCATGGGTTCTCAGTTGAAACTGACCACTGATCACTCGCACTGAGAACCCAGAACTCAGCTGTTTTCTGACCACTGAAAAACTGACAACTGCAGTAAGTCCCGTTCTTTCTCACATCCGGGCTTCGATCAATGCGCCGTCCTATTCGCCTCATCATTGCCTCAGTCTGCGGCCCCGTGCTCTCGCTCAGCGGGTCCCCGCCGTTCGCCTCGGCCCAGCCCCGCCCCGCCTCCGCGCCCCGTGCTCCAGTCGCGCCGAGCACCCGCGTCGAAAACGGCGTGACGGTCCACGCGCATGATGCCGGCGCCTTTGCGCGGGCGCCGCAGTGGACGCTCGATGCCAAGCCGATACTGACCGCCGGCGGAGCGAACGGTGATCCCGATTTTGATCTGACGTACGCGTCTGATGCGGCGACATTGTCAGACGGGCGCCTCGTGACTTTCTCGGCGGTTGGCGCGAAGATCTTCGTGTTCGGCGCAGATGGTCGTGCGCGTCGTGCGATCGGCCGGCTTGGGAAAGGGCCGGGCGAGTTCATGTCGCCCACCGGACTGCTGCACATGGCCGGCGACACCCTGTTCGTCATTGATCCGGCGAACAATCGACTGAACTGGCTGACCGCGGACGCCGGTGTCGTCCGCGAAGCGCCGCGCAACGTGGCGCTCACACCGCGCTATGCGCGACCCGTCGGCTACGTGAAGGACCGCGGTTTTGTGCTCATGGGCGGGGCAGTCCAAGAGGCGGTGACGGGCAAGGTGGTTCGAAAACCGGCAACTGTGCTGCTGATGACGGCGGCTGGTGAGTTTCGCACCATCAGCGACGTCCCAAACTGGGAGTTGGTGGAAATTGAAACGCGCTACCGTGGCAAACGAAACGTGGATTCACGCATCCTGCGCTTTTCGCGTCGCGCGCATGTGGTGGTCCGCGACACACAGGTGATAACGGCCGATGGCGAAGGGTACGCCATTCGCGTGAACAGCACGGCCGGACAAGAGCAATCACGCATTCAGGTAGCGACGACACGCCGACCGGTCACGCGCGCCATGCGCGATGCCGAAGTAGCGGCGGACATCGCGCGAATTCGTGGACCGCATATGGAGGCGATGATCGACCCCGCGGAATCGGAGCGACAGGCGCGTGAAGCGCCATCGGCCGACCTGCTGCCGCCCTACGAATCGCTGCACGTCACGCCCGACGGCACCCTCTGGGTCGTCGACGCCATCGCCCCCACCGACACGTCATGGAGCGCGACCGCCTTCCGCCGCGACGGCGCGATCGTGGGCCGTCTGCGAGCCGGCGGAAACGCGATGCCCATCACCTTTGGCAACGATCGCGTCGTCCTCCGCACGGTGGATGCCGACGGCGTGGTGGCGTTTGTGGTGCGGAGGATTGTGCGGTAGCCGAGTGCGACGGGCCTCGATGAACTCCGATAACAGCGAGTTGTACGCTTGTCAGTCATCGGACAACGTCTGAGTCGCGGGTGTTCAGTTCGGGTTGTGGGTATCCAGTTGAAACTGACCACTGATCACCCGTACTGAGAACCCAGAACTCAGCCGTTGTCTGACCACCGAAAAACTGACAACTGCAGTTTAGATACTGCCAACTGCCGCTGATTCCTCGCCGTCGGCTACTGCTCCCGCCCCACCAACTGCTGCAGCTGAATCGCCAGCCGCGCCTGCTCCGCCTGCAGCTCCAGCAGCTCCACCTCGGCCCGTTTGACATCGATCGCCGTACTCATGCCCACGGCGAAGCGATCCTTCACCAAGGCCAGTCGCGACGTCGTGAGTGCGATCAACCGTCGCACCCGCGTCACTTCTGCCATCAGCTCAGCGCGCTGCACCAATCGCGCCAGTGCTTCGGGCTGCAGCCCTTCTTTCACGAAACGTTCGCGCAGCAAGAGCTTCTGCGCGAGCACCTGAAACTCCCGCGTCGCATTGGCGACCACGGCACTCGATTCGCTCAAGGATCTCGCGGTGCTGGCGCCGATGCTGGCGCTCCGTTCCACGTCGGCCAGCGCAGACTCTGATTGCGTGAGCCGCTCCTGCGCCGCCGCCGCGCTCAGTTGCAGCCGTTCCTTCACAAAATCACGGTCGCGCACCAGCGGTGCCCACAACTCATCACGCGGTGCTGCGGCCGACGCGCGAATCTCGGCGATGTCCAGATTGAGCCGTGCGATGCGCATTTCGGCCATCCGGATCTCGGCGGCCGACTCGAGCAGCGATTGTTTGGACAAGGCGCCAGCGTCGTATGCCTGCCGCGTTGTCTCATGACTCGCCTGCGCCAGCGCGAGTCGGGCAGCCGCCAGTTGACGATCCACCTCCGCCGCGCGCTCCAATTGTGTGCGCAGTTGTGACGCCTCGACCTGCGCAGACGCCAGCGGTGCCCCCGCGCCCAGCACAAGTCCCGTCACCAGCAGCGAGGCGGCGCGCAAACGCGAGCCCCAGCGGCTGACACCGACAACCGGTGAGCGCGATTGCTCGCGGTACGTGCGCACAATCTCGCGCTCCAGCGACGAGACAAACGCCGCCGACGGTTCGTGCCGCTCATCGCGAAAAGTCTGTGGGGTGTTCATGCGAAGTCTCCGTTGGGCGTAGCCATCATGATTTCGATTTCACGGCGCAGTCGCTCCCGTGCGCGTCGCAATCGACCTTCGACGGCGCGCTCGCTGGTGCCGAGTTGCTCGGCAAGTCGCGCCACGCGGCAGCGTTCGAAGTGGAATGCGTCGAGCAGCTCCGCATCGTCGGGAGGGAGGCGCGACAGCGCGTGGTGCACGATGGCGGCGATGTCGGCCGAGTCTGCGGCGACATCGTGGTCGAAGGCGGCAAGCACCGCCGAGGGCGGCATGTCGTCGAGCGAGAGATGCTCGCGTTGCCGCAATTGATTCAGCAGCAGATTACGTGCGACCGTGGTCAGCCAGGCCAGCGGTCGGTCAGGCAGTCCGGTTCGCGTCCATTCGCGTACCGCCCGCAGCCAGGCTTCCTGCGTCACGTCTTCCGCGAGTTGGCGCTGCCCCCCGCACTTCCGCGACACGTAGCCATAGAGCGGGCCGATCGTGTCGCGGTAGATGGCGGTCAGGTCGGATTCGGAGAGCGCAGGTGGTATCGGCATTGGGGGATACCACTACGACACAGGACGCCGGAAAAACCCACGCCGGCTCGTGTCAGGGCAGCGGCCCCTAGCGTACCACCCACTCGGTGCTCAGGACGGTGGTGTCCCACGCCATGCGCAGTTCCCCACGTTGCACACCCGGCGCCGTGGACGGAATCATCCAGATGGAAAAACTCTCGATGGGCGACGCGGTGGTGCGCACCGTGAGCGCGATGCGCGCGAAGTCTTTCTTCATGTCGTAGGTCTCCGGGTTGACCGATGCGGCGCCCGTGAGTTCCTGCTGCAAAATGAGCGTCCAACCCGTTTTCGCCGGCAGCACCTGCGCGACGTACCGACCCTTCGGGACGTTTTTGCCGCCGATGGTCAGATCCACATCCGAGGTGAGGATGGTGGCACCGTTGGCCCCAAGACGCCACACCTTGTCCCACGGAACAAGGCTGTCGGTGTTGATACGACGACCACGCAGGTGCGGCTGTCCGTAGTCGATGCGGACAAGTGCGGGTTTCCCAGCCGCGCGCTGAGCGGCCGTGTCAACCAATGTGAGTGAGACTTCGGCGATCCCACGTGTGCTGGGCGCGGCGCGTCGTGCGCCGGCTTGTGCGCCGGCTTGCGCGTCCGCGGTGCTTGCGAACACCGTCGACAGGGCAACCGCACATGACATAGTCGTGATGCGCGCGGCGGCGGAGGAGAGAAGGCGCATAAGAGAGCCGTGAAAGTGGGGCGGGAGGGAACTGCGATGCGAATAACATGACCTCCGGCCCGCATGGACGGCAGGTGCCGCGCCTACCGCGTCAATCGAGCTCCACCGCACGTTTGCCCAGCGGCGCAAAACACACCGTGGCCAGACGGAAGTGCGCAAAGCCAAACGGAATACCGATGATCGTGATGCAATAGCCGATCCCGGCGAGCACGTGAGAGATCCACAGCCACACGCCAGCGAGCACGATCCAGAGCAGATTGGCCAGATCGGTGCCCGTGATGGTGTCATCACCCAGCGCACGGACGTCCACGAGTGTGCGGCCAAATGGCCACGCGGCAAAGCTGGCGATGCGGAACGCGGCTACGGAAAACGGAATCCCGACAACCGTGAGCGCCAGCAGCAGTCCCAGGGCCATCCAGGCAAACCAGGCCACCAGGCCACCGCCAAGAAAGAACCAGAGGATGTTGAGGAGCAGCGTCATGTCGGGCGTCCGGGGTTCGTGGGGTGTGGCACCAGCAGCGATTCGACGTCACTACGAGCGATGCCAGCGCGCGGATTCGCCGCGGCGGTCTGAGTGGCTTCCGCACACGCACCAGGAGTGGCGCCAGCAATGGCGCCAGCAATTGCGCCATCGCGCACGGCGCCGCAGTATCACCGCGATCCCATGCCCACACTCCGCGTCGCTTTCATCACCGTCACGCTGCTCGCCGCCCTTGGCGCGTGTGAACGGTCGTCGCCACCAACCGCGGGATCATCGGCCCGTGGCGATTCGAGCAGCGCCGGCGACGGCGCGGCGATCATGCCGACCTCCGTCGCGCAGTCTCCCGTTGCCCCCCTGCGCTGGGGCGGCGACGCAGAAGGCGGCGCGCCGTTTGTCGAGGCGGACCCCGCCAATCCTTCGGTGGTGCGCGGGTTCGACGTGGAGATCGCGGCGCTGATTGCCCGCGGACTTGGCCGCGAACCGCAGTTCGTGCAAGTCGCGTGGGCATCGATCGAGCAATCGGTTGAGCGCGGCGACTTTGCGATGGGGATGTCGGGCCTCGAAGATCGTCCCGCACTGCACGAACGATTCGCCGTCTCCATGCCGTACTACGAGTTTGGGGAAGTGTTGGCGGTTCGCGCCGAAGATAGCGCGCGTTTTCACACGCTCGAAGATCTGAAGGGCCGAAAGGTCGCCACACTGAGCGCCACGACCGCGTGGGAGATGCTGCTCGAGGCCAAAGCGGCGCATGGCGTGGTTCCCGTGTCCTACGACGACGATGTGCATCCGTACACCGATCTCGTGGCGAAGCGCGTCGATGCGGTCCTGCTTGACAACATCATCGCGGAACGATCGCTCCGACGCACCGGCGGGTTTGTCATTCAGCCGACGCCACTAGCCGTCGGACACTATGTGGCCGTCTTTGCCGCCCGTGACAGCGCGCTGCGCGACTCCGCCAACGTCATCCTGCGTGCGCGCATGCGCGACGGCACTCTGGAGACGGTCTTTCGCTCGTGGAACGTGTGGGACGCGCAGCAAGCGGCCTACCAACAGCGTGTGCTGCAGGATTCCGTGCGCGCGCGTGCGGCGACCGCCGACAGTAACGCAGTGAACGGTGGTGTCGCGGTCGCCAGACCGCGCGCGTCCATCGCAACGTACCTGCCGGCCTTGCTCCGCGCGGCCGCCATCACGATGGCCCTCTCAATCCTCGCCATGGCGCTCGCCGTGGCGCTCGGCGTCGGTATCGCCGCCGGCCGCGTGTATGGCGCCCGCCCACTGCAACTGCTGCTCACGGCGTACGTCGAGATCATTCGCGGCACACCGGTCCTGCTGCAATTGTTTGTGTTGTACTACGGCCTGTCCGATGTCGTGCGGCTACCAGCTTTCGCGGCCGCCGTCATCGGACTTGGTCTCAACTACGCGGCGTACGAATCGGAGATTTACCGCGCGGCACTCGAGGCGATTCCGCCACTGCAGCTGGAAGCGGCGCGCACGCTGGGGTTGTCTGAAATGCAGATCCTGCGACTGGTGCGTGGCCCGCAGGCGCTCCGACTGGCATTGGCGCCGATGACCAACGACTTCGTGGCACTGCTCAAGGATTCGTCGCTGGTGTCGGTGATCACGGTGGTTGAGCTGACGAAACAGACAGCGATCTACGCCACGAACGTTGGCAGTTGGGTCGTACCCGGTATTCTCTGTGCCGTGATCTATCTCGCCATGTCGCTGCCGCTCTCGCGCATGGCGCGTCGCCTGGAGCAGCGGTGGAAATTGCCATGACCAGCCCCACGTCGGCAGCGCGCACTGCGCTGCGCATCCGGGATCTGCATGTGCAGCGCGGTGACAAGCCGGTGCTGCTCGGCGTCGACCTCGAGATCGCCGCAGGTGAGATCTGCGCGCTCATGGGAGAGTCGGGTGCTGGCAAGACCACCGTGCTGCGGGTGGTTGCGGCGTTGCAGTCGTTCTCTCAAGGACAGGTGACGATCGACGGGGTGTCGCTCGCCCCCGGGGCCGTTCCACCCGAGTCGCAGTTGCGTGAATTGCGACGTCGTGTCGGGGTGGTGTTTCAGAGCCACGCACTCTTTGAGCATCTCACGGCGCTCGAGAACGTAATGCTCGCGCCGGTGCATGCCTTTGGGCAGTCCCGCGCCGATGCGGAGCGCACCGCGCTGCAGCTGCTCGCCTCACTCGGGGTGCAGGCACGCGCCGGTGCCTACCCGCGGCAACTGTCCGGCGGCGAGGCGCAGCGCGTGGCGATTGCGCGTGCGTTGGCACCGGATCCGCACCTGCTGCTGATGGATGAACCCACCTCGGCACTGGATCCCGCGCGCCGCTCGGCGCTTGCTGACTCGTTGCGCGCGCTGGCCGGACAGGGACGTGGGTTGATGATCGTCACGCACGACATGGAATTCGCGCAGTCGTGCGCCGATCGCATTGTGGTCCTTTCCGATGGGCGCATAGCGAATCCCCAAAGGAATTCCTGACAAAGGAAATCCTGACGGGCTGCGTAGGAACCGATGATGCACCGCCGCGAATGGATGTGACAGCGTACGCGTGTCATATCACTCCAATTCGAGGCTGTCCATGCGCCCGAAACTGTCACACGCTGCAGCGATGGCCGCAGCGACGTCGATCGCGATGACCCTGACGCCGTTGCCGGCCGTCGCGCTCCCCTCATTTTCCCGCCAAACCGGACTGGCCTGCAATAGCTGCCACGCCCCGGCATTCCCGACACTGAACGCCTTCGGACGTCTGTTCAAGCTGAACGGCTATACGCTGACCGGCGCGCAAGCGAAGATCGAAGACAAGACGCTCTCACTGCCGGCGATTCTCAACGCCAGCATTTTCACCAAGATCCGGGTGCGCAAAAGCAACGGCACCGACGCGGACGGAGAGCGTACCACCAACTCCGGCCTGCTGGAGTTCCCCGACGAGCTGGCGGCGCTGTTTGCCGGACGCGTGCATGAAAACGTCGGGTTTCTGTTGGAGATGCAAATACCGAAGCGCGATGAGTCCGCGCTGGCGGCATTCAAGATGCCGTTCTCGTATTCGGTTGGCGGCGCCCGCGCGTCATTCATCCCGTTCACGACCGACGGACTTGGCGCTGCGTTCGGATTCGAGTCGATGAACACCGGAGCCGTTGAGAACATTCGGCTCATCGAAGACGCATCGTCGTCGTCGGCTCAGCAGTACATCGGCACGGCGACGCCCGCCTCCGGCGCCGCGCTCGTCATCGGGACACAACATCTCGTCGCCAACATCACGCGATGGAGTCCCGTGCACTTGGCGTCCACCGAAGGGCGAGCCAGCCCGCTGCCCTCGGCAAACTACGCACGGGTGGCCTGGATGCCGACCATCGGTGCATGGGAATTGGGTATCGGTGGGCAACACTGGTTTGGCACGGCGTCTGTCGCCGATGGCACGTCTGAGTCTGCGGTAGTGGACGCGAGGACACGCGCATGGGCCGTTGATGCCGAGGCGCAAGGGAGGCTTGGCGTCGTACCGGTGGGCATGTTCGCCACACTTGCGAGTGCTGATGCGTCGCTGCCCGGGGCGACGCCGAACGTGTTCAATGCCGCGTCGAGAGCCCGCCGCGCGCTGGCTGTCGCCGGGCGGGTGGGGATCGTGCCTGACCACGTGGCGTTGCTCTTGGCCTATCGGCACGGGCATAACGGTGCCGCGCTGGACCACCAGGATCGTGCGGCGACCGTCGGTGGACAGGTACTGATGTATCAGAACGTTCAATTGCAGGTGAACTACACCATGTTTTCGGGCTCGGCCTATACCGTCAA
>Ga0075152_10001156_pt1 | contig 19031 bp, 22 predicted proteins | sample JI61114C2DNA_FD_70964 | JGI IMG/M metagenome (GOLD analysis project Ga0075152, IMG submission 70964) | Wastewater effluent complex algal communities from Wisconsin, to seasonally profile nutrient transformation and Carbon sequestration -... | ecosystem: Engineered > WWTP > Effluent > Algae...
GCAGCGGCGACCAGATCGAGATCATCACCAGCAAGAAGCAGCAGCCCAAAGAGGACTGGCTCAACTTCGTGGTCACCGCCAAGGCCAAGCACAAGATCAAGCAGGCCCTGCGCGAACAGAAGAAGAAACTCTCCGTGGTCGGCCGCGAAGCCGTGCAGCGCGCACTACGGGGTTGGGGCGCGAAATTCGATACCGAGAACATCGTCGCCTTGCGGGATTACTTCCACAGCAGTACGAGCAACGACCTCTTCTGGCAGGTAGCGCGCAGCAAGCACGACCTCGACGCGTTGAAGGACCCGCCGGTGAAGAACGGCCGGCTCCTGTTGCCGAAGACCGAACGCCCCAAGGATGAGCGGCCCTTGGAGGAAGTGATCAAGGAGATCCGCGGTGCCGAGGGCGGCGCGCTCACCATCGGGGACGACCTGCAGAAACTCGAATACAAGCTGAGCCCCTGCTGCAACCCGATCGCTGGCGATGACGTGTTCGGCTTCATCACCGCCAACGACGGCATCCGCATCCACCGCGTGAACTGCGCCAATGCCGTGCAGCTGATGAGCAACAGCGCGCACCGCATCGTGAAGGCCCGCTGGAAAGGCAAGGACAGCGTGGAGTTCCTCGCCGGCATCCGCTTCCGCGGCATGGACGCCGTGGGCATCGTGAACAAGATCACCAGCATCATCAGCAAGGAGCACAACGTGAACATGCGCTCCATCAGCTTCGAGAGCAATGATGGCGTCTTCGAAGGCAAGGTGATGGCCTACGTACACGATGCCGACCACCTGCGCTCGCTCATGGACAAGCTCAGCCGGTTGCCGAGCGTGAACATGGTGGAGCGGGTCGATAACTGATCCCTGACCGGACGATCTAAGGCCCGGTCACGCGCAAGCGCAACTTCTCCATGGCCTTGTCGATCGGTATGGCCAGTGCGATTCCTTCCACGGCGTCACCGACCACCTTGCGCTGCACGATGCCGACGATCTCACCCGCCAAGTTGATCAAAGGCCCTCCACTGTTTCCGGGGCTTACGGACATGTCGGTCTGCAGAAAGACCCCTTCATCGAGGCTGCGCCTACCGCTCAAGATGCCCTTGGCCACGCTTTGACCGAGTACCACCTCCGCAGGTGTTCCGATCGTGACCAGTTCCTCTCCCAACCTCAGTTTGCCCGGGACGCCAATAGGCATGGGCTTGAACCCGGAACCCGAAATATCTAGCAGGACCACATCGCTGACCTCATCGTAGGAGACCACCTTCGCTTCCTGTTTCAATCCATCAGCGAACAGCACTTCGATGCGGTTCACTCCGTCCACGACGTGATAGGCGCTGAGAACATGGCCTTCTGCACTGATGATCGCCCCACTGCCATGTCCCCCATCGGTAATGATCGTGAGGCATGAATGTTCCGCAGCACCGATCATGTCGCTGAGGCTGCCTGATGGCAAAAGAGCGACCCCTGGTATCACGGTCTCTGGGAGCGCGTCGCCGGAGGTGCTTGTGCTCGGGGCGGCCGGAGGAGCCGCTTTCAGCAACTGGTGCAGCTTGCCTGCGTTCAAGAACGCGACAAGGGCATCCTCGAACGCCCCGATGTTGTCCACGAGGCCGCTGGAACTCCATGAGCGCTCACGGGCGGTACCCTCCGTCTCCTCGGAGAGAACGGTCTGCCCAGTGGAACGATCCAGCACCTGCCACTGTAGACGCAAGCGGGTGATACCCACGTGGGGTCCATCCCCGTAGTGTTTGTCTTTTGAGTAATGTTGATCGGTGTGGTAGTCGACCACCTTGGCCCCGAGAGAATACCTGGGCAGGGCTGGCCGGTCCTGATCATTCTCAAAGAGTTTGGCCTTGCGCATACCAGGCACTTTGAAGCCTGCGTGGAGCAGCATCTCCTCGCATCGTCGGCCAAAAGCCGCTTCACCGAATCGGGCAGGTCCGTCCCATTCCATGGTCGCCACCTTCCCATCCTTGTCCACAGCGCGGCCGATCTCCTTGCCCACCGGAAGATCAGCGAGCAACTTGTCGAAGGCGACCACCGGGGTAGCGACGAGTTCCACATCGTACTTCGGAGGGTCGCGTTCCAAGTGCACGGTATAGCTGAGGTCCAAACTTCGGGGCTTGCGATCGAGCGTGTCACGCCAAGTGCGATATCCCGGCGCGGAAACCTCGATCACGATCCTCCCCTCTTGGGCGTTCCGCCAGAAGAAGGTGGTTGCGCACGGGGTGTGTCCCCGCTCGGACCCGTTCAAACGGACGACGGCGGAATCGGGCGTGGAACGAATGGTCGCCTTGAATTGTGCGGAGAGTGGAGCCCAAAGGAGGATGCCCAGGGAAAAAATGGTGGCGCGCTGCTTCTCCATGATGTCAGAAACAGACGCCGAATCCGGCATCGATGCTGAGTATCGTTTTCGAACCGGGTACAGGGCTGCTGAGCATGAGGTAGTTCATCCGATAACTGAGCCCATCATACTCATAGTTGAAAAAGGAAGCGAAGCCATTACCGGAGAATCGGGGGAAGGACCAGCCGAGACTGAAGTCCGCGTAGAGGTTCTTGCCGAAGTGCGGCATGGCTCCCAAGCGCAGCCCGAAGGCTGTGACGCGTTCCTCATTCCGATAGCTCAGGTCGACCCCCTCCACCGTCTCATAGTAGAAGTTGTTGCCATCATAGATCTCCACCTGACCCTCGTAACGTCGGAAAGTGGCACGCTCTGTCAGTTTGAATGAACTGATCGATGCCTCGATGTAAGCACTCCCGCTGCCCTCCGCGAATAATCGCAGGATCCCGCGCAGTGTGGCGGATTGGTCCAGCGTACCGCTCACGATCTGGGGAGCGAACCCGGTGTCCCAGTAGCTCATGCTGAACGAATTCCCGTCCGTGGTGGTGGTGCGCCAATAAGTGCCGGAGTATTTCTCCGAATATGGAAGAATGATGGCCCCGCCCAAGCCGAGGAAACGCCACGGACGGTGCAGGGCTGAAAGGGAAAATGTTCCCAGGTTCTGGGAAAAGCGTTGGCTGCCGCTGCCTGCGAATTTGGTCCTGGAGTATCCTGTGCCGATCCCCACGTAGGTGAGTTGGGCCCTGACCGTGGCGATGGACGCCGCGAACAAGAGAACGGCCAGTATTCGGATGCGCATCATGAACAGGTCGGGCGCCTTGATGGTGCGCGAATGTAGAAAGCCCTCCCCAGTGCAGATCCGATGCTTTGCCACAGGTTGTTGTGCAGGCGTGTTACCGACCGTCGCGCTATCTACTTTCGCCCTCGCAATGCCAACGGCGGACATCCAACAGAACGTGCAGCGCATCTTCAGCGAGTACCTGGAGCACGGCGGGCACCGCAAGACGCCGGAGCGCTTCGCGATCCTGAAGGAGATCTACGCGGTGGACGGGCACTTCGACATCGAGCGGCTGTACGGCCGGATGAAGCAGGCCAAGTATCGCGTGAGCCGGGCCACCTTGTACAACACGATGGACCTGCTGATCGAGGCGCGATTGGTTCGCAAGCACCAGTTCGGCACCACGCAGGCGCAATTCGAAAAAGCACACAGCTACCGCCAGCATGATCATGTGATCTGCGACGTGTGCGGCAAGGTGCAGGAGTTCTGCGACCCGCGCATCCAAAGCGTGCGCAACACGGTGGCCGAAGTGCTGGGCTTCACCGTGAGCCATCATGCCTTGCACATCCACGGCACTTGCCCCGACTGCCAGCACCAACAGAATTCGAAAACCACGGCCGCGACCGCGGCGGCATAGCCATGAGCACCATTACCGAACGCCCGCCTTTCGGCCTCACTGTCAGCCAGCGCGACCGCTGCAAGATCTTCCACCTCAGCGGCCGCCTGATGGACCAGAAGGAAGCGGACCACATGATGGAGGTACTCGAGACCGAGCTCGGCGACCAGACCGGCCTGAACGTGCTCCTGGACATGAGCCAGTTGCAGTACATGAACAGTACCGGACTGAACATCCTGATCAGCGTGCTCACCCGCACGCGCAAGGGTGGCGGGGAAGTGCTGATCAGCGGCATCAGCACCGGCGTGAAGCAGCTCTTCATGGTGACGAAATTGGACACGGTCTTCACGATCAAAGACTCCGTGGACGAAGCGATCGCCTCGCTGGCCAAGTAGCCGATGAAGAGCAAGGTGGACGTGCTCCTCGGTGCCCAATGGGGCGATGAGGGCAAAGGCAAGGTCGTTGACGTGATCGCGCCGGACTATGCGGTGATCGCCCGTTTCCAAGGGGGACCGAACGCGGGGCACACCCTGATCTTCGACGGCAAGAAACATGTGTTGCACACCATTCCCAGCGGCGTGTTCCGCGCGGGCACGTGGAACCTGGTGGGCAACGGCGTGGTGATCGACCCGGTGATCCTGATGCGCGAGATCGACCAGCTGAAAGCCGCTGGCGTGGATGTGGCCGATCGGTTGCTCATCAGCCGCCGCGCGCACCTGATCCTGCCCACCCACCGCGCGTTGGACGCCGCGAGCGAAGCCGACAAGGGCAAGGAGAAGATCGGCAGCACCTTGAAGGGGATCGGCCCGACCTACATGGACAAGACCGGCCGCAACGGCTTCCGTGTGGGCGATCTGGAACGCACGGACCGCCATGAGCGCTACGCCACGTTGGTGAAAAAGCATGAGCGGTTGCTCGGCCTGTACAGCAACACCATCGAATGGAAAGCCGCGGAGCAGGAATGGCAGGATGCGGCTTCCCGCTTGCGCGAATTGAAGCTCGTGGACAGTGAGCATTGGCTGGATGAACGGCTGCGCAACGGGGATCGTGTACTTGCCGAAGGCGCTCAAGGCACCTTGCTGGACATCGATTTCGGTACCTATCCGTTCGTGACCAGCAGCAATACGATCTCCGCTGGTGCGTGTACCGGTCTCGGTGTCGCCCCTGGCCGCATCGGCAAGGTGATCGGGATCTTCAAAGCGTACAGTACTCGTGTGGGCAGTGGCCCCTTCCCCACCGAACTGGAGGATGCCACGGGTGAACATATCCGCCAAGTGGGGCGCGAATTCGGCAGTACCACCGGTCGTGCACGACGCTGCGGTTGGCTGGACCTGCCTGCGCTGCGTTACGCGGTGATGATCAATGGGATCACCGAGTTGGCCATGATGAAAGCCGACGTGCTCAGCGGAATGGACCATGTGCGCATCTGCACACATTACCGCATCGGTGGCACCGTAACGGACCGCGTGCCGTACGACATCACCACGGGAATTGAGCCGGTATACGCGGACCTCGACGGTTGGGGCGCGCTGAGCACTGCCGCCGATCTTCCTGCGAGTTTGAACGCGTACGTTGCCCGCATCGAAGAAGCGGTCGGCGTTCCTGTGCGCATCGTGAGCATCGGGCCTGACCGCGCGGAAACGCTGGTCCGCGAGAGCGCTCAGGTGGCGCATTGATCCCTGCTCCGTGGCCAAGCACCGCCCACGCCGCGATCCGGGCACACCGCTTTCTCTTCCGCCGTCCGTCGCCACCTTGTTGGGCGACGAGAGCGATGCTCTGCTCGCAACATTGGCTCGGGAAAGCCCGGTGAGTATCCGGCTCAACCCGCTGAAGCCTTCGTCCATCGCCGGCGAACGCGTGCCTTGGTGCGCTAGCGGACAGTACCTTCCCGAACGTCCGTCCTTCACGTTGGACCCGTTGCTGCACGCAGGTGCCTACTACGTGCAGGAGGCCAGCAGCATGCTGCTGGAGCAAGCGTTCCGGCGCACCGACCTGGCGGAAAAGGACATTCTCGCATTGGATCTCTGCGCCGCACCTGGCGGAAAATCCACGCACCTGGCATCCCTCCTTTCTCCCGGTTCATTGCTGGTGAGCAACGAAGTGACCCCTGCACGGCAAGGCGCGCTGATGGAGAACCTGTGGAAGCACGGCCGTGCGAACACGGTGATCACCGGTAGCGCTCCGACCGCGTTCGCCGCGCTCGGGAACACCTTCGACCTTGTGCTCGTGGATGCTCCTTGCTCCGGCGAAGGCATGTTCCGCAAAGACCCGTTCGCGCGGCAACAGTGGAACGAGCGGCTGGTGACGACCTGCGCACGCACGCAACGGGACATTCTGCAATACGCGTGGGCAGCCGCACGTCCGGGCGGATGGCTCCTGTACAGCACCTGCACTTGGGAGCGTTCCGAGAATGAAGAGCAGGTGCTCGACCTGATCCGACAGGGTGCGGAATTCACACCCATCCCGCTCATGGATGAATGGGGCGTTGTGCCAACGGATGCTGGCTACCGGTGCTACCCGCATCGCGTAAAGGGCGAGGGCTTTTTCATGGCCCTGTTGCGCAAACCGGGTGAGCGATCAGCACATGCCGCCCATGATCCGCAACCGCCCATGCAGGAAGATGTCGCCCCTTGGTTGCGCGAAACCGACACTTCGACCTTGCGTGAGTTGGACGGCACACTCTACGCTTCCCCTTCGCGCTGGGCCACCACGATGGACGTGTTGAGCGCCAGCTTGAGCGTGCTGTCTCCGGGCATTCCGATGGCTGAACGCAAAGGGGACCGTTGGCGACCGCACGCCGCGCTGGCATTGAATGAAATGCTCGTTCCGGAGGCATTCCCCACAACGGATATGGACAAGGGGCAAGCGCTGGCTTTTCTCCGCGGCGAAACGGCTTTGGGCCTGGGATCGAACGCGGACGGCGATACCGGTGTACGGCTGGTTCGCTATGCAGGCCTACCGCTCGGCTGGATGCACGCCGCGGGGGATCGTTGGAACAATGGTTGGCCGAAACCGTGGAGGATCCGCATGCGCTGAGGAACTGACGGATTACTTTGCGATGAACGGGAAGTTCCACGGTATGCCTTCGATCATTGTTGACCACCAGCTTGGGCCGACCTGCGCTCCGAGGTCGATCCTCTTCGCCACGATCGCCGAGGAATTCCATATCCGGCCATCCGTGTACATCCGTTTCCATCCGTCGTTGACACCGAAGCCCGCGGAAGGCGGACCACCGACCACACGACCGTGATGTTCGACCGCTTCCTCGATTGGTTCGAGCGCCACAAATTCGGCGTGGTGGGCACCCTGATGCTGCACACCTTCATGCTGTTCGCCATGGCCATGAGCAAGCTGCCCAAGGAGAACGAAGCCAGAGCGGAAGCGGAGATGGTCATGGAACTGGCCGCGCCGCAAGACCTGCCGCCGGATCCTATGCTGGAGCCTCCGACCTCAGCACCGGAGGAAGTGAAGAACCTCACTAGCAACATTACCGCGCAAGTACAGCCACAGATGCGCTTGTATCCCGGCCCGCAAGCGCAGGAGCAGATGGCCAGCGACATAGAGGAAGAACTGCTGGCCTTCGAGGCGCAGGAGTTCCGCAAGCGCGATTCGGCCCGCAAAGCGGACGGCAAGGAAGTGGTGATGCCCAAGCTGGACCCCAGCAAATGGGACCCCGCGAAATACCTGCCCAAGAAGAACGAGCCGTCCCGGATGGAAGGGCTTACCACCGTGACCTACGACCTCGTAGGCCGCACGGACCTCGACCTCGACGTTCCCGCCTACCTCTGCATGGGCCAAGGCGCGGTGGTGATCAAAGTCGCCGTGGAGCGCGATGGTCGTGTAAGCCGGGCAGAGTTGGACGAGGGCCGCACGCGCGCGGATGATTGCATGCGCGAGAACGCTCTGCGATCCGCGGAAAGCGCGAGGTTCAACTCTTCGAGCAGCGCGGCGGATCCCCAGCGTGGGACGATGACGTACATCTTCCTCGCGCAGTAGCGTTTCCGGACAGAACGTCTGTAGCCCGCGTCCAGAGAGGACATTTCGTCACGAAAAACGGGGCATCCATGCACAGTATGTCGTGTCCGGACCTCCGGCATGTGGTTCGTCGAAGGCCGGGAGCGCAAGCAATCAACAACGAAAAAACCACAGCCATGACACTCGTGAAACATCGCCCCCAGGGTCCGCTCGTCACCCCTTTCGATGAGCTCTTCAACGGCTTCTTCGGCCGTGACCTCTCCCACTTCATCGGTAGCGACGACATGCAACGCTCCTCGCCGCGCGTGAACATCACCGAAAGCAAGGAAAGCTTCAAGCTCGACCTGCTCGCTCCCGGACTCCACAAGGAAGACCTGAAGATGAACGTGGAGAACGACACCCTCACCATCAGCGCCGAGAAGAAGAACGAAGCGCTCGTGGAAGGAGAGCGTTACACCCGCCGCGAATTCGGCTTCAGCGCCTTCAAACGCAGCTTCCGCCTGCCGGAGAACGTGACCGCCGAGAACATCAAGGCCGAGTTCACCAACGGCGTGCTCAGCGTGAGCATCCCGAAGACGGAACCCGCCAAACCCGCCGTGCGCGAGATCAGCATCGCGTAAGCGAAAGAAGACGAATGAGGAAACCCCGGCGATATGCCGGGGTTTTCCATTCCGAGCGGGTACCTTCATCGGCCCAACCCTATCATCATGTTCCCCCGCCCCTGCCTCGCCCTGCTCTTGTTCGTGCCGTTCATATCCAACGCGCAATCGGACACCACCAAGATGAAGGTGGTGCGGAGCGCGCCCATCGAAATGAAGGGCCTTGGCAACATGGTGGCCAGCAGCGCGAGCTCCGGCTTGGTTGTCAGCGCGCCGATCATCACAGGGGATTTCACCGTGAGCAGCGCACATCCATCCTGCGCGAAGGGCTCGAGCACCGAAGAACGGGCCGCATGCACCGCGCATGAGGTGTTGGCATGGATCAACGCGCAACTGAAGGCCGAGCGGCCCAAGAGCATCGATGTGGTGACGGTGGATTTCGACGTTGACGAATACGGGGACGTGAAGGCCATACGCGCGAACACCGGCACGGAACCGGAGCTCGGCAAAGCGCTGATCGTCGCGCTTTACGGCATGCCCACGTTCACGACCGCGAAGAAGGGGGATGCGCGCGTGCCCTCCCACTGCAGCTTCTCCTACGCGGTGAACGACCTCTTTCCCGCGCCGCCTGCCGCAACGACGAGCGCGGCTGCGGCCCCTGAGTCTCCGACAGCAGTGACCCCGGCCCCTCTTGCGCGCACCACGGTGCAAGGCGGCAGTCACATCATCACGGGTGCCTTCACATCGCCGAGTTCGCACCCGGAATGCACCAGGAGCAAGGCCGGATCGAGCGTGGAGGACAATGTAAAATGCACCGCCGAAGCGGTTCTCAGGCAGATCAGGTCGAAACTGAAGGCCGAGGCCCCGGCCTATCTGGACATGGTGGTGGTGGACTTCGACATCGATGAGTACGGTGATGTGAAGACCATCCGGGCCAATTGCGCGAGCGAGCCGGAGCTGGGCAAGGCCGTCATCGTGGCGCTCTACGGTATGCCGAAGTTCATACCTGCGAAGAGGGATGCCGCGCGGGTGGCGTCGCATTGCACCTTCCAGTATCCGGTGGTCGACCTTTTCACCAAGCCCTGATCCGTAGATGCGGTCAGACCTCACACCTCTCACATTCTCACCTGACCCTTCAACAGAAAGGGCCGCCTCTCCCGAGACGGCCCCTACCTTCACGACCCGGTCCGGATCAGATAGGCCACTCGTTCTCGAGCTTCGAGTCGCCCAAGGTCAGCTTGTGTGAACTGAGGGTGAAGCTCATGCTCATGGGGTTGCCGCCCGTGCTGTCGAAGTTCTCGCTCAAGGCCACTACATAGGCGGTCTCGAACTTCAGTTCCTTCATCTTGGCGTCCTCATCACGCTTCTTGAAGGTGATGCTGCCGTCAACGCTCTTGAACTGGGCGATCATCAGGTCCCAGATGCTCGTGTCCCCGGTGCTCTCGATCTCGAAGGAGATCGTGCCGCCTTTCACTTCGCTCGCTGGGCGACCGGTCGGGTCCACATCGCGGTTGAGGGCGTAGCTGCAATGCAGCAGCCGGTAGGTCTTGCCGTCCATCGTAAGGTCTGCGCGGAATGCCATGTTGATAAGGGTTTGTTGGTTGTTGTCATTATTGACGGTGCGAAAATGCCGCGCCTCCAGCTAATGCGTCTGTACGGCCGAGCAAGTGGCGTCTTCCGGCGAGCAGGTGGCGCAGGATCGTTCCGCACACAACACTTCACAGGTTCTGGCCATCTGTGAAGACGGAACATTCAACCTGGACATCCCGTTACAAACGGCCCAACAACGGACAATAGTCGCTGTTGCGAATGGACCATGGCATCGAAGACCACGCTTGACTACTACAAAGAGCTCCTCGATAAGATCAGTTTCGCGGACCGCGCCACATTCAGAAAGGAACTGCGCAAAGCCTTCAAGCGCCTCGTTCCAGAAGAGCGCGCGGAACTGAAACGGTGGTTCCGGACCAGTTGCGTGTGCCGACTGGACCAGCAAGAGATGCAGGCCGTGCTGATCGCCTTGGAGCGCCACGATCAGCGGTGAGCTGGCACGGTTCTTCAGTTGATGAACTGGCCGAAAGGATGAGTCCGCTATCAGGCTGCCTCACGGTAACAACCCATGCCGTTGCGCGCAGCCGGACAACCATCAACAGTTAACCGGCAACCGGAATTCTCCGTCAGTTGAACCGGTGATCCCTCCACGCCTGTCGGCTGAACTTGCCGAAAAAGGCGAACCACGCGAACACCGTGGCACTTGCGAATACCATGGTGATCCACAGCAACGCCAGCGCACGATGTGCTCCCCACCAGGGAATGAGTGGATCGGCACCAATGATGCGGTTGGGAAGTGCAGCGGCCGCGATCATGGCCAACAGCAGAACGCTGAGCCCTAGTTCCACAGGCCCTCGCCATGGCCATGCGATAACAGAACGCCATGGAGACACATGGCTCCCCCAGCGATGGACCAAGTAATAGTGCTTCGGTCCTATCCCGACAAAAAGGAAGGGGTCCGAATTGCTGTCGCACAGCTTGAAACGGCTTGTCGGCGCCATCACCTTGAAGCCCTTCAACGGCACGGCGGAGCGGAGTTCCAAACGCCGGAGTTCGTAGAGCGCTTTTGGCGGTAACGGTCCTTTGAACCGTCCTGCGTCCAAAAAGCGCAAGCGGTAATTGATGCATAAACGCCGGATGGCCTCTTCACTGAAGACGCGGTCAGGATCGAGCCGTTCAATACGGTTGATGTGGTCTCCTTTTGAACTGAGCACCACGGCGCTCAGAACATCGTCCTTCTTCTGCTCGGCATCGAGCACATCTTGCACTTCAAGCAGGACTTGCTGCTGCCCGAGGAGCAACTGTCTCAGCCGTTCGTCGTTCGCGCGGATCATGGCGTTGTGATGAGACGAACGCGTACGCGCATCATTTGGTTCAACCCTCGCTCTGGCTGCCTTCGCTCAGTGCTTCGGCCTCAGCCTCATCCAAGGCGGCCAACACATGGTTGGGGGCATCGATAGCGACCGTGCTGCGCGCATCGCGGTCAGCAGGCTTCAGACTGCAAGAGGCTTTCACATCCAACGGCGCGCTCGCGGTGCCCTTTTCCACAACCACTGTCCATACGCTGTCGAACGGCAGGACGAACCGCACCTTGCCCTTTGCGAACATCCCCCCGAAAAAGGTGTGCGTGCGAGCACCGGTGTACCGCTTGAACTCCGAAGCGGTCATGAACTTCACCCGCGCGGGCTTGCTCAGTTCCACTTCCACGATCTCCTTCTTCTTTCCTTGGAACTTCTGGTGCAGGAACTTCATGGCGCTGGTCCTTGGTAGTGGGCTAATGTAACGGGGGTGTGGCGCGCTGCGTGACCGGTGCGATCAAAGTTTCACACTCAGCACTGGAAAAGTCGTGTGGTTCACGATGTCCTCGGTAAGGCTCCCGTTCACCACATGGAAAAAGCCGGTTCGGCCGTGGGTGGCCATGGCGATCATGTCCGCGTCGATGCCCTTGGCGAAACTGAGGATGCCTTCCTCCACGCTGAGGTCATTGTAAATGGTGGTGGTGAACTTGCGCAATTCATGGCGTTGAAGGAACCGGTCAATGGCTTTGTAGGTGTCTTCGCTCCGTTCAAAGGTCTTCGGCGTGTTGATCTTCACCAGGTGGACCTTGGGGTCGAAGATCTCGAGTACCGGAAGAAAGGCGTCGAACTTGGTGATGTCCGTCTCGGTGAAATTGCTCGCAAAGACCATGTCCTTCACCGTGAAATCGTCGATCTGGTGTTTGATGACCAGCACGGGCATCGGTGCGATGCGTACGACTTTTTGGGTGTTGCTCCCCACCACACCGCGGAACCCGCGCGCACCATGACTGCCCATCACAACGAGATCCATCCGGGTGAGACGCTCGTTCTTGAACATTTCCGTTATGGCCAGCTGGCGCAACATGAATTTCTTCAGTTCGATGCCTTGGAGGAACGGCAGTGTGGGCAACTTTTCCAACCGGTCTTCGATGTCCTCGCGGATCTTCTGGTTGCCCGGGTGAAAATCGGTAAGCTGCTCATAGACGTGCACGATATCGATACATGCTCCTGTGAGCCTTGCGATCTTGGCGGCCACACGCAGCGCGTCAGTGGCACAGTCCGAGAAATCGTACGGGACCAGGATGTTCTTGATGGCCATGTGGTTGACGCCGAGGCCCGGCGTAGGCGTTGTGTGATCGTTGCGATACCGGCTTGAAATTAACACTGCGCTGCGCACACGCAAGCATCCGGCCATGGAACCTACACCCGGGGTCGGCTAACTTGCCCAGCGAAGATGGAGCCTTATCTGCTGCCCGCGACGGACAAAACACCGGAGGTTCGATTCCTCCCGGCCGATGGATTACTGGAGCTCAACGGGTGCAGCATCCATGAGAACGCGGACCGCTTCTTCCGCCCGTTGCTGGAGAAGGTGGAGGTGTACGCGCGGCAACCGGCCCGCACCACGCTGGTGCGATTGACACTCACCTATTTCAACAGCAGCAGTGCCAAGTACGTGTTGGACCTGCTGAAGATCCTGGACGAGACGCATGCCAGCGGGGCCGGCAAGGTGTCTCTGGAATGGTGCTATGAAGAGGGTGACTTGGACATGCAAGAAGCCGGACAGGACTACAAGGGCTTGCTCGATATGCCGGTCCGGCTCGTGGAGAACTGAGCTAACGGTCAGGAAAGCGGGCCTTCCAGACGCGCTCGTCCACGGCCAGTCCGTCTTCGAAATAGAAAACCCGACCATACGGGTGATAAACGCGCTTGTACTTCACCAAGCGGCCCTCAACGGAAACGGCCCGTTCGATCACGAATGCATGGCCCTCGCGATAACGTTGTTCGATGATGCCCTCGGCGGGCTTCGCTGGAGCACTCGCGACGGCCAGTACCGGTGATCTTTCCACGACCGGCTCCGGCAAGGACACGGGCTTTTCGCTCACCACCGGATCCGGCGCAACAAGCGGTCCGGGATCGGTCGGGACCGGTTCGGCGATGGACTCCTTCAGAGTCACCAACGGCTCCGCATCGACAGGATGTTCCTCCACCATCGTTACGCTGTCCTGCTTGGCCGCTTGCCTGGCCAACAAGGCGCGCAGATCCTCGATCTTCACCTTGGGGTACACGTTATAGGGGCGCATGGCGCGGGCCTCTTCGTACTGCTTGATCGCCTCCTCGTAATGCCCTTCCTGGAACGACCGCTCGGCGCGCTGCATGACGTCCTGGTAGGTCGCATCCTTCTGCGCTTCCTCGTTCTCTTTGGCGGCGATGCGTGAGCGCTCCTTGGCGCTCATGTTCGGGAATTGGTCGGTCAGGCTTCCCTTCTCACCCTGCGCTTGCGCGAGAGCGGTCAACGCCAGCGCAAAGACGGACATGGTGCTGCGAAGAGAAGGGCTTCGGAAAGCGGACCGCATGGATCGAACGTACACAACCGGCCCGAATGAGCCGGCCCGATGTGACCGTGATACGGCTCCACAACGAGGATTGTTCCCTTGCGCGGCCCATATCGGCCCGTCCGCTCGTCGTGCCGTGCGGGCAGTTCGGCGAAACTGTGTGGATAAAGGATCGGGCGTGGATACGGGGGCGGTACGCGGGCGGCGTTATTTCGTCCTCAAATCCATGATCATGAAGAAGCCATTGCTCGCCGCCCTGTGCGGTCTCACGCTGTTCTGGGCGTGCAAGGAGGACCCCACCCAGAGCGAACAGTACAAACAACTCGAACAAGACCGGGAGACGGTGGCTGCGGAGAGCGGCATGAAGGACAGCACGATCAACAGCATGTTCGGGGCCTTCAACAACATCAGCGAGAACCTCCGGGCCATCAAGGAGAAGCAGGGTATGCTGGGCAAGAACGAGCAGGGCGGCGTGGAAACGGGTCCGGACATGGAGAAGCGCATCGCGCAAGACCTGTACATGATCGACTCCCTGCTCAGCGAGAACAAGAAGTTGATCGAGCGCATGCGCAAGAACGCGAAGGGCAACAAGAACAAGATCAGCGAACTGGAGAAGACCATTGCCCTGATGGAACAAACGATCGGCGAGAAGGACACGGAGATCGCGAGCCTGAAAGAGCAGCTCACAAGCACCAATGCTTCCCTCGCGAGCATGATCCAGATGTACCAGGACAAGGACCAATTGGCCACCACGCAGCGCGCGGAACTGAACAAGGCGTACTACTGCGTTGGTACCAGCAAGGAGTTGAAGGAGAACGGCGTGGTGACCAAGGAAGGAGGCTTCGTGGGGATCGGCAAGAGCACCAAATTGAACACCCAGGGCCTGAACATGGAGTACTTCAAGCAGGTGGACGTCACCCAGATGCTGGAGGTTCCCGTGAACGCCAAGAAGGCCAAAGTGATCACGAGCCACCCTGCGGGCAGCTATAAGATGGACGCGGTGGATGGCAAGACGGAAAAGCTCGTGATCACGGACCCGAACGCGTTCTGGAGCGTGAGCAAGTATCTGGTGATCCAGGCCGACTGAACAGAACGGTCTCCAACGAGAAAGGCCCCCCGACGCATCGGGGGGCCTTTCTCGTTCAGGAAAACCGTCCTTACTGGATGGTCGGAGTTGCGTTGGTGTCAGCCTTCTTCTCCGTGTGCTGGGCACCGGCTTTGCCAGCGCAGCAACCGGCCTTGGCGCCTTTGGCGCAGCCCTTGCCATCGCCGCAGAGCCCGGCGAGCTTGCCATTGGCGTGCATAGCTTCCAACTGCTTGTACTGCTCCGGGCTCAAAGACGCCTTCATTGAGGTAACGACCGTAGTGAAGCGATCGGACTTCGCTGTTTCGATGGCTTTCGCATCCCCCCCTTTGCTGGCCATGGCGCTGCAATCCTTCTCGCACGCTGCGAGAGCTGAAGAGAAGGACTCTTGCTGCTCGGCCGTAAGGTTCAACTCCTTGGAGATGGAGGCCATGTCCGAGGTTCCGCCTTTCACGCTGGCGTGGCCCGCACAACCTTGTGCGTAAGAGCCGGTGGCGAGGCAAGCGAATGCCAGACCGGCGATGAGGTTCAATGCGTTCATCAGGTTCGTTTTTAGGTGGGACGAAAGTAAGGTGCTGCGACCGGATAGTGAGCGGGTTCACATCCGTTCACACCTTGGAAAGCAACCACGAGCGAGCGGCGATAGGATCATCGAAGTAAGAAACCGCGAAAGGAAGCTCCGGAGTTGCGCTGGTCATGATGCGCTCCACGCTCATCTGGTTGAAGTAGTCGCTGCTGGTGAGGATGGCCATGCGCTTCAGGCCGGAGGAGGCCGCCCGCGGGAACCAATCGTTCGCAGACCATTGCTCGTCCTGGCGTAGGATAGCGTTCATCTGGCGCAGGTCCGCTAACCAGAAGGACAGCTTACGCAGGCGCACGTTCATCAGTGCGTCCTCCAGGATGGAGCGGAAGATCGGACTTGGCGCGAAACCGGTCCATGTCAGCGTGATGAGGCCCTCCTCCGTTTCTGAACCCACCGTGACGTACTCGTCCTTCCGCAACTGTAGCGTACGTTGTGATTCTGCGACCATGCGGCAAAGATGATCGACAAGTAGACTGAAAGCAAGGACGAACCACCTTGGCGCAACTGCCGACAAAGGGCCTACGGCGGAATACTCAGCTCCCTTTCGCCCCACGCACCATCGACTCGATGGCGTCCCACATGCCCGGTTCTACGGCCTCCAATTGGCTGAACTGCCCAGCCCCTTTGAGCCATTCGCCCCCATCAATGGTGACGACCTCGCCGTTCACGTAAGCGCTGAAAGGGCTGACCAGATAGGACACGAGGTCGGCCAGTTCATGATGTTCGCCCATGCGGCCCAGCGGCACCCGTTTGGCGAGGGAGAATTTCTCCATCAGTTCACCGGGCAACAAGCGGTCCCAAGCACCCTTCGTCGGGAACGGGCCGGGGGCGATGGCATTGCTGCGGATACCGTATTTGGCCCATTCCACCGCCAAGGAACGGGTAAGGGCGAGCACGCCGGCCTTGGCGCACGCGCTGGGTACCACGTAACCACTGCCGGTCCACGCGTAGGTGGTGGTGATGTTAAGAACGGCCTTGTCCTTTTCGCCCTTGGCGATCCAATGCTTGCCGAAGGCGAGCGTGCAATTGATCGTACCCTGCAAGACGATGCCGATGATCACCTCGAAGGCCTTCGGGGAAAGTCGTTCGGTTGGGCTGATGAAATTGCCCGCCGCGTTGTTGATGAGCGCATCGCAGGTTCCGAAGCGCTCCATCACCGCGGCGACGAGCTTGTCCACATCCAGATGGCTGCGTACATCGCACGCTACAGGAAGCACGGTACCACCGGTCTCCGCTTCCAGTTCTCGTGCGGTCTTTTCGAGTGTTTCCAGCTTTCGGCTGGTGATGCACACGTTGGCTCCGAGTTTCAGCAAGGTGAGGGCCATACTGCGGCCCAGACCGGTACCGCCACCGGTGATGACGATCGTACGGCCCTGGAGGGCATCGGGGCGGAGCATGGTCTGGGGCATGGCTATTCGGGCGCGTTGGTGCGGGTGGGAGGTGGTGTGGGCTTCGGCCCATCAGGGGCATTATCCCGGGTTCCGGGTTTGGGAACGGACTTTTCGCCGCGGCACTGTTCCATCACCAAGCGTTCCACCTCATCCCCGTACACCGGTGTGAAATTGAGCTCCAACGCCCGGCGGAAGTGTGTACAAGCCCCGCCGGTATCACCCCGTTGCAGCTCGATGAGGCCCAAGTTGCGGTAGATGTACGGGTTGAACGGCTTCTTCTTCCGGGCCCGGTTGATGTCCTTCAAGGCACCAACGGTATCGCCGCTCTTGAACTTGCTCCAGCCCCTGTTGTTGAAGGCATAACTGTAGTTCGGGTTCTGCTTGATGGCCCGGTCGTAGTCCGCGATGGCACGTGTGTGGTCGCCATTCGCCACATGCAGGAACCAAGCCCGGCTGTTGAGGACGATCGGATCTTCAGGAGCCAGTTCCAGTGCACGGAGGAAGGTGGTCCGGGCACCTGCGGTGTCACCTGATAAAGCCAAGCACTCACCTTGTGAGCGAAGGACTTTGGGTATCGCAGGATCTCCACTGGGCAAGCCGACCAGCGCGCTGTTCAGTTCCATCAAAGCGGCCGGGTAGTTTTTCCTTTCTTGCAATGCGGTGGCCAAGCGGTAATGGACGTTCGGATCAGGCGTTGTTGCCAGGATCGTGCGATAATGGACCTCCGCGCTATCGGCATTTCCGAGGCCCTGCTCGGCTATGGCCAATTGCAGCAATGCTTCGTGGTGGTCCGGCATGGCGACCAGACCTTTCCGGGCGTCGATCTCCGCCGCACCGTGCTCGCCGATGCGATTGTGGGCATCGGCGCGGAGCACACGGAAAATGGGGCGTTCCTCAATGCCCAGAGCGCCGTTGCACAAGCTGATGGCCCTGTAGGGCTTTTCCTTGGCGAGCTGCTTGCGCACCTTGGCCTCCCGCTTGGCCATGCCGTCCTTCTGCGCGATGCAGACAACGGAGAGTAGGGCACCGACAAAAAGGATGATGGATCGCATCGGGCCGAAGATACCTTCGCTCGCTGCTGACCATGACGATGCGCACAGACTACCCGGCCAAAGTGTTGCTGGCCTGGGCCGAAGCGATCGGCGGCCATGGGGGCCTGCGGGATTGGCTGATGAAGAACGGTTATCCTGAACTGGGGGTCTTCATCTACGCGCTGCATCTGAAAGACGATGCCCGCACTTGGCTGATGAAGAACGGACACCAGCATCTGATGGCCGTGATCACCGGGATCGAAGGTGATAAAATGGCGCTCGCCTGGTTGGAGCATCACGGGATGCATGTCTTGAAGCAGGTGGCCTTGGCCGGTGACGGGAAAGAAGAGGCCGTGCGCTGGCTGATCACCCATGGCCACAAGGAACTGGCGCGGGCCGCACTGAATATGAACCGCGTAAAATCGCGTATCGACGAAGACCACAGCGACCCCCACAAATTCGGTCAGGAGTAGAGGTCTGCCCCCCCTTGTTCGAACGCTTAACGGCAGGCCATCAGTATCGATCCATGCTCCGCCAACCGCGGCTATGCCAACCTGTCGGCGCACAGGGGCTCGGTCGGCAGCCCGATCATCGACATCCGAAAACCCAGAACGATGACCTACTTTCGCGCCGGGGCAAGTCCCGTACGTCCAGCTCCCGTTGAATCCCCCAGGGCCGGAAGGCAGCAAGGGTAAACGGTTGTAGCGGAGCGATACGGGTCGCTTGCCCCACTTTTTTGGGGGTAACTGAACTTCACACCTTACCCTTCACACCTCACACCTGCTTTGATCTCCTCCCCCAAGGTCATCCTCATAACCGGTGGCAGCAGCGGCTTGGGTTGGGCCATGTGCCAACGATTGGCCGCACTCGGTCATATCGTAGTGGGCACGGGCCGGAAGCCGGACAAGTCACCCACCGGCTGGTCGCTCATCGCCATGGATGTGACGGATGAGGCCTCCGTGAAGCACGCCGTGGAAAAGGTCGTCGCCAAGCACCAGCGCATCGACGTGCTGGTGAACAACGCCGGCACCGGCATCCAGGGCGCGGTGGAGGACATCGACGACGCGCTCGCCAAGCAACTGTTCGAAGCCAACGTCTTCGGCCTGCACCGCGTGTGCCGGGCCGTACTACCCCACATGCGTGCGGCAAAGAGCGGGCTCATCATCAACATCAGCAGCATCGCCGCCAATTTCGGCCTACCCTACCGCGCCTTCTACAGCGCCAGCAAAGCCGCAGTGGACCGCTACG
>Ga0075152_10001157_pt1 | contig 19026 bp, 14 predicted proteins | sample JI61114C2DNA_FD_70964 | JGI IMG/M metagenome (GOLD analysis project Ga0075152, IMG submission 70964) | Wastewater effluent complex algal communities from Wisconsin, to seasonally profile nutrient transformation and Carbon sequestration -... | ecosystem: Engineered > WWTP > Effluent > Algae...
TAGCCGTAGGGCGGCGCGCCGAAGTGGGCGAGCAGGCTGGTGCCGCCGATGCCCTCGTCGGCCTCGATCTTCTCGCGGACCTGGCTCGGCACCAGGCCGGTGCAGGCGGGCTCGTAGCGGCCGTTGTCGAGGTCGAGAATTTTGAGGTCGTGCACGAGCTTGGGCGAGGGGCCCGAGAGGTCTTTTTCGATCAGAGGGATGAGCTCGCCGGGGGTCAGGCTCGTGGTGATGAAGTAGGGGTAGACCTCGGGGAGCACGCGGGTGCCGGCGGCGACCAGGGCGTTGAGGAAGGAGGCGCCCATGTCGCCGGGGCGCAGCGGGTTGGCGCGGAAGAAGATCGTGCCGGCCATGAAGGCGTCGGTGACGGCGGACTGCAGGCGCTTTTCGAGGGCCTCGCTGCGGTCCTTCTCGTGGTCGAGCAGGTGGCGGCGGGCGGTCGGCAGCGACTCCTTGCGGCCGTCGTAGCGCTTGATCATCGACCGCGACTTGCCGAGCTCGCGGGCGACCTCGAGGACCGGGGCGCGACTGCCGGCGACCCACACGAGGCGGCCTTGCAGCTCGTGCTCGCCGCTGCGTTTAATCCAGGCGCTTTCGCTGCGCTCCTCGCCGGTGACGAAGCGAAAGTCGACGGTGATGACGGCCTCGTCGCGCGGGTCGGCGAGGATGGCGTCCTGGCGCTGGCCGTCGCCGTAGAGGCCCTGCCAGGGGAAGGGGCGGGCGTGCAGGCGCGGGCGGTCGGCGCTGCCCAGAAGCAGGCGCAGGGCCTCCTGGACGGACTCGGCGCTGGCTTCGCCGGAGACGCCGAGGTCGCGACGCTCGCGCTCCCACTCCTCGCCGGCGGTCGACTGGATCTTGTAGCCGAGCTTCTCCGAGTAGGAGACGAGGTTGCGGCGGCGCAGCTCCTCGAGGGCTTCTGTAATTGGGCCGACCTGGCTGCCGCGGTCGAGGCGGTCGTACATGCATTGCGCGACCAGGGCGGCGGTGGTCGGGGTCTTGTCGTCCTGGATCTGCTCGAGCAGGGCGACGACCTTGGCGACGCGCACCTGCAGGCCGGAGTCGTCGTGGGCGCACTCGGCGAGGATGCGGGCCATGCTCGCCTGGGTCTCGGCGTCGAGGGCGGTGTGCTGGACCTCGTAGACCTGGTCGAGGGTGATCAGTTCGCCGACCTCCTTGTCGGCGAGCTGCTGGCGGCGAAACAGCTCGCCGAGCAATTGCAAGAGGCCGCGGATCGCCTGGTCGTCGCCTTGCGAGCGCGCCGAGCGGGTCCGCAAGGCGGTGGTGATCCGCATGATCAGGTCGACGTAGTCGGGGAGTAATGGATAGACCTCGACGAAGTCGTCGGGGGTGACGCTGTCGCAGCGGTACGCGAACAGCTTGAGGTCGGCGCGGTGTTTATTAAAAAGTTCGCGAAGGAGCTTGTCGGCCTCGGGCTTCTTGTGCAGGAGCCGGCGGTGGACGACGTCGCGGATGTTGGAGTTGGCGAGGTGGACGCGCAGCTTGGGCGGGAAGCGGTCCTTGGCCCAGGCGAGGAACGACTCGCCCGCGCCCTCGTCGATCTTCTGCTGGCCGAGCGCCATCAGCCACACCTGGCCGTGCAGGCCGGCGCCGAGGGCCGAAGCGAAGGCGCGCAGGCGGTCGGTGCGGTCGTTGTGGTGCAGGACGTATTGCGAGACCTCGTCGACGACCAGGAACAGGGTCGGGTTCTGGCCCGGGCGGCGAAACTTGAGCATGTCGCCGATCGCCTTGACGGCCTCGTCGGGCGACTCGCTGCGCGTGTGGGTGCCGGCGCGGCTGGTGTACCAGCCCATCGGGTCGGTGTAGCGCTCGGGGTACATGGCGTGCATGACCACCGAGAACTCCTCCTCGGCCATCTGCCGGTCCTTGACCTCGGCCCAGGGGCGATTCAGGGTCTGCAGGGCGACCTTCTCAAAACGCTTCCACTCCTTGTCGCGCTCGAGCTTGAGCTCGAAGTCGGCGACGATGGGGTCGGTGGTGCAGTAGCCGAGGCGCTTCTGGACCATGCGCACGGCGAGGGCGTGGATATGCTCGCCGTCGCGGGCGATGCCGCCGACGTCGAAGACGACGGCCATCGGGTCGACCTTGGCCTTGAGGCGGGTCCAGGCGGCGCGCAGCTCCTGGCTGCGGGGGCTGAGGTCGCGGGCGAGCAGGGCCTCGGCGAGCGAGCGGCCGTCCGGGAGCTCGACGCCGTCGAGCGCGAAGCCGAGGAGCTTGGCGAAGCTCGACTTGCCCGAGCCGTAGAAGCCGGAGATCCAGCAGGTCGGCAGGTCGGGGCCGCCGGGGCGGTCGAGCTCGTCGGCGATCGCCTTCAACAGCGAGACGTAATGCTCGTGGATGCCCTCGGGGATGCGCTTCTTGCCGGGGTGGCCGTCGGGATAGCCGCCGGTGATGATGTATTCGGAGACCTCGACGGCGAGCTTACGCGGGCTGTGCTCGTGGAAGTAGACGACCGGTGGGATGTCGCGGGTGACGTCGGCGACGAACAGGTCACGGATACAGCTGGTCGGCGTGGTCATGTGCGTAGTTATGGATAGATTCGGGGTCGATAGTCGCTGTCGGGATCGAGGACGCCCATGAACGAGAGCGCGGTCGGGCCGCGGCGCTCGCCCGGATATAAGAGGACGACGGGGACGTTGGCGGTGCGGCCGTCGAGGTGGCGCAGCAGCGCCGAGGAGCGAAAGAACGGATATACGGCCCCGGCGCGGCCGATCAGGGCGAGGGTGCGATCGACCTGGTCGGGGTGGCGCTCGGTGTGCTCGGTGATGACGCGCGCACAGTCGGCGGCGATGCCGTCCGGGCCCTCTATCAATGGCATGATCTTGGACTTGAGGTAGGTGAGGCCCCGGTCCTTGTCGATCTTGCTGGTGCGGCGCTCCATCTCGGTCGCGCGCTTGACCCACTCGTCGCCCTGGTTGCGCACGCGCTCGAGGAACAGGCTCTGCAGGGATAACGGGAGCACGAACCAGCCGCCCGTGCGCAGGTCCTCGGTCAGGTCGCGGACCTCGCGGCGCAGGGCGAACTCCTGCGCGGGGTCGTAGGAGACGATGGCGAACCGGTAGTTTCGCATCGTGCTGATCTTCGGGCCGTCGGTGTGCAGCAGGTCGCTGCGCAGGGCGGCGAAGGCTTCTTTGAGCGACGAGGTGGTGAAGAGCGGCAGGGTCACGCGGAGGCCTGTGCGAGCGGGGCGGGGTGATGGGCCTGGGCCCAGGTGGGGAGGTCAGCGTAGGCCCATTCGAGCTCGATGAGCGTGCCCTGGCGGCGGAATGTCAGGGCCTGGAGGGCGCGAAGGCGCGCGTCGAGCTCGGAGCCGGTGAGGCCGACCGAGGCCAGATAGGGGTTGTCGAGCAAGGTGCCGGTGAATTGGAGGTCACGCAGGAGGTAGAGCAGGTAGGTCAGCGCGTCGTTCGGGGTCGGTGGGATGGCGAGCGGCCGGGGGTCGCGGATGCCGATCACGAGGCCCGCGGCGTGGGCTGCCGTGAGGAGTTTGCTGGCGAACTGGATGCGTGTCGCCATGGTCCAGCGACCGGGGCCCTGCTCGCCGACCCAGGTGATCACGGCGTCGCGGGTGATGTGCGGGCGGTGGCGGGCGAGCAGGTAGGTGCCGGTGAAGGCGCGGTAGAGCGGGTCTGAGAGTTGCAGGTGCCAGTGGCAGATCGCGCGGCGGGTAGCGAGGTCCATGTCCGGCCATTGTTGGAGGACGGTCAGGGCGGCGGGGTAGGCGTCGAAGCGGGCGCGGAGGTTTGTTAATAAAAGGGCGACGCGGGGGAGGCTGCGGGCGCCGAACCAGTATTCGGTGAAGGCGCGCTCGGGGGTGATTGGCGAGGGGGTGGCGCTGTGGCGCCAGTAGGCGCGGGATTCCTCGAGGTCGAGCGAACACTTGAGCAGGCGCGTGTGCACCTGCGTGACCTCGGCGGGCTGGTTCACTTTGCGACCCGGTAGTGCGGGAGGGGGTACGCGGGGGCCAGCGGGGCGAGGGCTGCGAGCAGGCGGTGGACGAGGTCCGCGAGGAGAGGAGGTTGGGCGCCGACGAGGCGGCGGCCGAGGGGCTCGATCTTGAAGTCGGCCTTGCCGTGAGATTGGAGAAAGGCAGTGAAGGCCGCGGGGTCCCAGGTGTCGGTGAGGACGGCGCGCAGGTTCGGTAAAGCGTCCTCGGGCGGGAGGTCGCCGCGCTTGAGGGTCAGCAGGCGCTCCTCGGCGAGCTCGTCGAGGTCGAAGCCGAGCCTGTACAGGGAGGTGACGCCGTCGGGGTTGTGGGCCCGCTCGCGCTGCTCGGCGTCGGCGCGGCGGGCGGCCTCGCGCACGGCCTGGAACGACGCCCAGCGGAAGGTGCGCGGGAGCAGGCGCTCGAACAGGTCGCGGCCGCCGAACTCGCTGGTCAGGTCGGAGCGCCACCAGCCGAGCCGCGGCTCCTCGCCGACGTGGCCCTCGCCGGCCCAGGCGACGGCGATCTGAGCGGTCAGCAGGAGGTCGAGCTCGCCGGTCGAGGGCGCGGGCGGGGTGCTTCGAGCGGCTTCTGGCATGGGGGCCCACCCGTGGCCTGCGCGAGTGCAGGCGTCCACGGGAGTCCTCGGTGTATCAGCCGCGAGCGCGCGGTTCAATCAGCCCGCGAGCGCGGTAGATGCGCGCTCAACATCTGCGGGCACTGCTCCTGCCCGTCCCCGCGCGACGTACTTTGCCTCCCAGGGCGCCTGCGAAGACACGACAGTCGCCCATCAACTGCGTCCGGCCAAGGACGTGCTGCACAGTTCGGCGAGCGCAAGGCCTCCACGCCCATCTACCGGATCGTCGTGATCACGGACGGCGAGTGGACGAGCACGATCGGAAACCAGCAGCTGTCCCCGGCGGATCAGAATCCGTCGACGACGGCTCTGAACCTCTACACCAACCACAACGTGAAGACGCATGTCATGACCCTGGGTGAGGCGTTCGCCAAGGCGTTCGCCAACGAGCTCGCCATGGCCGGCGGTACGGTCGCAGCGATCCATACCAGCGGGCCTGACAACTTCGCGCTCGAGCTCGAGAGCCTGATCTTCGGTCTCGAGGATTCAGGTGTCATCCTGAAGGTGTGCTCGGGCTGAACCGTGTCGTGATTCGGCCACGGGCCGTCCACCTGCTGCGTCCGACCGGGCTCGCGCACCATCGAGGTCGTGCAAAAGCGCATCAAGCTGCTCCGGCGTACACCCGACACCGCGTTCGGCGAGCGGATCCGCGTAACCGCCGATATCAGACTCCGCGCGATCCCCAGTCGACAGGCGAGCCGCGCGATATGGCGTCTGTGCGGCTGGTCGGCCACGGCGGGATGAACGCCACGGTGCTCTGGTGCACCGCGGTCGTCGGGTTCTTGGCCTGCCAGGCCTCGATGACCGGCAGTGACGGGCGAGCGCGAAGTCGGTGGGCCGGGGGCCACGCTCGATATTATCTTATTGACCGCCGCGGCGCCTTGCTGTTGCCTTGTCACTGAAACCAACGCCACCCCGTATCTTCATCCACCGGGAGAGCCCCAAGTGCCTTGTCAGTCATCGAGATGGTCGCTCGTCCCCCCCGGAGGCTCGCAGGGGGTCGTCGCCGCCGCAACGGTTCTCGCTAGCCTTATCGCCCAGGCATGCTTCTACAGCCCGATCTACGGCGAGATCGACGAGACGACCCGGAACAGCAATAGTGACACTACTCAATCGATAGAGGAAACGCTAGCGACCGGCACCTCCACGGCCGAGCCGACCACGGAGCCGCCTTCTGTGTGCGGAGACGGCCTCGTGGAGAGCGCCGAGGAGTGTGATGACGGAGATCAGGACGACGGTGACAGCTGCACCAACGCCTGCACGCTGGCGCGTTGCGGCGATGGGATTCCCGGTCTGGGCGAGGCCTGCGACGACGGCAACACGGACCCCGCGGATGGCTGCAACAACCTGTGCCGGCTGCCAAACTGCGGGGACGGGCTAGTCGACGCCGACGAAATGTGCGACGACGGCAACGCTGACAACGATGACGCATGCACGACCTTGTGCAAACCACCCACCTGCGGCGACGGCCTGGTGAGCGTCGGCGAGGAGTGCGACGACGGCGACGCGGACGACACCAACGCATGCGTCGTCGGCTGCAAGTCTGCGCAGTGCGGTGACGGCTTTCTCGGCCCGGGCGAGGCCTGCGACGACGGAAATGCAAACGACCTCGACGAGTGCTCGAACAGCTGCAGCTTGCCAGGCTGCGGCGATGGCGTCCAGGCCGGTGCCGAGGAGTGCGACGACGGCAACGCAACGAACGAGGACGCCTGTACCAACGCGTGCAAGTTGCCCGTCTGCGGCGACGGCGTGCTGACCCCGGACATCGGTGAGGCCTGCGACGACGGCGACCAGGACAACACGAACGCCTGCCTGGCGAGCTGCGAGCTCGCCGCATGCGGTGACGGCTTTATCCATGTCGGCTCGGAGGAGTGCGACGACGGTAACGCCCAGAACACAGACGGGTGCGTGAGTGCCTGTGTGCCAGCGAAGTGCGGCGACGGATTTGTCTACGCCGGCGTCGAGGAGTGCGACGATGCCAACGCCGACAACAGCGATCCCTGCCTGGACAACTGCAAGCTCAGCGCTTGCGGCGCCATCGACCCCAACACCTGCCCTGGCAACAGCAAGTCCGAGTTGTTCGAGAAGAACGTCAGCATAGCCATCAATAACCTGGGCGACAAATGGGATGACAAGTATAATGGTACGATCGCCTCCATGTTATGCAACGATATCATCGTGCCAGCTTCCAGCCTGCAGCTGATTGGCGGGATGAGCCTGAAGGTCGGCATGGACCACATGTACGTCGGCGACCTGACGATCAAGATCGTCTCCCCTGACAACAAGATCTTCACCCCCCTGAGCCGCCCCGGCCCCGAGGCCCCCCTCATGGACAACGGCGTGCCCTGCTGCGGCGAAAACTCGAACCTCAGCGCAGTGTTCCCCTTCACCCTGACCGACTCCGCCGTCGTCTCCGCCAAGGACATGGGCAAGACGCTGCTCAATGATGCCATCATCTGCAAGGACGAGAACCCGAAGATTGAGCCCTGCGAGTTCAAGCCCTACCCCGGCCTCGCGCCCGGCAAGGCCTTCAGTGACTACAAGGGTGACGCAGCCCCCGGAACCTGGAAGGTCTGTATCGGCGACAGCGGGTCCGGCGACTTTGGCCTGCTCAAGTATATCGGCCTAACCATCAACCGCGTGAAATATGCGCCAAAATAGATTGCCGGTCGCGGCCGTGGTGGTCGCGGGCTTGACACAGGGGGGAGACTTGTGGTCTCCTGGACGTTGATCGGGACCTCGGGTCGATGTAAAGATCAGGTTCAGGATGTTCGTGACCCAGCTTCAGATGCGCGCGCTGGCCTCCGCGCAGGTGGATCGATTCGCGCGGGACATGGAGGTCCATTGTGGGCGGGTATTCCCGCGGACCCACGCCTCGCTGCAGGGGCCCGAGCTGACCGCGGCCGTCCGTTCAGCGATCGACCGCGCGATCAGTCACGGCTTCAATCAGCAGGGCTCCGTTCGCCTGTACATCGAGCTCAGCTTCATCTTCGGCCACCGCTTCGACATCGACCCGTTGACGCCATGGGTCGCGCCGATCCTCGACAGGTACGCCAAGGACGACCCGCTGTCCGCCGCGGAGGCCCTCTATTCTGTCTCGCTCGAGTGGATCGAGCAGACTCATGGCCCCGGCAACAGCCACCTGCTCGCCGCGCTCCACACCCTGCGCGCGGTCACGCAGCAGCGCATCGGCGGCAGCGAGGGCTGGCGGTCCGACACGCTGGCACGGGTCTATCCGCAGAAGGTCGAGGCCCTCGGCGCGGCGGGGATGCAGCGGTTCCTGGTCGAGGCGCAGGCCCGCATCGATCCGCTGGGGCTAGCGAGCGATGAGGCCGGCAGCGTCGCCTGCCTTATGATGTTCTTCATGGGCTCGGATTGCTTCACCGATCCGGTCTTCCCGTGGCTGCAGCGGCTGCTGTCGACGCCGCCCGGGGCGGCCCGCGACGCTCGAATGCGCGAGGCGTCGCTCATCTTCCTGCGCCGGGTCGTCCAGCCGGCGGATAGCGACGCGTAAGCAATATGCCATTTCCAAGCACTGGCACGCAGCCGGCTGCGCCCTCCAGCCCGTCCAGCGGTCCGGGCGCGACCACTCCAGTCGGAGCGACGACGACCACCTGTTGTCCGGACGCGACCGTGTATGCCGATCACGGCACGAAGTTCGGATGGGATCCACGGACCAACGAGGCGGCGACGAACGCGAACAGTTACTGGGTGCCCGCGAACCGGGCGAAGTCCTTGCCGTCGTCAAGCACGACCAGGGATGGGAGCGGCTGGATGTCGATCGGCGTCGGCCGCGAGGACCGCGCGCGCGTCACCTTCCAGGGCGGCGCAGACCCGTGCATTCGCAACACTACGTTCAGGTCGCTGGCGCCCGGCATCGTCACGGTGGTGAACCGCTCGGTCAGCACGAGCGGGGCGACGCTCGTCTTGAAGGGCGTCGCGCGCGGCGAGACGACGATCGTCGCGGAGTGCAACGGCAAGGTGCTGGGTTGGCTGCACGTCGCTTGCTACCCGGTCAAGACGCTCAAGATCGCGGTCCGCCTGATCCACAGCGCATACTCGGAGTCCGCGGCGCTCGCCGAGGGCGCGGTGGCCGCGGCCAGGGCGATCGCCGCCGGCCAGAGCCCGGCGCAAGTGGCCATCGCGGTGGCGACCGCTGCCGCGAAGGCCCGCGCCGCCGGGCGCGGCGGCTACAAGAGCACGAATGTCCCGACCCGCTCACTGCGCCGATACTTTCGCCAGACCTACCGCTCCGCGGTCCTTCGCATCAAGATCGTCCGCCTCCCGGCCAAGACCGTGGCCTTCGACACCCGTGCCCCGACCGGACTCAACATTCAGCCCCCCGGCACGACCTCGATCGATTACACCGAGATGGACGCCATCATCGCTGCCGCCCGCGATACGAAGTATGACTATAATCTTTTCATCGTCGACAACGCCGTCTACAACGGGCGGCTGGGGGGAATTGCCCGCAATATTCCGGATAAATACGCTTTTGTGTTCGTTAAGATCACGGGACTGGCCGATCTCGTCACACCGACCCGCACCGCGGCGCACGAGATCGGCCATTGCATGGGCCTGCGTCACCCTCACACGGACGGCCAGTGCACCGCCCCGCCGCATCTCAAGGGGGAGAGCTGGGGAACCGCCCTGGACGCCAAGAACCTGATGACGAGCTCGACGAATACCCTAGCCAACCTGAAGGACAACGCGCTCCGCCTCTACCAGTGGAAGGTCTTACGGCCATGACCCTCAAGCCCGGGACCCTCGACCTCGCCCTCGACGGCGCATGTGGACCGAAGATCGCTCAGATCGTCCGTACCCTCCGCGCTGCCCGTGAAGACGCCGACGATAACTTCTTCGATGCCCTCGGAGCTGCCGCCCACCTCGCGGACGAGAAGCCCTGCATCGTCGCCATCATGGCTTTCCTTGCGCCGCAGGTCGACGCTGACAGCGACGCGAACTTCCTGCGCTCCTACCTGATGGTCGCGCTAGCGGAGCTGCGGCACTTGAAGTCCGTCGTCGCGGTCCGCGAGGCGCTCACCCGCATTCCATTCGACGGGTTCTACGCCCGGGAATTCTTCCTCACCACGGCCGACTTCGGCATCGATCACCGTCCACTCGCGGTCAAGGTGCTTACGGGGGGTCGCCTCGAAGCCGTCGCGGACGCCGAGCTACCGGACGCGATCGCGTGGCTCGCGCGTCTGCATCTCGCCCGGTTCGCCGATGCGGAGGCGCTGGAGAACCTCGCGCAGAGGTTGCTGGCGGTCAGCGACCTCAACATGTTGATCCACCTTCTCGCGGACATCTACTGGATCGGCACCCCGGGTTCGCGGCAGCTGCTCGCTCAGTACTCGTCTGATCCGCGGCGTGTACCGACCGTGATCGATGGCAGGCAGGGGCCGACCGTCGGGGAAGAGGTTCAAGCCCTGATCGCGCGCGACTGACGTCCTCAGCGCAGGAGAGACAGCAGCAGCGCGAATAGAATCATCGCGGACACGACCAGATTCACCACGAGCAGCTTCTTTTTCACCGACCCGGCCCGTGAGCGGCCGCCCTGTGCCCGAACATTACCGGGCGTGCGAGGGCCCTGAGGCGCAGCGACCGCGACGGGGGGCGCGACCGCTGGAGGCTGCCCTGCCCTGACTCCCGCGCCCGACTCCCGCAGTCGTTGTTCGCCAGGCACCGGGGAGTCGCTGGAGCGGATCGAGGCGCCATCGAGACGAAGGCGCGGCATGTACGCGAGCGTCGGCAGTTCGTCGCTGACCTCCGCCTTCCGATGACCCTCACGGCCCGGCTCATCGCCCGCGCCCGCGATTCGGGCGGGCCCGGTCGGCCTGGCGCGCTCGGTCGGTGGATCGACGCCTGGTATGGGCAGCGGCTCGGTCACTTCCACGACCCCGGACTGCGCGGGCGCCGGTTCCATCGGGGGACGCGGCGAAACCTCGGGTAAAATCAGCGTTGGGTCCGCGACCGGTCCACGATCACCCATCGACCGCACACCTGCCCCCGCGGCCGCAACCGGAGGGGCTAGCGGCGGCAGCGGTGCGACCTGTGGGAACGAATGTATTCCCCGTGGCGAGGACTCTTTGGGGGCCTGTGACACCCGCGCCGCAGGCTCCGCTGGCTTCGCCGGCTCGACCAAGGGGAGCGCCGCGAGACCGATAACGCCACGGATCGCGGCTCTCAATGCGGCGAGATCCGGGTGACGTTGAGTCGGGTCCTGGGCCAGGGCTCTGGTGAGAAGATTGTCGACGGCCGAGGGAACCGCGACCAGAGCCCGAAGACGAGGCGGTGTCATGGTCGGGGGGCGCTGTCCAGAGATCAGCTCGAACAGGATGACCGCGAGCGAGAAAATATCGCTGCGATGATCGCCAGCACCCCCCTGCTGCTCCGGTGCGCGATAGCCCGAATCATCTGCTCGGCCGCCCGCGAGCTCGATCTCCGCAACGCCATAGTCAAGGATCCTGACATCGTCCCGCACCGTGACGATACAGCGCGACGGCAATAATGCCCGGTGAGCAATCCCCGTCGCAGCGTGGACATTGGCCAGCACCTCTACGATGCGCTCGCCAAGCAGGAGGGCGCGCTCCCAGGGCAGCGGACCCTCCTGTTCGCGTAGGCGGTCCAGCCCACGGCCGGCCTGAGGGGCGGCCTCGCAATACGATGGGTCGGGGAGATTCACCCGTAAATCTCTGGGAAGTACCAGGCCCGGGACGTCGACCGCCGCCGAGACCACGCGCGAGAACGCGGCCCAGGTCATCGGGTTGACACATGCCGGCTCGAAGAAGATAAGCTCGCTATCGCACCCCGTTTGATGGTCGAGGGCGAGAACCGTCCGCACGACGCCGCCCACTCGAAGGGGCGCTCTGAGCTCAAAACGACCGTCTACGCGGTCCCCGAGGGGCGGTGTGAAGGCACCAAGCAAGGTGGACGATGCTCGCATCATACACGCGGTCGTCCCGCGCTGTCTACCGACCTCGAAGCGGCGGCCGCGCGAATTTCGCCGGGTCAGCGGTCGGCGTCGCCGACAGATCCGCTATAACGTGATCTCGAGCCCCATTGCGAATACAGGCTTGAACTTGGCGCTCTTGACCGCCCGGACCAAGCACATGCCCAGGGCGTCGGCGACCGGCGCTTCGGCGCTGATAACCGCTCCGTCGCTCCCGACCGAGTAGAGGATCGTGATCGCGGGACCGGCCACGGCGTCGTTCTCGACGCGGCAGGTCTTGGCCTTCCGCCTTATCGCCTTGGCCGGATCGACCGACGCGGGCGGCACAGTCCTGGGCGACGCCTCTGCCGGCGGTGCCGGGGGCTTGGTCGCCGGGGACTTCTCCGACGAGGCCGGAGGCACGACTGATGTAGTCGCCGACGTGGTCGGCACCCCGGGCCTTGGCACCGGGGCTGGAGGCGGCGGTTCAGGCGTCTGCGTGGCCACGGGTGCGACCGCTGCGGACGCCGCCACGGCCGCGCTCGAGGGTGTACGCGGAGCCGAGCCCACGCTCTGAATCGGGGTCCCCGCGCCGCCGTCCCCCGACGGGCCGTTCATATCTTTGACATATACGAGTGCTACGATCGTTGTGACACAGAGCGTGCTGCCAAACGACAGCAAGGACAGCCAACGCGGGATGCCGTGTGTCGACGCGCCCTGCATGGCGATCGTCGATCCGTTCGTCACCGGCGATTGCGTCGTCGCCGCGTCCGGTACCGGCAGCCCGGCCTCGGCCCCGGCCCCGGCCGTTGGCTGCGGCCCCGGCTCGGGCGCCACCTGCCTGTCGGCGCCGGAGCTGGCGCTGGCGCCGACCAGGTCTGAAGCTGAGAAGACCCGCGTCGGCTCGAGCGCTCCGGCGAGGTTCGGGGCCTCGGCCGCGAGCACCGCCAGGAGTGCTTGCTCGACCTCGAGCATGGATTGGAAGCGGTCCTCGGGTCGCTTCTCCATGGCCTTGAGGACCATAGCCTCGATGGCTGCGGATATTCCGGCCTGCGGAGCCGCGACCGAGGGGCGCACCGGGACGCGCTCGCACTGTTGCATCGCCACCTGGATCGGCTCGCCGATGAAGGGCAGCTTGCCGGTCAGCGCCTTATACAGCACCACTCCAAACGAGTAGATGTCGACGCGCCGGTCGACGGCGAGGCACCGGACCTGCTCCGGCGCCATATAGTTCGGCGTTCCCAGGGTCGTGCCGGTCTTGGTGAGATCCGAGCTGTCCTCGGCGCGGGCGATCCCGAAGTCGAGGAGCTTGACGACCTCATCGCCGCTCTTGCGACGCGCGAGAAAGACGTTGGAGCACTTGAGATCGCGATGAATGATCCCGGCGCCGTGGACGACGGCGACCGCGCGCGCGATCTGAACCGCCCAAGCACAGGCCTCGTATACCGAGTAAGGCCGCTCCGCACGCGCGCTGATACGAGCGTCAAGGTCTTCACCCTCGAGCAGTTCCATGGTGAAGAACACTGCGCCGGACCGATCCTCACCATAAGCGTGGATGTCGACGATGCTCGGGTGCTCCAGTTGCGCCAGAATCTGCGCCTCACGCAAGAATCGCTCGATACAGGACCGGTCCTGGGCGAACTGCGGGTGGAGGACCTTCAGGGCGTAGCGGCGGCGCAGCCGGGTCTCTTCGGCCTGATATACGTTGCCCATACCGCCTCGCCCGAGCAGCCGGATGAGCTTGTAGCGGTCGTCCAAAATCGCGCCGAGCGGGAGATCCTGGGGTAAGACAGATGCCATAGACTAGCCTTATACCTCAAGGCGCTTAATCGTTCAATCGCTCGCAGAGCATCGGTCCTGCCCGGTCGGATGAACCGAGCAAAATCGCACCGGTCAAGCACAGCCAAATGGACAGAGTCGCGCGCAGATGGAGCCAGTGTCGACAACGATGGTACATGAACTTAGAACCTCGTGGTCCACAAGAGCCCGGCCGCGCGTGGCCCGAGCAGTGGGACGAAGCCATGACGGCCCTTCGACTTGCGCTTCATCGCAACGACCACCATGGCGACGCCCGCCCCGAGCAGCAGTGGCGCGGTGATCAGCGCGGCGATCTGCAGGCGATTGGCGACGAGCCCCTGCTGGTCGATATCGCCACATTCGGCGCTGGTACCATCGGTGCTGCACATATCGTTGTATTGACCTTCGAGCGAGCGCGCGCGCCCGGCCCCGACGGCGAGTAGGGTGGCCATGACGGCGCCGGCGCCGAGGCTGGCACCGCCGCCGATCGCCAGAGGCTTCCAGGCTCGCTCGCTTCCGGGGACGACATCCTCCTGCACTGGCCGACTGGGTGGGGGCCGACTGGGCGGGGGCTCTGCGCCTTCGTACGGCCGGTCGCCTTCGCCGCCTTCGCCGCCGTCCAACTGTTCCGGGCCCACCACGGGCAACAAATCGGTCCTGGTCGCGCGCTCCGCGAGCAAGGCGCTGATGTCGTCCCGCGACTTGACAACTCTGGCCGAGACCGGGGTGCCAGAATAGGCGGCCTCGAAGCCGCGACAATAGGTGTCCAGGACCTCAATGGCCTCTTTCAAGACACTCTCTTCGGCCCGGTTGATCGCGGCCTTGTGGTATGCGCGCCCGATCTGTTCGAAGAGCCCCTTGCGGATGTCCCTGGTCTCCCGGCTCTCCGGTATCTCACCGCCGATCCTGCTCCACGTACGCGCCGCAGCGAGAAAATTGCTGCTGTCATACTCTCTCTGTCCGTCCTTAATGCCGGCCTCCATCGCCGGTGAGATCACTGGGGCGGGGCCCGCAGCGGCGAGCGCCGCGCTCGGCTGCAGGCCTGAGCCCAGCAAGCTCGCCCCCGACATGAGGCAAACGGCCACCCGCACCAGGCCGCCATATTCCCATCTCCGAGTTCCCATCGGCCACACACTATCACTCTCGCCTCGCCGAGCACAAGCGTTCGTGCGCCAGCGCCAGCGCGCGCGGACGAGCGCGCGCCGCTTGACTGTGCATATGCGCTACGACCGGCGCTGCGCGGTTTCGTGACCGGCCTGTCAGCGTCGCGGCCTGCCAACACTCGTACACTTGCTCATTGGACCAGGATCTTCCCCGTCTCCCGTCGGATTCTGTTAGGGTGAACGTCAGGGTCTCGCACCATCGAGAGTCTATGCCTGACGCCGCCCGGATCAGCGACCTCCACACCTGCCCGAAGGTCGAGCCCGGACCCGTGCCACACGTGGGCGGGCCAATCTTTACAGGCAGCGCCAATGTCATCATCGGCTACCTGCCCGCCGCGCGGGCCGATGACAGCGTCGTGTGCTTTCCGACCGGGCCCACGAACAGCATCAAGTCCGGCTCGACGACCGTGCTGATCAACAACCGCTCGGCCGCGCGCAGGGGCGACCCCTGCACGCATTCGGGCGGGAGCGTAATCGTGCGCGGCTGTCCGACGGTGCTCATCGGCGACTCGCCGCAAAATCTTGCCTTTCGCCTCGCCGCAGCGCGTGGGACCCCATTTTGTGAGGAGTGCGCGCGGGACGAGGTGTTGGACGACCGCCCGGCGAGCGCCGCCTTCCCGGCGCGGGTGGACACGGATACGGCGACGCTCGACGACCCTGAGCCGCCGCCCGGGGCAGTGGCTGGTCGTGACCTGCTGGCGCGCCCTGACCTGAGTCTGCAGGCGCTCGCGCGTCAGCCGGACCAGGGCGATCACCGGGACAGCGAGCGCCGCGCGGCCCGGGTCGCGGTTGCATATCAGTTCTATGCAGCGCACGCCGGGGCGCGAATCAAGCCCAGCCGGATCTGTGCTCATCTCCGAGCGATCGACATCTCGAAGCCGGTCGAGGTGATCGATGTATCCGGCCAGACGATGTATCAACACGGTGTCCCCGGCGCGAGCGACGGGCAATACTTCGCCCTCGACCCCGACGTGCGGCCAGAATCGCTCGGCGCTTCCAGCCGCGTCTATGCCCTGAGCGACGGCAAGCCGACGCCGCCGCCGGTCCCGCGCGACAAGCGGGCGATCGAGTTCGGGGCAGCGCCGGCCTTCGGCCTGAAGAGCACGGCAGCCGCGGTCCCCGACACCTGGTCGATGCCCGCGTCCACCACAGATCTCGGAGAGGTCGTCGACTGCGCGGGAGGAGCCACGCAGGTCATGATCCCCACCTGCTTCCACGGAGCGAGCAGCACGGCCATTCGCTGAGACGAACGATGCCCGATATTATGAAGATTATTTCACGGGACGCTTTCGCCCAGGTCCTCAGCGAGGCCCGACGCCACGTGCGTCAGCTCGATCCCGCGAGTTGGTCGCTGCTCCGGCAGGTCGCTACCCAGCTCGAATTCATGGCGCAGGCGACCGTCAATGGCCGGGTCCCCAGCGGAGACGAGCTGACAAGTACGACCCTGGCTCCCCTGGCCGCCCGCAACCTCGAGAGGGCCTTGCCTGACCTCGCGGACGAGCTCGAGGAGATCGACTATGCGTTTCGCCGCTACCCGTTGCTCCCCGAAGGTCCACCGGTGCGCCGGCGCGGGATCTTGCAGGTATGGACCGGGCGCGACAGCTTTCGCAAGCTGACCCTCGAGCTCGGCGTGCCGCGTACGGTAGGCACGGCAGGCGCAGAATTCGTGGCCAACGGCGACCCCGCGGGCTCTCCACACTTTCAGATCGTCTGGGACGGCGTCAGTGCCCACGTTCAGGCGTTGCCGCCGCATCGCCTCACGATCAACGGCGAGCCTGCCTGGTACGGCGAGCTCTCAAACCGCGGCTGGATGACCGCAGGCGCGACCAGCTTCCGCCTCCTCGTCGAGGACCGCACCCCGCCGCCGGCCCCTGTGACCCCCTCGGCGGCCAGCCTCGCCGCCCTCGAACGGTTAAATATACACTGCGACGGCGGCGGGCTCCACGTCATCATCGATGCTGCCCGCTCCGAGCGCGCCCTGCAACTCGTGGAAGAGAGCATCGACCCGTACGCCTCGCTCTACGACGGCGAGCAGGGCCGTGCCTTCGACGACATTGCGCCGTACCTCGTCCACCTGCACAGCAACTCATGGCTGCTGGAGCGCCTCGTCACCGAGGGCTGGGGCGACGCCTGGGGGATCTACCTCGAGAGCCGCGCCGGCTTCGACGCGATTCGCCGACACCTGCGGCAGTTCCTGATGGTCGACGCCGCGGACGCGGGGCACCGGCTGTTCTTTCGCTTCTACGATCCGCGGGTGATGCAGACCTTTGCGCCGCTGATGACGCCCGAACAGCGCGCCGATCTCCTGAAGGGCCTGAGCGCCATCTTCTTCGAGGACTCAATGGCGGGCCTCTCCGCCGTGCGCTGAGCGAGAGGAACAATTGCGCCGTGAGCGCGCCTCGCCAACCTACGTCGACAGGCGGCGACAGGGTGCTGTCGCTGGCCGTTCGCGCCCTCAAGAATGGCCGCCAGCTGCACCCGGGAGCACGCCCGAGTACCGCGGCGCGTCGGCGCGAGTGCGCGACAACGAATATCGATCCGGTACGTTGTGCTTCGCTGCCCTGTTCCGTGGCCTCGAGCAGGGCGTAGAGGGCGAGCTGGCCGACCAGTCGCTCGCGGGTCAGTTCCTGACCCGGGTATGCCGACGACGGAGTTCATGTGTGCTTATTGCGCCGCCGTAGGGGTGGCCACGAAGGGGCGAAAACGCCAGCGTGATCCACCGCGACGTTAAGCGCGGGTCCGGTGCTCGAGGTGCAGCCAGATGCCGCCCCGGGGCTGGATGATCGTCGCCAGGTGGGGCCTGGGGACGCGCTCCGGGACGGGGTGCAGGCGAAAGCGTCGGGCGATCTGGCCGAGGATCAGCTGACCCTCGACCATGGCGAAGTCGTTGCCGATGCACTTGCGCTGGCCGCTGCCGAAGGGCATCCAGGGGGCGGGCTCCGCCCCCTCCGCGCTGCGCATGGGTGAGAAGCGCTCGGGCTCGAAGCGGTCGGGCCGGGTCCACAGGGCCGGGTGGCGGTGCATCGCGTGGACCATCAGGCTCACGGTCGAGCCGGCGCGGACGCGATATCCGTCGATCTCGTCGTCCTCGGCGGCGGTGCGCCAGATCCAGAAGACCGGGCCGCTCAGGCGCAGCGCCTCCTGCAGGGCCCAGCGCGCGCGCGAGGCCTGCGCGAGGTCGGCGAGGGTCGGCGCGGCGGGTCCGGCGTCGGCCTCGGCGGCCAGCTCGGCGGCGGCGGCCGGGTCGTGGGCGAGGTGGTGCAGGGTCCAGGCGACGGTCGCGGAGGTCGTCTCGTAGCCGGCGAGGAACATCGACACGGCCTCGTCGCGCAGCTGCGCGGCGTCCATGCGCGCGCCGGTCTCGGCGTCGACGGCGTCGACCAGGGTGGCGAGCAGCGAGCCGTCCCGGCCGTGTCCGCCGCGGTGGCGGGCGATGAGGCGGGCGACGACGTCGTCGATGGCGGCGCCGGCCTCGCGATAGCGGCGGCGGCCGGGCGCGGGCAGCCAGGCCGGCAGCGCGTTGAAGGCGGCGCCGCGGAACATGTAATCCTGCACATAGGCGAGGGCGTCGCCGACGGTGCGAATATCGGCGTCGGGGATGTCGGCGCCGAACATGGTGCGGACGATCACCTGCATGGTGATCGCGGTCAGCTCCGGCACGACATCGAAGGGCGTGCCGGCGTCGGCGAGTGCGTCCCAGCGCGGCATGGCCTGCTGGACGACGTCGAGCATCACGGCGCTCATCGCCGCGAGGCCCGCGCGCTGGAAGTGCGGCTGGATCATGCGTCGCTGCCGGCGCCACAGCTCGCCCTCGCTCAGCGGCAGGCCCTTGCCCATGAACGAGCGGATCGAGTCCCAGAAGATGCCGCCCTTGGTGTAGATCCGGGCGCGGTCGCGGAAGACGTGGCGGGCGTGGCGGGGATGGTTCAGCGCGAGGACCTCGAGCACCCCGAGGTCGAGGCGATAGAGGTCGCCGCGCGTGCGCTGGGCCTCGACCACGAAGCGGAACGGGTCGGCGAAGAAGCCCGGGAGGCTGCCGAGCAGGGGCCATGCGGGCGCCCGCGGCGGGGCGCTGGTGAGCGTGTGCGGCACGGAGCGGTGCATCGCTCCTTGGTGGGCCGGGGCGGCGGTTTGTCGCAATGAGGGCCGCCGGGGCCGAGCTTCCCCCATCACCTCACGCAGCGGCGGGCCCGGGGCTCAGGGCGCCATCAGGACGGCGACGACGCTCGGGTCGTAGAAGCTCGTCACGCGCGTGAACTGGTCGTCGTCGTTCATCTCGAACAGCACGACCCCGTCGAGGGTCGCCTCGCGGCCGTTGCGGCCGGCGGCGCGCAGCCGGTACTTCATCGACACGACCGACCCCATGGCGACCAGGTGCATCTCCTCGAGCGTGAGCGAGGCGAGCTGCGCGAACATGCTGGCGATGAGGGAGCGCAGGGCCTCGCGCCCGGGGATGCAGGGGATCATCGGCTCGCTGCTGACGGCGTCGGGCGCGAAGTAGGCGAGGTAGCGCTCGATGTCGAGGGCGGCGAAGGCCGCCTGGGAGCCGCGCACGGCC
>Ga0075152_10001160_pt1 | contig 18997 bp, 22 predicted proteins | sample JI61114C2DNA_FD_70964 | JGI IMG/M metagenome (GOLD analysis project Ga0075152, IMG submission 70964) | Wastewater effluent complex algal communities from Wisconsin, to seasonally profile nutrient transformation and Carbon sequestration -... | ecosystem: Engineered > WWTP > Effluent > Algae...
AGGCGCACGAGGCCGCGGCCCTCGCCGTCAAGACCGTGACGACGACCGTCGCCGGGGCCGCACCGGCGGCGTCCACCGTCACGACGACGGTGAGCGTGACGCCCACCGCGGTGCCGGCGACGTCCGCCACCCCGGCGGCCACGTCGGCGAAGGCCGCGACGACGAGCACGAGCACGACAACGAAGGCCGCCACCACGACGAAGACGACGACCAGGGCGGCCACCACGACGACCACCAAGGCCGTCCAGACGACGAGCTCCGGGTCGTAGCGCCTGGTCGGCGCGGGCCGCGTCCGTTGGTCGGAGGCCCGCAACACGAGCAGAGCCCGCTCAACGGCCGAAACGGGCCCAAATCGCGCCGAATCGCCCCTTGAGCGGGCTCTCGTCGTGTTCGACCGCAGGAACGGGTTGCGCGGGACGTCGCCGACGGGCCTTGCCCGGCCCGGCCCGGGACGCGGTTGGCGCGGGCGGCGTCAGAGGTGATTGAGTGCACCGGTGACCGACCACGACTCCCAGCGCACCGGGCTCACCGCGGGGGTCGCGGCGTACCTGCTGTGGGGCCTGTTCCCGCTGTTCTGGCCGCTGCTGAAGCCGGCCGCGCCGCTGGAGATCCTGGCCCACCGGATCGTCTGGTCGTTCGTCGTCGTCGGCATCGCGCTCGTCGCCCTGCGGGCGTCCTGGCGGTGGGTGCCGGGGGTGTTCTCGCGGGCGAACCTGCCGCGCATGGCCGCGGCCGCCGGGCTGATCGCCCTCAACTGGCTGACCTACATCTTCGCCGTCAACAACGGCTTCGTGGTCGAGGGCTCGCTCGGCTACTTCATCAACCCCCTGGCCAACGTGGTGTTCGGCGTCCTGATCTTCGGCGAGCGCCTCGGACGCGGCGGCAAGATCGGCGGCCTGCTCGCCCTCGCCGGCGTGGTCGTCATCGCCTGGACGAGCTGGCAGACCATCTGGATCTCCCTCGCCCTCGCCCTCAGCTTCGGCCTGTACGGGGTGGCGAAGAAGAAGGCCCACCTGCCGGCCCTGCAGGGGCTGCTGGTGGAGTCGGGGTTCCTCGTGATCCCGTCGGCGATCTTCCTGATCGTCCTGGCCACCCAGGGCGCCGGCCAGTTCGGGCTCGCCGCGCCGAGCAGCGCCCTGCTCGCGGTCACCGGCCCCATCACGGCCATCCCGTTGTGGCTGTTCGCGATCGCGGCGCCCAAGCTGCCGCTGGGGGTCACGGGCGTCCTGCAGTACCTGGCCCCGACGATCCAGTTCCTGCTCGGCATCTTCGTCTTCGGCCAGCACGTCAGCCCCAGCTACTGGTTCGGCCTCACCCTCGTCTGGATCGGGTCGGTGGTCTACCTGGCCACGACGCTGAGGCGCCGGGCGGCGTCCAACTAGACTCGCCCTTGGCGAAAGGGGCGACGATGGAACCCGAAAGCGCGGGCACCCTGGTCAAGCGGATCACCGCACCACCGCCCAACCACCCCACGAAGCCCCTGCTTCGACACCTGCCGGCCAAGGCCTGGCGTTACGCGCTGCGGCGCGCCGTCCACAACTTCCTGGTCGACATCGACATGGACGTCGCCGCCACCCTCACCTACTTCGCCGTCATGTCGATCTTCCCCGGGCTGCTGGCCCTGTTGACGCTGGTCAGCCTCGTCGGCGAGCGGGAGGCCACCGCCCGCTGGCTCCTGGAGACCGCCGCCCTCTACCTCAACGCCGACGTCGTCGAGTTGCTCCGCGAGCCCATCACGCTGCTCACCCAGGTCCGGTACGCGGGCTGGGTGCTGGTCGTGTCGCTGGGGATCGCCCTGTGGGGCGCCAACGGCTACGTCAGCGCGTTCGGCCGGGCGATGAACCGGGTCTTCGAGGTCACCGAGGGCCGTCCGCCGTGGAAGATCATCCCGTACAACCTCATGCTGACGGCCGCGACGTTGGTCGGTGGTGGCGTCACCCTCCTCGCCGTGGTGCTGTCGAACCGGCTGCTCCCGACCATCAACGGGGGCAGCTTCGGGTCCGGCGAGCGCGTCAAGAACTTCCTCGACCAGTGGGACGCCGCCCGCTGGCCCGTCCTGCTGGTCACCGCCCTGATCTACACCACAGCCCTCTACCACCTGACGCCCAACGTCCAGCAGGGACGCTTCCGCTGGGTCACGCCCGGGTCGGTGGTCGCGATCGGCGGCATCGTCCTGGCGGCCTTGGGCTTCAACTTCTACCTCGAGCGGTTCTCGACGCTGAACGCCACCTACGGCGTGGTCGGCTCGTTCATCGTCCTGCTGCTGGGCCTGTGGCTGATGAACTGCGCCCTCGTGTTCGGCGGCGAGCTGGACTCCGAGCTCGAGCGCGCCCGCGAACTCCTCGCCGGGATCGAGGCCGAGCGGCACCTCCAGTTGCCGCCCCGCGACATCACCATGGTCCGGTCGGTCATCGCCGCCGAGGAGCGCTTCGTCGTCGAGGGACGCCGCCTGCGCGAGTCGGGCCTGGGGCGTCCTGCCGCGGAACCCACGCGGGAGGAGCCGTCCGGCTAGCGTGAATCCATGACGAAACCGGCCGCCTTCGCCAGCCAGTACCCGCCGAGCGAACACACGTTCCGGGGCGCGATCACGATGCGGCTGGCGTCCGGGGGGGCCGACGTCGACGAACTCGTCGAGGAGTTCATCGAACTCGCCGCGGACGCCGCCCTCTACTTCCCCGACGAGGCCCCCATCGCCGCCGAGGCCGTCCCGGGCATCGTGGACGAGGTCGTCGCCGCCTACCGCGCGGTCGTGACCGAGTTCTCCCCGGACGCCACCGGCCTGCTGACCGCCCTCGACCAGCTCTTCGAGGCCGGGATCCTGTACAGCTACGGCAACGCCTACGACGCGTCCGAAGCGATGGAGCAGCTCGAGGACGCCCACCTGCACCTCGCGTCCGAGGGCGGCCAGCTGCGCGGCTACCTCTACTCGCTGATCCCCGACCTGGACGAACTCGTCCTCGACCAGCGCCTCGACATCGCCTTCGGGACGTTCGACGCCGACAGCGACGCCGTCCCCGGGCTGGCCGAGCGGGCCGTCGCGATCCTGGTGAAGAACGGGCTGCAGGCGTCCTGGAGCGGCGACGTCGAGGAGCCCATCGTCGTCGACCCCATCGTCATGAACGCCCCGCTGGTCGACGACTCCGAGGACGAGTCCGGGCACGACCACTAGCCGGGTTGGCCGGCGCATCGCCCGTTTCCCGGACGCCGCCCGGCGCCCCGGCCTAGGCTGGGGCGGGTTCGGCCAAGGGAGGACGCGGACGTGCGGAAGCTATTGAGCGGCAACGAGGGCATCGCGCTGGGCGCATGGGAGGCCGGGGTCGCGGTCGGTTGCGGGTACCCCGGGACGCCGTCGACGGAGATCCTGGAGGCCCTGATCGGCTACCCGGACGTGTACACCGAGTGGTCGGTCAACGAGAAGGTGGCGCTCGAGGTCGGGCTGGGGGCGTCCATCGCGGGCGGCCGGGCCCTGGTGACGATGAAGCACGTGGGCGTCAATGTGGCCGCCGACCCGCTGTTCACCAGCTCCTACACCGGCGTCAACGCGGGCCTCGTGGTCGTCACCGCCGACGACCCGGCCATGCACTCGTCCCAGAACGAGCAGGACAACCGCCACTACGCCATCGCGGCCAAGCTGCCGATGTTCGAGCCGTCGACGCCGGCCGAGGCGCGCGCGTTCACGCGGGCGGCGTTCGAGCTGTCGGAGCGCTTCGACACCCCGTGCTTCCTGCGGACGACCACCCGGCTGTCCCACTCCAAGGGCGTCGTGGACGACGTCGACCTGACCATCACCCCCGCCAAGCACCCGGTCGGCGTCGACCAGAACCCTCCCAAGTATGTGATGCTGCCCGGCCACGCGCGCGTGCGCCGGGTCGAGGTCGAGGCGCGCATGGCCGAGTTGGCCCGCCTCGTCGAGACCCACCCCGCCAACGTGGTCGAGCGCCGTGGGTCCGTCGGCGTCATCACCAGCGGCGTCCCCTACAGCTACGTGCGCGAGGTGCTGCCGGACGCCTCGGTGCTCAAGCTGGGCATCGTCCACCCGCTGCCCGAGGAGCTGATCCGCGACTTCGCGGCGTCCGTCGAGACCCTCTACGTCGTCGAGGAGCTCGACCCGATCATCGAGACCCAGGTGCGGGCCTGGGGCATCACCTGCCACGGCAAGGACACCTTCCCGGCGATCGGCGAGTTCTCCCCCGAGGCGCTGCGGACGGCGCTGGGGTTGACCCAGCCGGCGTCCCTGGCCCCCGGCACGATCGACGTGCCGAACCGGCTTCCCGGGCTGTGCGCCGGCTGCCCCCACGGCCACGTGTTCGACGTGCTGCGCGAGCGCGGGCTGTACGTGTCGGGCGACATCGGCTGCTACAGCCTCGGCGTCCTGCCGCCCTACCGGATCATGGACACCCTGGTCGACATGGGGGCGTCCATCACGATGGCGCACGGCATGGACGTCGTCCTCGCGCAGGCGGGCCAGACCCACGGCGAGCGGGCGCACGTGTCGGCCGTCATCGGCGACTCGACGTTCGCGCACTCGGGCATCACCGGCCTGCTGAACGCGATCTGGAACAAGCGCGACGGGCTCTACGTCGTCCTCGACAACGGGACGACGGCCATGACCGGCGCCCAGGAGAACCCCTTCTCGGGCGAGCGGATGGGCCACGAGAACTCCACCCACGTCGACTACGTGCTGCTGTGCCGAGCCCTGGGCATGCCCGCCGAGAACGTCCTCGTCATCGACGGCAACGACAAGGTGGCGATCTCCGCCGGGATCGAGGCGCTGTCCGCGCGTCCCGGGGTGAAGCTGCTTGCGGCCGTCGGGCTGTGCGTCATGGAGGCCAAGGAGCTGCGCAAGACCGGCAAGCTGGAGGAGAAGAAGGCGTGGCGGACCCTCGAACTGACGTCCTGCAAGGTGGGTCGCGATGACTGAGCAGGACGCGGGCGTCTACAACGTCCTCATGGTCGGCGTCGGCGGCCAGGGGATCATCCTGGCGTCCGACATCCTGGCCGAGGCGGCGATGCTGGCCGGGCTGGACGCGAAGAAGTCCGAGGTGCACGGCATGAGCCAGCGCGGCGGGCCGGTGTTCAGCCACGTCCGGTTCGGGCGCGAGGTGCACTCGCCGGTCATCGGCAAGGGCGAGGCCGACATCATCTACGCCCTCGAGCGCATGGAGCTGCTGCGCTGGGCCGAGTGGGCGCGCCCGGGCGCGACGGCCATCTACGCCGACACCGACATGCTCCCGTCCACCATGGCCGCGTACCCGCCCGGCATCGACGACGAGATCGCCGCGCGCTTCGGGCAGGTCGTCAGGTTCGACATGCGCGAGCTGCGCGGCCAGATCAACCCGAAGGCCAAGAACACGGTGCTGCTGGGTGCGGTCTCCGTGCTGGCGCCCCTGCCCCTGGACGCCTACGGCCCGGCCATCGAGGCCCTCGTCCCGGCCGGGACGGCCCCTGTCAACCTCGCCGGCTTCGAGGTGGGACGCCGCGTCGCGGCCGCCGCCCTCGGCGTCCGGCTCGACGCGGAACCGGCGCCGGCGGCGTCCGGAACGGAGTGACGCATGTGGAACCCTGACGCCCAGACGATGCCGCGCGAGCGCCTGCGGGAGGTGCAGGCCGAGCGCCTGCGCACGCAGGTGGCCCGGCTCTACGAGCGGGTGCCGTTCTACCGCGGGCGCATGGACGCCGCCGGCGTCGGCCCGGGCGACATCCGCACCCTGGCGGACGTCGCGAAGCTGCCGTTCACGAGCAAGTACGACATGCGGGAGGTGTTCCCGTTCGGGCTGCTCGCGGTCGACCGGACCGAGATCGTCGAGGTGCACATGTCGTCGGGCACCACCGGCAAGCCGGTCGTGGACGCGTACACGCGCGGCGACTTGGCCCTGTGGGGCGACGTCATGGGACGCACCCTGGACATGGGCGACGTGGGACCCTCCGACATCGTGCAGGTGGCGTACGGCTACGGGCTGTTCACCGGCGGCTTCGGCGCCCACTACGGCGGCCAGGAGGTGGGCGCGATCGTGCTGCCCGTGTCGTCCGGGAACACGCACCGGCAACTGGAGACGATGGTCGACTTCGGCACCACGGCGCTGGCGTGCACGCCGTCGTACGCGCTCTACATCGCCGAGTACGCCGCCGCGCACGGGGTCGACCCGACGGCGCTGCCGCTGCGCGCCGGCTTCTTCGGCGCCGAGCCGTGGAGCCTGGAGATGCGCGGCGAGATCGAGCGCCGCCTGGGCATCAAAGCATTCGACATCTACGGGCTCACCGAGATCATCGGGCCCGGCGTCGGCTCCGAATGCCCTTGTCAGGACGGCCTGCACATCTTCGAGGACCACTTCTACCCCGAGATCGTCGACCCCGAAACGGGGGCGCCGGTGCCGGACGGCGAGCGCGGCGAGCTGATCCTGACGACGCTGACCCGCGAGGGGACGCCGGTGCTCCGCTACCGGACGCGCGACATCACCTACCTGATCGACGCGCCCTGCGAGTGCGGGCGGACGTCGCGGCGCGTGCACCGGCTGATGGGACGCACCGACGACATGCTGATCATCCGCGGGGTCAACGTGTTCCCGCAGCAGGTCGAGCAGGTGCTGCTGCGCGTCGAGCACGTCGAGCCGCACTACCGCCTGTTCGTCGACCGCGAGAACAACATGGACAGCCTCACCGTCGAGGTGGAGATGTCCGAGGCGCTGTTCAGCGACGACCTCGCCGACATCATCGCCCTGGAGCGCGCCATCGAGCGCGAACTGCACGCCGAGACGGGGATCCAGGCCAAGTGCGTCCTGGTGAACCCGCAGACGATCGAGCGGTCCGAAGGCAAGGCCAAGCGCGTCTTCGACCGCAGGAAGGTGACCACGCATGTCTGAGCACGTCCACGAGCTGACCCAGATCTCGGTGTTCCTGGAGAACCATCCCGGGGCCCTCGCGGCGGCGTCCCGGACGCTGGCGTCCGCCGGGGTCAACCTGCGGGCCCTCGCGATCGCCGAGACGGAGCGGTTCGGCATCATGCGGATCATCCCCTCCGATCCGGACGCCGCCCTCGCGGCCCTGGGTGCGGCCGGGTACACGACGAAGACCACCCCGGTGGTGGGCGTCGAGGTGCCGGACCGCGCCGGCGGCCTGGCCGACCTGCTGGAGGTCTTCACCGGGACGGGCGTGAGCATCGAGTACATGTACGCCGAGCTGGCCGGGGGCGCCGACCGCGCCCTGCTGGTCATGAAGTTCACCCCGCGCGAGGAGGCCCTGCGGCTGCTGGACGAGGCGTCCCTGTATTGAGCGGCGCAGCCTACTCGGTGAGGTTCGTGACGTAGTTCATCTCCGGGGCGAACAGGAGCACAGCCACCCAGACTGCGATCATCAAGACGAGGGCGACGACGAAGAACCGGGCGGACGCGGACCCGACGTACGAACGCCACAGACCCAGCTGCATCGCCACCAGGGACATGACGGACAGCATCATGAGGAAGGCGAGCGCGATCGGTGCGTAGAGGAAGAGACTGGTCCAGGTGAGGGGCCCAGTACGGAAGACGTCCCCGTCCTCGGGTCGCGCGAGTTCCATGGGCACGCAGGACGCCGCCGCGCACGAGGCCCGGACCGTCGCCCCGGCCGCCACGATGCCGGCCCCGAACAGGATCGCCGGGAGCGTGGTGAGCACGAGCAGCCCCGTGATCAGGGGATTCGGGCCCCGCTCGTCGGCCGCGACGAAGCCGCCGCCCACCAGTTGGCGGGCCGTGCTGGGGCGGCCGAGCGCCAGCCGAAGCTGCGGCGTCCGGACCAGGAGGCGGGACGCGTACCCGAGACGTTCCCGGATGGGCAGCTCGGACGCCTCGGCCCGCCATTCGTCGCGGTAGCGCCCCCGGGACGCCGCCGGCAGGGCGGCGACGGCGAGGCGCAGGACGGCGTCCGCGAGCATCGGCATCACCCCAGCCCGGGCGCGGGGACGCCGGGCGGCCGGGCCAGCGGTGCGACCGCGAGCGCCTGGACGGCGCGTTGCGCCCCGCCCGGCGTCAGCGTGTAGAAGCGGCGCGCGGGGCGTCCGGCCTGATGGGGGTCGAGGTCCTCCCATTCCGAGGTCACCCAGGCCGCGCGCTCCAGGCGGGCGAGGATCGGGTGCACCGTGCCCGTCGCCAGGCCCGCCCGGCGGCAGATCTCGAGGCCGTAGGCGCGATCGGTGGAGAGCAGCACGTCGAGCACCAGCTTCGTCGTGGTCGACATGCGCAACCGCTCCGGCTGATCCATACTCGAACTCTATCTAGGGTCCCGGCCCGACGACAAGGACCTGGACAGCCCACGGCGAACGCGTGGGATGAACTGCGTGGGCGACGGCCGCGCTCAGATCCGCCCACCTTCCGCGAATCCACCTGGCTTGTTCAAATCCGCCTACCGATGTCGCCAGGCGGACTTCAACAACGTAGGCGGGCTTGAAGAACGTAGGCGGATCTTGCCCTTCGCGGTCGTGCGGGGAAGTTCCGCGTGGGCGAACGCCGCGGGACAGAGCATCCCTCAGGACGCCTGCAGCGCGGCGAGCACGTCCGGGTCCTGGGCGTCCATCCAGTCGCAGAGCCAGCGGAAGCTGACCAGCTGCACCTGCGGCGTCCGACCGAACTCGGTCATCAGGGCGAGCAGGTTCTGTTGGTAGATGCCGCCCAGCCAGGGGCTGAGGTGGTTCCCGATGACGAAGGGGGCCCGGTTGCCGTTGAGGCACTTCTTCAGAGCCGCGCGCAGGGTCGCCGCGTGCTCGGCCTTCCAGGTCGCGCGCTCGGCCGCCGAGCCCGCCTCCTGGTCGCCCTTGGCCTGCGAGGCGAGGAAGTTGTAGTCCATGGGGATGATCGAGGAGCCCCGGAACGGCACCGAGAACATCGACAGGTCGTAGAGACCGTAGTCGTCCTTGACGGGCCAGGCCGCCCGCCCCCGGACCCCGGAGGAGTCGTACCGCCACCCGTGCCTCTTGGCCGCGGGCAGGAGCGTCTTGCGGCCGGCGAGCAACGGCGTCCTCGCGCCGACAAGCTCCTTCGTGTAGTCGAAGGGCAGGGGGCCGATATCGGTCCAGCCCGTGATCGTGCGCCACGTCGTCATCAGCTTGTAGACCTGGCTGATCTCCTGCTCCCAGTCGTCGGTCGTCCACGAGGGGACGCCGTTCGGGTCCTGGAAGTGCCCGCAGAAGTGGGTGCCGATCTCGTTGCCGTAGGTCCAGGCGATGGCGGTGTCGATGATCGTCCTGCGCACGGTCGGGTCCGACATGTAGTTGATGTCCGAGTCCCCCGCCGGACGCCTCGGCGGCTGGTACTGCGTCCGCAGCGACTTGGGCAGGAAGTACAGCGCCGACGTGAACAGCGTCTGCGTGCCGTTCACCGCGTGCGCGGCCTTCACGTACTCGAGGATCGCGTCCTCGTTGCCCGAGGCCCCGTCCCAGCTGAAGACCACGAACTGCGGCGGTTTCTCGCCCTTGGCCAGCTTGGTGATCGGCCGCTGGAACGGCTGCGGCCCGATCGCCGGCGCCTGCGAACCGTCGCCGATGGGTGGGCCCAGCTTGACGTCCGGCTCGCCCCACGCCGCCTCGCCCGGGCTCCCCGTCGGGCTGGCGGACGCCGTCGGCGTGAGACTCGCGGTGGCCGTGGGGGACGCCGCCGCCGAGGTGACCGCGAGCGTGCCCGGCGTGCGTGCTGCGCCGGGGGGAGTGGTGGCAGCCCCGGGCGCGCATCCGGCCAGGCCGGCGGCCCCGGCGGCCACACCCAGGCCGAGCAGGGAACGTCGATCGAGGGTCATGGGGCCAGCCGTTCAGTCAGCGCGTGGATGGTCGGATCTCCGCAACGTGGGGGAACTCGGGCTCATTGTGCCCCGGACCGCCCGGCACGTCACCAGGGGGACGTCACCGTCTTCCTCATCGGGATGCGGGTCAACCGGCCCCTGCGCGTCGAGAAGTGGTTCCCGGTCTTCGCCGCGATGCCGCGGATGGTCGTCCACCTGGAGAAGCACCCAGGGACCGGCTACCTGGGCCAGCATTCGTGGTTCGGGCGGACGACGATCCTGCTCTCCTACTGGCGGACCGCCGACGACATCCTGCGCTTCGCCGGCGATCGGGACGCCCCGCACCTGGCCCCCTGGCGCGACTTCATGCGCAGGATCGGCGGCGACGGCACCGTCGGCATCTGGCACGAGACCTACACCGTCCGGGCGGGCGACCGCGAGAGCGTGTACGCGAACATGCCCACGTTCGGCCTCGCGAGGGCGATCGGCCGCGTCCCGGTAGGCCCGGGACTGGCGACGGCCAAGGCCCGGCTGGCGGCGGGTGCCGCTGCGCGCGGAGCCGTGCCAAGCTAGCCCCCGTGCGCCGATCTGTTCGCGGCGCGGCGACGATCATGGGGAGGGCGCATGGCCGACAAGCCGCTGGCCGGCGGCGACCCGGAGGCGTACCAGTCGAAGGAGGCGTCCGCGGGCTCGCACGCCGTCCGGATCAACGCACTGCGCGCCGCCGTGCTCGGCGCCAACGACGGCATCGTGTCGGTGGCCGGCATCCTGACCGGCGTGGCGGGGGCGACCCTGGAGTTCGCCCCCCTGCTCACCGCGGGCGTCGCGGCCGTCAGCGCAGGGGCGCTGTCGATGGCCGTCGGCGAGTTCGTCTCGGTGAGCGCGCAGCGCGACTCCGAGGCCGCGCTGCTGCGCAAGGAGCGCCGCGAGCTCGAGGAGATGCCCGACGAGGAGCTCGCCGAGCTCACCCAGCTCTACGAGGGCAAGGGCCTCTCCCCCGACCTCGCGGCCGCCGTCGCGCGGCAGTTGCACGCGCACGACGCCCTCGCCGCCCACGCCGAGGCCGAGTTGGGCATCGACCCTGACGACCTCACCAATCCCGTCCATGCGGCGGCGTCCTCGGCCCTGGCTTTCGCGGGCGGCTCCCTGTTGCCTCTGGCGGCGATGCTGCTCGCGCCGACGGCGTCCAAGATCTACGCGACGATCGTCGCGGTCGTGTGCGCGCTGACGCTGACCGGCGTCCTGGGCGCCCGCTGGGGCGGGACGCCGGCGCCCCGGTCGATCGCGCGGAACGTCGTGGGCGGCCTGGTCGCGATGGGCGTCACCTACTGGATCGGACGCCTCGTCGGCGTCGGGCTCGGCTGAGACTCTCGGATCGAGTCGGCGGGGCGACCCATCGCCACGGAATATCTGGGCCGCGCCCCGTGCTGACCACAGTGAACCGTCACCCGGTCGCGGCGACCGCGGCCGACGAACCCGGAGGCACAGATGACCACGCTGCACGACTTCACCGCGACGACGATCAAGGGCGAGGAGAGGTCCCTGTCCGAGTACGCCGGTCAGGTGGCGTTGGTCGTCAACACCGCCTCGAAGTGCGGCTTCACCCCGCAGTTCGCGGGCCTGGAAGGCCTGTACGAGGAGCTCGCGCCGGAAGGTTTCGTGGTCCTGGGGTTCCCCTGCGACCAGTTCGCCCACCAGGAGTTCGACGACGCCGAGTCGATCGAGTCGTTCTGCCAGCTGAACTACGGCGTGACCTTCCCCATGTTCGCCAAGATCGACGTCAACGGCGCCTCGGCCCACCCCGTCTACCGCTGGCTGCGGACAGAGAAGGGGGGCCTGCTCGGCAGCGCAATTAAGTGGAACTTCACCAAGTTCCTGATCGGCCGCGACGGAACCGTCCTCAGGCGCTACGCACCGTCGGTCGAACCCGCGGACCTCCGCGCCGACATTCGCGCCGCCCTCGGAACCGAGGATGCCGTCGCCAGTTGACGGGCCGCTGGGGTCAGTCCGCAGCCCCTGCCACGGGAGTCACCGAGTGCAGTTGGTCGTACTCCAGCAGGAACGCGCGCGTGCTGCGTCGCGCTGAGTCGACCAGGAACGCGTAGTCGGCGCGTGCGAGGTCGAAGGCCTGGGTCCCGACGTAGTCGGTGCAGATCGGCACCGTCCGGGCCCGGCTGGTGGGCGAGTAGGTGGCCCGGGAGAGGTCCCGGCTCACCGCGTCGAACAGGTTCGCGGCGAACCCGGCCAGGGTCCGGGGCGGGCGCGCGGGGAAGCCGACGAGTTGGGTCGTCAGGTCCCCCCCGAGCGCCTCGATGAACGCGACGACCTCGCCGAAGTCGATCATCCCGTCCCCGTTGCGGTTGAGTTCGGCGAACACCTCGCCCACCGACGTCGTCCCGAAGACGGTGAGCAGTTCCACCGAGCTCACCTCGCCGGAGTCCACGGCACGCTCGAGTTCGTCCAGCGAGATCAGGCCGTCGGCGTTCACGTCCATGTCACGTAGGGCGGACAGGGTCCGCTGAAGGGGCCTCGGGATCGAGGCCCGGGTGGCCGTCCTGCGCTCGGTCTCCTCGAACCGGGCGCGAGCAGGAGTATCGGGACGCGGCGGAGGGCCACCGCCCGGCCTGACCCAGGCCCGCGAGAGGTCGGCCTCGTCGGAGGAGAACAGGGTGAAGCTGAGCGTCTTCGGGCTCTCCGGGCTGAAGCGCACCGACCGCGAGTAGTAGCCGACCGCATCGTCAAGATCGAGGATCCGGCGCATAAAGCTGTCTTCCGGGTCGAGCGACAGCCACCAGCCGTCGAACGCGTGCGCCGGGTTGTTGCACAGGAGTCCACCGTCCACGTACACCTCGGCCTCTTCAGCGCCGAGCGGGGTCGACCCCCGCTGAAGCAGGACCGGCTGCAGGAGGACCGGCAGCGACATGGACATGCGCACCGCGACCCGAACGGGCATGTGGGGCGTCGTCTTGGGATGGCAGTACTCGGTCATCATCCGGGTCACGTTGGTCACCGGCACGCACAACTCGCGCCCGCACCGGTCGAGGAGCTGGCCGAAGGTCACGTCCGCGGATCCCGTGTAGTCGTGCAGCACCTCGCCGAGGAAATCGAAGCTGCGCCGGCCTGGGTGCATCCCGCGCGCGACAGCTGCCCGCACGGCCGAGCCGACCCTCCCCCCGGCGCCGTCGAGCACGAGTTCCTGGAGGTCGGTGGGCACCCGCTCCGCCATCTCCGCGCCGGTGGCGCCGAGGGCGGCGAACATGGCCAGGATGCTGCCGACGCTCGTGCCGGCCACCCGGCGAACCTGGGCGGGGTAGATCCCCGCCCTCTCCAGTGCCTGGACGGCTCCGATGTACGCGTAGCCCTTGGCCCCACCGCCCTCGAAGGTCAGGTTCTCCCACGGGTAGCGCGTCGGCCCGACGGCCGTCGGTGGATTCGGAGGGCATTTGATCTCCTCGACGGGCGGCAGCGCCGTCGGGGGCGGGTCGGAGAACATCAGCGTCGCGCGCCTCATGCGCTCCGGCGTGACTCCGGCGAGTAGGTGCGGGCCCTGTGGAAGTTCCATCGCCGCCCCCTGAGGTAGCGCGCCGCGGCGTCCGCCCCGGACGGGGGAAGTATAAGTCTGTGGCCATGTATTGGACCCGGCGCCATGGCCCGGATTCGGGCGGCCCGCGTTGCACCCCCTGGGACACTGGCCGCATGCTCATCCTGGAGGACCTGTGGCGCCGAGCGTCAGCCACCAGTTCGGTCCCCGACTCGTTCACCCTCCTGGTGATCGGGCTCGCGGCTCTGGCGTGCACGGTCCTCGTCTGGCCGGCGGTTCGGATGGCGGTCACCGTGTGCCACGAAGCCGGTCACGCCGTCACCGCCACGCTCACGGGACGCACCCTGGAGGGGATTCGGCTGCATTCGGACACCTCCGGGGTCACCGTGACCAGGGGAAGACCCACGGGCGCCGGGATGGTGTTCACGCTGTTCGCCGGCTACCCCGCCGCCTCACTGGTGGGCCTCCTCGCCGCCGCCGTCGCCGGGACCGGCCACGCGGTGGGCCTGCTGTGGCTGCTGGTGGCGTTGTTGGCGTTGATGCTGCTGAAGATCCGCAACGTGGTCGGGGCCGTCGTCGTCCTCACTCTCGGCGCGGTGCTGGCCCTCGCGACCTGGTACGCACCCGTCCACCTGCTCGTGTGGCTCGCCTACGGGCTCGCGTGGCTCCTGCTCCTCGCCGGCCCGCGTCCGGTCGTCGAACTGGCGTTCCGGCGGGGAGCCGCCACAGCGGGAACGGACGCCGCGCAGCTGGCCCGGCTGACCCACGTGCCCGGTGCGTTCTGGATCGCCCTGTGGCTGGCCGGCACCGTGGCGGCGCTGGCCCTGGGGACCGTCGTCATGCTCCCCGGCATGCTGTCCGTTGGTCACTGACCCGTACCGCCCCCATGGCATGCGATACCACAGTGGTATCATTTCCGCTACCCGAGCCTGGATGAGAAGGCGGCCGCGCTCCTGGAGTCCTTGGTGCGCAACCACGCCCTCATCGATGGCAACAACCGCCTCGGCTGGCTGGCGACCGTCGTCTCCTACGGGCTCAACAACTGCACCCTCGACGCCCCGGACGACGACGCCTACGACCTCGTCATCGAGATCGCCAGCGGCGCCCCAACGTACGAGCAAGCCGTCACGCGCCTCGCCGCATGGCACTAGACGTGCGCTCTGGGTCGCATCAATGGGGCGAGCCCTCCCCCGAGGACTCGACGTGACATGGGGCGTCCCGGCTGGTGCTTTACTGTTCCGGTGCCACGCTCCCGCAGTCCCCTGGTAGCCAGTCTGCTCGGACTGCGCGGGAACGGACGGGCCTGCGTCTACACCGAGCCCATGTGGGGGCTCTCGATGATGCTCGTCCTGCCCTACGCGTCCGTCTTCATGCTGGCGCTGGGGGTGCACGACCAGCAGATCGGCCTACTGGCCACCATCTCGATGCTGTCCCAAGTGGTCTTCGGCCTCCTCAGCGGGGTGATCACCGACAAGCTCGGACGCCGCCTCACGACCGCCGTCTTCGATGTGATCGCGTGGTCGATCCCCTGTCTGATCTGGGCCTTCGCGCAGAACTTCTGGTACTTCCTGGTTGCTTCGATGGTCAACGGCGCCTGGCAGGTCACCCAGAACTCCTGGGACTGCCTGCTGGTGGAGGACGTCGACCGCAGCGAACTCACCAAGGTGTATTCGCTGATCAAGGTGGCGGCCGAGTTCTCGGCACTGTTCGCCCCGATCGCCGCCGTTCTGGTCTCCCAGTTCGGCCTGGTGCCGGCGGTGCGGATCCTCTACCTCAACGCGTTCGTCATCATGACCGCGAAGCTCGTCATCCTGTACCGCTGGTCGACCGAGACCGAGACCGGACGCCTCAGGCGCGAGCAGACCCGCGGGGTGAGCACCTGGCGACTGCTGGCCGAGTACCGCGGCGTCCTTGGGCTCATCGTCTCCTCGAAGGGGACCCTCTTCTCGCTCGCGATCGCCGCCATCGTCGGCGCCGTCGCGCTGGTCAACGGCACCTTCTGGCAGGTCGTGATCAGCCGACGCCTGCTCGTCCCCGACCCGCTGCTGCCGTTCTTCCCCATGGTCCGGTCGCTGCTGTCGGTGCTGTTCTTCTTCACGCTCATCCCCTGGCTGACCCACGACCGGCATCTCAAGCACCCCACGATGTGGGGCTTCGTGGTCTACCTGGCCGGGCAGGTGCTGCTGGTCGTCATTCCCGCCCCCGAGGGATCCATCGGCTGGCCCACCTACGCGCTGCTCGGGCTCTGCCTCGTCCTGGACGCCTTTGGTGCCGGCATCCTGTTCATGCTCGCCGAGTCGCTGGTCGCCCTGCATGTCGACCGGGATGAGCGGTCCCGGGTGATGGCGATCCAGCGCACCTGCGTCATGTTGGTCACCGCCCCCTTCGGCTGGATCTCGGGCTGGCTGTCAGGCATCGATCGCACCTGGCCGTTCATCCTGACCTCGGCGCTCCTGACCCTCGGCGTGGTGGTGACCGCCCGCTACTGGGTCACGACCCACTCCGAGCCCGTCCCCATGGTGTGATGGTGCCGGGGCCACCATTCGACCCCGAGGGCCAGTGACGGAAGGACTTCCATGCAGCAACGACCGCTGGGGCACACCGGCATGGACGTCTCGGCCATCGGCCTGGGCACCTGGCAGCTCGGCGCCGACTGGGGCGACGTCAGCGAGGCGGACGCGACCGCCGTGCTGGCGGCAGCCGCGGACGCCGGGGTCACGCTGTTCGACACCGCGGACGTCTACGGAGACGGCCGCAGCGAGACCATCATCGGCGCGTTCCTCGCGACTCGTCCCGGCCACGGCGTCACGGTGGCGACGAAGATGGGCCGCCGACTGCCGCAGGAACCGGCGAACTACTCGCCCGCGAACTTCCGTGCCTGGACCGACCGGTCGCGGCGCAACCTGGGCGTGGCCACCCTCGACCTCGTGCAACTGCACTGCCCGCCCACCGAGGTCATCGAAGCGGACGCCACCTACGAGGCCCTGGACGCGCTCGTCGCCGACCACTCGATCGGCGCCTACGGCGTCTCGGTCGAGACCTGCGACCAGGCGCTGGCGGCGATCGCGCGGCCGAACGTCACCAACGTGCAGATCATCGTGAATCCGTTCCGGCTGAAGCCGCTCGACGAGGTGCTGCCGGCGGCGAAAGCGGCCGGAGTCTCGCTCTTCGCGCGGGTTCCGCTCGCCTCGGGCCTGTTGTCGGGCAAGTACACGGCCACCACCACCTTCGCCGCCGGCGATCACCGCACCTACAACCGGGCCGGGGAAGCCTTCGACCGCGGCGAGACCTTCTCCGGGGTCGACTTCGAGGTCGGTCTGCAGGCCGCGTCCCGACTCGCGGCGTCCCTGCCCTCCGACGTCTCGCTCCCCGCCGCGTCCCTGGCTTGGATCGCTTCGAGGCCGGGGATCACGTCCGTCATCCCCGGCGCGCGCAGCGTCGCCCAGGCACGCGCGAACGCGGACGCCGCAGCCCTGATGACCGGCGGGTTCGACCTCGACGCCTTCGACGCCGTGGTGCGCCAGGTCTACGACGACCTCCTGCGAGCGGCGATCCACAACCATTGGTAGAACTGGCCGGGTGTTGCCGATGGGGGCACCACGCTGCACGCTGGAGCCTTCAACCGGGCGGAGGACTCCATGGGCAAGCTGATCTACGCGGCCAACGTCTCGCTGGACGGATTCCTGGAGGACGAGACAGGTGCGTTCGACTGGTCCGTCCCTGACGAGGACGTGCACGCGTTCTGGAACGAGCACGAGCGGAACATCGGCACGTCGCTGTACGGGCGACGCATGTACGAGACGATGCGCGTCTGGGAGGAGGACGACTGGCTGGCCGACGAGCCCCCGGTCGTCCGCGAGTACGCCGACATCTGGCGCGCCGCCGACAAGATCGTCTACTCCTCTTCACTGTCCGGGGTCTCGACCGCGCGGACGACGCTCCGGCGGACGTTCGACCCCGACGCGGTGCGTCGGCTCAAGGAGACCTCCGGCTCGGACCTGAGCATCGGAGGCGCCGGGATCGCGTCCGAGGCGTTCCGGCAGGGCCTGGTCGACGAGTGCGTCCTGCTGTTCTGCCCCGTCCTGGTGGGCGGCGGCAAGCCGGCGCTTCCCCGGGGCCTCAAACTCAACCTCGAACTGCTGGACCACCGTCGATTCGACAACGGCGTGATCTACCTGCGCCACGCCGTCCGCAATCCCGCCTGACCCGGCGTAGGCCGGTGGGAACCTTCGCTACTCGTAGCGGGTCCACATCCTCAGGATGTGGACGACATGGCGGTCGGGGAGCACGTCGTAGACCAGGCGGTGCTGAATGTTGATGCGCCGCGAGTAGCAGCCCGCGAGGTCGCCGACCACCTTCTCGTACTTGGGGCGCGCGGCGACCGGGTCTTCGGCCACCAGTTCCAGCAGGTGCTGCGCCTTCGCCTTCAAGCCCGAGGACGCCAGCCTCTTGGCGTCCTTCTGGGCCTGGCGCGAGAAGACCAAGGTCCAGGGACTCACCAGTCAAGCTCGGTCGAGCCCGCGTCGACGCCCTCCGCGCGCGCGCGACGAATCGACTCGGCCAACCCCGGCACCGACTCCAGGTACAGCGTCTCCTGGATGGCCAGCCAGTCCTCCTCGCCGACCAGCACGGCGTTCCCACGCTGCCCGGTGATGATCAGCGGCTCCGACTCCTCGTTCACCTGATCGATCAACCGGTACAGGTTCGCTCGGGCCGACGTAGCGCTCACAGCGGTCACGGCTACCACCTCCTCCAGAAGCGTACGTTATAACGTACGCTCTGGCAACTACGGGCTGGCCTGAGGGTTGGCCGCGACTATTGCCGGGGCCGGCCAGAGGCGGTCGATGGCCCCGGCGCTCGGCACCGCGCAGGTCAGGGCCATCGACCAGGACGAACGCAATGGGCTTTCCCAGCCGATCGACGACAGATGAGGAAGTTGACCGAGGCGCCAGCCCGCGGAACGCGGAGGGCAGTTGCCCTTCCTTTGGTGCACCTTCAGTCCGTCTCGGACTGCGATCGAACGATCGCATTGGACGGAACCGATAACTATTTCCGACCCCTATCGAGGTCGCATAGGTGTACCTTCGACCAGAGGAGTGCGGCCAGTCGCTCCCGGGGGAATCTCAGGAGTTGCAAGTGTCGGACAAGCCGATCCTTCTCTATCTGCACGGCGTAGGACCCAGCGATCAGATTGATGAGTGTATGGCCGTTCTCGCCGAAGGGCTGGCTGAACTGGGGTACCCCGATTTGGACTCGGCGACGGTGATCGCCCCAAGGTATTCCAACGCTTTGCGTGGCACGGACGACGATGACCCACTGCCCAATCTCACTATCAAGGCACCTTCCGGCGAGGCGGGCAGGATCAACCGGCGGGACTTCGAGCGACGCATGGGTGCAATCGAGGTCATGCTGGCGCGCCAGGATCGCGGAAGTGCGTGGTTGGGAGGTGAACTAATCGTCGACGTGGCCTTGGGGCATCCCAAGTTCATTCAGGCAAAGAACTACGTCACGAACAACCAGATCCGCGCTCAGGTGCTGAACCGGATCCTCAGGCGGCTACCCCAGTTTGGTCGGCTCGTCATCGTCGGACACAGTCTCAGATCTCCGGATGTAGCTGACGGATTGGCCCTGTGAGCAGGGCCTTTTGTTTGCCTGGTCGCGTCGGAAATCAGATAAGATCTGGTAGGGTGGTGTTGTGGTTCAGGACGTGTTGGA
>Ga0075152_10001161_pt1 | contig 18996 bp, 14 predicted proteins | sample JI61114C2DNA_FD_70964 | JGI IMG/M metagenome (GOLD analysis project Ga0075152, IMG submission 70964) | Wastewater effluent complex algal communities from Wisconsin, to seasonally profile nutrient transformation and Carbon sequestration -... | ecosystem: Engineered > WWTP > Effluent > Algae...
TTCACCGTGCGCAACTTCGTCATTGGCTTCATCCACCTCAACACGTTAGGCGCCATCAGCATGATGCTATTCGCCATGGCCCTGGTACGCGGCTGGTTCGTTAGCACTTCAATGACTGCGCGCGTGGGCTTGTCACTGTTCACGGCGGGCATGCTGCTCAGCGAAGCGGTACTTTTTCTGCAAGGGCTGCTGTTCTGGGTCGGCTACGGCATGATCCCCGGGTACTACGGCATCATATTGGGCGTATCGGTCTTGATACCTGCAGGGGTTGTCACGCTGTTGGTACACGGTGTTCAGCGCGTTAAGCTGAACAAACTTCAGAGCTGAGTCCCGCTCCGCCTGAATGAGCACGAAAAAGGCCGACCTCTTCAGGCCGGCCTTTTTTAGAGGCATGTCACACTGTTTTTACAATGTGCGCATCAATTCCAGCATGTCCCGCGCCTGGTCTTTCGTAAGCTCTTGGTCGGTCATACGGGCTTTGGTGAGTTCCACGAGGTTCTGGGCGGCGGTGTCGTTCTCCAGCATCCAATCCGTGTGCAGGATCATGTTCATGATCCACTCCGGCTTGCGGTGCTCCGTCACGCCTTTCCAGCCCGGTCCAATTACCTTTTGGTCCGTGAGGCCATGGCAGGCGTGGCATTTTTCATCAAAGATCTTTTGGCCGGAGGCGACTTTGGCCTGATCGATAGGGCCCAGCGTGATATCGGCCGCGGTGATAAAACCGGCGGGGTAGGCCGGTTGTGCCGGAGTTTCAGCCACTGCAGGCACTGGTGCTTTCGGCGTGGTGGCTTCCGGTTTTGTGTCACCTCCGCCGCAGGCGCTGATGAACAGCGCAACGGCCACGGCCATTGTTACAGGTTGAAGAGATGTTGGCTTTTTCATAGTGTTGTCGGTTCGTTTTATTGTCCGATTCTTCCGGATTGCACAAAGCTCGGAAATCGTGGATCGCTAAAGAAACAGATGATGGTGCGGTTTGTTCTCGTGCCACTCCGTGTTTCAAGTGGAAGAAATGGAGAGCCTGCGGGAAAGCATTATGGAATTGGTACGGTCTTTGACTGAACGGCACCCATCCCGTTAACTTGGCCCCATGCTCGGAACCCCGGCGTTGATCCGCACTCTTCTGGTAACACTGCTACTTGCTGCGGGCACGGCTGTTTCGGCACAACGGTTCCAGGTGAAGCTCGGCGGGAAGGTCACCGAATACTTTTCGGGCGATGCGATGAAAGGCGCGTTGGTGCGTGTGTTGAAAGCCGGACAGGCGGACCAGCAGGCCACCACGAAAGGCGACGGGCGCTATGCCTTCATTTTGGAGCGTGGCTGGCGCTACGAGGTGTGGTTCAGCAAAAAGGACATGATCACCAAGCACGTCATTATTGACACGCGCGAAGTGCCGGCCTATCCGGACGTGCCGTTTTACGACATGGACCTGCAGATGACGCTCTTTCCGTGGATCCCGGAAATGGACTTAAGCCTCTTCGAGGATCCGTTGGGCATGGCGGCCTACAAGGGCAACGTGCGCAACATGAGCTGGGAGACGCCATTATCCGAACAATTCCGTCCGGTTTTGGCCAAGTTGATGGACGAGTACGAGAAGAACTACAAAGGGTATTACAAGCGCACAGGCCGCAGCCAGCCGGAGATCCAGCACTAGTGCCGTTTCGTCATTCAGAGGCAATTCCTAATTCCTAATTCCTAATTCCTAATTCCTAATTCCTAATTCCTAATTCCTAATTCCGTCTGCCGATGCGGCTCGTCGGAAATTAGGGGTCACTGACGTCCGGGATAAATTTAAGGTGTGTCATTTGCGCGATTCCGGGTCGGGGCCCGGAATGACACTCGGTTAAGGAAGAGCTGCTTCAAAGCCGCGCCAAGCGCGGCTTTGAAGCAGCTCTTCCACTTGCGGTTGTCACCCCGGCCTCTTGAGCCGGGGTCGCGAAAAAGCCACGCTCACTTGTTTTTGAAAACAAAGCCCCCTCAACGGAAAAATCTTTGAATGCTCCTGAAAAGCCTTTCCGATGACTCATCAATTTATCCCGGACTCCAGTGAATTAGGGATCAGGAATTTGCGGATTCATGGTCCCTACGAAAATATTGGTTCATTCAGCACTTTTTGAACTACCGAAAGGAAATTAGTTGGTACACAACTTCACCGCTTCCACTGCTTCCCGCACATCATGCACGCGCAACACGCTGGCGCCAGCCAACAAGGCACGGGTGTTCAATACCGTGGTGCCGTTCAATGCTTCGGCCGGTGTGGTGCCGAGCACTTCGTTGATCATGCGCTTGCGCGAAAGCCCCGCCACCACGGGAAAGCCGAGGTTGCAAAGGGCTGAAAGGCCATTGAGCAGTGCGAAATTGTGTTCCGTAGTTTTTCCGAAACCAAAGCCCGGGTCCACCAGCACATCCGCAATCCCCGCTTGGTGCGCGGCCAATGCGCGTTCGGAAAGAAAGTGCAACACCTCCGCAAGTACATCGCCGTAGTGGGGTGCCACTTGCATCGTCATCGGTCCACCTTGCATGTGCATAAGGATGTAAGGCACACCGGCCCCCGCCACGGTGGCCAGCATGGCGGGATCGCCGCGTCCCGCTGTGATGTCGTTCACCATGTTCGCCCCGGCGGCAACAGCTTCTGCGGCAACATCGGCACGCCACGTATCAATGCTGATGATCACCTCCGGGAACCGGTCCCTGATCGCGCGCACCACGGGAACCGCTCGGGAAATTTCTTCCCGACCGGACACCTCATGCGCTCCGGGCCTGCTGCTGGCGCCACCCACGTCCAGAATCGTTGCGCCTTCAGCTACCATGTGTTCCGCGGAAATCAACGCCGCATCCACTTGTGCATGCCGGCTGGCGGCATGGAACGAATCCGGCGTGGTGTTGATGATCCCCATCACCAGCGGGAAGTTGGGCTGTACCAAGGTGCCGCCCAAGCGCCATTCAATACCTTCGCCGCCGCTCATCAGGCCCCGAAGATGCGGCAACCGATCGGACCATGGAAAAAACCCTGCGCCAGTATGATGCCGCCACGGCGGAATGTGTGGCCCTGTTCACGCAAAAGGCGAAAGACTACGGAACCGCTTGGCGCGTGATGCGCGTGGCCTCGCTTACGGACCAGGTCTTCATCAAAGCGCAACGGTTGCGCACGTTGCAGACGACCGGCGAGAACAAAGTGGGGGAGGGCATGCGCCCTGAACTCGTGGCCATCGTGAACTATGCCGCCATGGCCTTGGTGCAATTGGACCTCGGCGTGGTTGACAGTCCGGACCTATCGGCGAATGAAGCCGTGAGCGAAGTGAAAGCGCGCATCAAGCAGGCGCGCGACCTGATGCAACTGAAGAACCACGACTACGGCGAGGCGTGGCGCAGCATGCGGCCCGCCTCACTAGTGGACCTTATCTTGATGAAGTTGCTACGGATCAAGCAGATCGAGGACAACCAAGGGAACACCTTGGTGAGTGAAGGCATCGATGCCAACTTCCTTGATATCCTCAACTACGCCGTCTTCGCACTGGTGCTTACAGGCGCGGAAGGTTCACTCTCCGCCGCCGGGGCTGAATGAGTTGATCATGGCCTCAGCCATGTACAAGTTCTCCGAATAGTTCTGCTCATCAGCTGTGTAAATGAGCTGGTAAGCTTTACCGTCGGCGATCACCACGTCCTGCCGTTGCCAAAGCGGCGCACCGTTCACGGCGGTAACGTAGCTGAAGCTGTAAGATCCGGTGGCGTCGGGACCGGAGTCGTCGATCACCTTAGTGGTGGTTGAATTGGCGAATTGCGCTGGTCCATGCTCCTGATGGAACTGCTCCGGGGTTTGGCCTGCGAGTGGTTTGGCCGTCACCGCCAGCGTGGCATGTGCTGCTTCTCCGGGGCTTTGGAAATTGGCAATAGTGTCGCCCGTGCCGGGGGCCATGCTCCACGTTCCGGGGTAGTTCATCCCGCAATCGGAGGCTTTCCAGGTTTTCCAGGCCGGAGGTGTGCCTTTCACCACATTGGTTACCACCCTAACGTTTTCTTGGGCATTCAGGATGCAGACGGTGATAAGGGCAAGGAGCGTTGCGCAGGTTCGGTTCATGGTACGGTTAAGCAAGTTGCAAGTCGGGCAAGTTAGCCCAAAAGCTGGATCTGTGTGAAAGGTAATCCACAATGTGATGTTCGCACAATGATGGAAATCAGCTGTTTGGTGCTTTGATCCTGCAATTGCCCTCGGTAATTTTGCCGCCTGCCGCGCCAAATGCGGCTTGTAAGCAAACCGATGCGCTTGTTGCCGCTCCTGTTAACGGTCTTTTTTGCCTTGGCCATGGCCCCTGTCCATGCCTTTCAGGTACGGGTGGTCGGCTCGGTAACGGACTATGCGGACCGGAAAGCGATGGCAGGGGCGCGTGTGCGTGTTTACAAGGACGGCCAAAAAGTAGTTGAGCGGCTCACCGGGCCGAGCGGAGATTACTCCATAAAGCTGGGGAACCAAGCCCGATATACAGTCCGTGTGGACGCGCCCGGCTTCCAAGGCAAATGCTACATCATCGACACCAACGGCCCGGAATGGGATAAAGACAACCGCGTGAAAGATCTCTTGGTGGAGACCCGCTTGCCTGCGCGAAAGGCGGGCATCGACCTCTCCTGGTTCGACCTTCCCATGGGCATGGCCCGCTTCACGCCTTCCACCGGCCATGTCAGTTGGAACGGCGACTATGGTGAGGGATCGCGCACGGGCGCGCGGGAGGTGATGGAGCAGTACTGCGCCGCCGTCGGTATTCCGTACGTGCCCGAAACGGGCGAAGGCTTCCAAGTGCTCACCAGTTGGGTGGGGGAAGAACGGAGGTGAAAGCTTGCAAACAGCCTACGGACTTCAACGGTCCGGCATTCTGGGTTGTGTTTGGTAGGTAGCTTGACGAACGCTTTCATTCGGTCCGTTGCTCCGGCACCATCACATACCGGTACCGCAGATCCAACTGCGTAGCATCCAATGTATCCAACATTGCTTGGGTAATGCGGATGGGATACAATGTAGCATTCACAGGCTCAAGCATCATCTTCCGCCACTGGTCCTCGGTAATACCGGCAGGCTTTTGAGCCATGATGACCTGCATGGTGAGGGCGTTGGGCGCATCGGATGGAAATGGTTTGACAGGTTGGTTTTTCGACAGGATTACAGGATTGACAGGATCGGGTCCACCTGCGGTGGATGGCGGCGGACCGGTTTCCTGTGCGAAAGCCCATACAGGCACCAAAACAGCAGCCAGCAAGAAAACTCTTATCGTCATCGTTCCAAAACTAAATGCGTGGTGGTGCTTTGCTGGCCCCAGCTCAGCTTGCATTGGTACATGCCTGCGGTCTGCCCCGTAAGTTCCACTTGGTGCATGGTGCTCCACTGCGGCAAGCGCTCGCGAAGCACCACGCGCCCGGCCACATCGCGCACCTCCAGTTCTCCCAAAGTAGCGTGCGCCGGGTAGCTTAGGGTAAAATTGCCAAGGGTAGGGTTGGGGAATGCCACAATCGCTGGTAGAGCGGAGCCGAGACCAGCGGAGTCGAGACCCACCGAAAGCCCCAGCGTATCGCAAGGGCTGCCAGCCAGCGCACCTAAAAAGTAGTTGGGGTGGTTGGGGAGGGAATTGGCATAATAACGTGGAAGAACAATGCCGTGCTGTACCAAGTTGCAGGCCAAGCCCGGCTCATCAGGGTTGTTTATTACGTGCATATGCAAAGTGCCGTTTCCAGTACCGATGCAGATTTTGCCATCCGGAGCCAATTGGGCAATGTCGAATACGGTGGAGAAGGGTGGTGCTGGCGAATAAGAACCGTCCCAATGGGCGATTAGTAACATGCTACCTGCAATGTCCGCAGCTTCCATATCAAATTGATAAACATCCAACACGGAAGAGACGTAGAGAAAACGGCCATTGGGCGAGAAAGCCAATCCACCAAGACTGTTGGAATCGTCAATTGATATATCTATCGGATTTGAAAACAACCCCGTGCAGCGGTCAAAATCAAAGATTTCCAGATCAGCCGGGTCAAACCCGGAGTAGTAGGCATAACGAGTTCCATCTGGTGAAAAACAAGCCTGTCCGTGGTCCGGTGTTCGTATCTCGCCGATAGCTTGGTTGCCGTCCAGCTGTACTCCGTTTGGGGTTACTAACAAACGATAGTGCATGTTCGAGTTCGCCTTAAAGCAAAATATCCACCAATCCCTTCCATTGGCATGCCGCACTGCCGTTATCCTACCCCCGTTCAGTGTATCAGCGATTATTTCAACGTTCTTACTCTCAACCTCGCCCGTGCCATTGTCCAACGCGCTATTTACCTCGGTTAGGTAAAGGTGATGCGCAACTGAATTTGGAATGTCGTCAATCGTCGCGTGAAATAGGTAATAGATATTTGGCTCTTCTGGCTTGGGTATTATTAAACAACCTTGTGAAATATTTAATCCTTCGGGATACCAAGTGGCATACAAGCTGGGATTGAGACCACTGCCGTTTTGCATGGTATCCCCCGTGACGTTGGCGATAAATGCCCCATTCGTACTGAATAGCAAATCGCCTTCAGAGTTTGTGATGTTAGTATTGGTACGAAAAAAATCGATATGCCAGTCTGTTGTAGTAATTAAGAGATTTCCTGTTTGATAATTAAGATTCGAACCGCCCCACGGTGGAGGGGATTCATCCTCGAACCCACCCATCCATAAATTATTTATTCCTTGTTGGGCATAGGCATGGTGCGGAAAACCCGCACCATGCATTATGCATCCAATCCAAAATAGTCGAAGGGCTGCTTTGTAATGCATTTCAGACCTAACAAGGGTGAGTAAACTATCGGACCACGGACAACCTCCCGTTCCCAACCAAGCCCGCAGGAGAAATCACCCTATAGTGGTAAACTCCGGTTACTAATGCGGCGGTTCCAAAGTCCATGCGTTGTGTCTCTGCAGAAACTTCAGTGCGCATCACCTCTTCACCTATTGTGTTGAACAGGATGAAGGCGCCTAATTCTGCCAGTGGCTTTTCCAGTATCAGTGTTGCTTCATACTGGGCCGGGTTAGGCACTACGTTTCCCTTGGCTGGAGCATTAGCAAATACGATCCACAAGATGCATGGAATTAATGTAGGAAGACCTATGCAAAACCTTTGGTACATTAATAAGGAAAGGAGGCCAATGCTACTCCTCTTGTCTTGTTGGGTGTTTGCGGGGATCATGCGAAAGAACATCGGGTTTCTGTCTGCTATGTTAAGGAGAAAACTCCAAATGCCTTCCAACTAATTCTGACCTGAAGGTTAGGCTGGAATAGCGAAATTGGCCATCTAAGCGGTTTGAAGTCATCACCGACCCAAGTCGTTCGAAGTTCGTGGATGCGGTGGTTCAATGGGGCTCTTAATGCTCGCTTGAATTTCTGACTGTCGGGAGGCTCATATCCTGTCAGGTCGGTAGTAGATTCTCGACTGCACATTCCGGGTTAAATTCGCGCCATGCAAAATCGTGGGTTGCGTATTTTCCTGGGCGTTTGCCAAGTCTTGGTCGGGGCTACTTTCATCATCAGCGGGCTTATCAAAGCCAATGATCCGGTAGGTTTTGGCATCAAGTTGGAAGAATACTTCGCGGCCAGCGCGTTGGGCATGCCTTGGTTGGACCCGTTCAGTTTGCCGTTGGCCATGTTGGCTTGCTTGGCGGAAGTGGTGTTGGGCTTCGCGGTGCTCACCGGCGGAAGGATGAAGTTGGCCACATGGGCGCTGTTGCTGCTCACGTTGTTCTTCGGCTGGCTCACCGCCTACACCGCCACCTGCGACCCACAGGGCAAATACGCCGCTGTTGAAAACGGCGTGCAGCTGATGCGCGACGTTACCTGCGTAACGGACTGTGGCTGCTTCGGCGATGCCATGAAAGGCTCCATCGGGCGGTCGCTCACACCATGGGAAAGCTTCAGCAAGGACATGGCGTTGCTGGTGTTCATACTGCCGTTGTTCTTCTTCCGCAAGCGCATCGGCTTTAATACGTGGGGCGCGGATCTGGCCATTTTGCCCGCCGCGTTGGTCCTGCTTGCGTTCTACTGCTGGGTGTTCACGTGGTGGTTCCCACTTCTGTTCGCGGTGGTGGTACTTGCGGGCTACCTCGGCATCAAGCGCCTCATGGAGCCGCCGCGCTCGGAATGGGCAACCGCGATCTGGGTGGCCGTGGCCACGGTAGCTTTCATGTGGCATTGCTACGCGCATTTACCGCTGCGCGATTACCGTCCATATGCCGTCGGGAAGAACATCCCGGAGGAAATGAACATGGGCAAGCCGCCCGTGCAGGACATCTTCGTGAAGTATAAGAACACCGCCACCGGCGAGGAGAAAGAGTTCGACAGCAAGGGCGCCTATCCGTGGGATGACAGCACCTGGGTTTACGTGGACCGCCGCGTGGAAGTGAAAGTGCCTGGCATCGACAGTCCGGTGAAAGACTTCCTGCTGACCGATGCGGACGGGAACGACCGCACCGCGGACGTACTGGAGGAGACCAAGCCCGTGCTGCTCATCGTGGCGCGGAACGTGCGGGACGCACGCACCGGCAAACTGCCGGCCATTGCCAAGCTGGCGCAGGAGGCCGAAGCACATGGATGGATGGTGTACGGTCTTACCAGCAGCGGTTTCGACCAGGTGGACGAATTCAAATTCCAGCACCAGCTTCCATTCGATTTTTTCACCTGTGATGATGTAACGTTGAAGACCGTGGTGCGCAGCAATCCGGGTGTTTTGGTGATGAGCGACGGCGTGGTGCGCGGCAAATGGCACGGCAACGACACGCCATCCTTCGCCACGGCGGAAAAAGCATTGAAATGACCGGTGCCCGGTGATCCTTCAGGTTTGAAGGGAAACGGACAACGGGTCAATTGGACCAACTTTACGGCGTGTTAGAAGCATAGATCATGAGGACGATAGTGGCGGGCAATTGGAAAATGAACAAAAACGCCGAAGAGGCGCGGGCCTTGTTGACGGCGGTGATGGGGCGCAGTTGCAAAGCGCCCACTAGCGTAGAAGTGTTGGTAGCTCCTCCCTTTCCGTACCTGGCCATGGCCGTGGAACTGGCCATCGCCGCGCGGGATTGCGGCGTAACCGCGAAAGTGGCCGCACAGAATTGCCACCACAAGGAAAGCGGTGCTTATACTGGCGAGGTAAGTGTGCCCATGCTGAAGTCCCTCGGTGTGGACGCCTGTTTGGTGGGGCATAGCGAACGGCGACAGTATTTCGGCGAGACCGACACCACGGTCGCGGACAAAGTGCAGTTGCTGTTGAAGCATGGCATGGAACCGATCCTGTGCTGTGGCGAATCGCGCGAAGAGCGGGAAAACGGCACTTTCAACGAAGTGATCTCGCGCCAACTGCGTGGGGCTTTGGCCACCGTGGCCCCGCAGCATTATGCCCGGCTGGTGGTGGCGTACGAGCCGGTCTGGGCCATCGGCACCGGCCTTACCGCCAGTCCACAACAGGCGCAGGATATGCACGCCCACGTCCGAGCAACACTGAAGGAGATCGCAGGCGAAGCGGCCAGCGAAGTGCCGGTGCTCTACGGCGGCTCCTGCAAGCCGGACAATGCGGCGGGCCTTTTCGGCATGCCGGACATTCACGGCGGCTTGATCGGTGGGGCTTCCTTGGAAGCCGACCAGTTCCTGGCGCTGATAACCGCGGCGGCAAAGGCAAAGCACCTTTGATGGACTGGGTTGAAGCGAATTTCTTGGTGGACCCGCCCGAACCGTGGCGCGGGTTACTGATGGTGGAATTGATGGACCTGGGCTACGAAGGCTTTGAGGACACATCGCACGGGTTGAAAGCGTACATCCCGAAAACCGCTTCGGACGCAACCGCCCTAAGGAAATTGCGCGTTGCCAAAGACCCGCATTGCCGCATCACTTACACGGTGCGCGAGGTGCCGGATGAAAATTGGAACGCCCGCTGGGAAAGCAGCTTCCAACCCATCGACGTGGACGGGCGCGTGCATATCCGCGCCGGTTTCCATCCCGAAGTCCAAGGCTTCGAGCACCAATTGGTGATCACACCGAAAATGGCCTTTGGCACTGGGCACCATGCCACAACACGGATGATGGTGCGTGCCATTCTGGACCTGGACCTTACGGGCAAGCGGGTGCTGGACCTGGGTTGCGGCACGGGCGTGCTCGCTATCCTTGCGGAGCAGCGCGGCGCCGCGGAGGTGCTGGCCATCGACAACGACCCCGTGGCAGTGGAGAACGCCCTTGAAACCATGGCCTTGAACGGATGCGAGCGCACCGTGGTGGAAGAAGGTGGGACAGACTTGACGGACCGGGGCGTATTCGACGCTATTTTGGCCAACATTGAACGGAACACTTTGAACCGGGCCATGCCTGATCTGTACCGTGCATTGTCGCCGGGCAGCGTGCTGCTGCTCAGCGGTTTCGTGGCACAGGACTTGGGTTACATGCAAGATGCCGCACGGGCCCACGGGCTTCATCCGGCCGGGGAAGACATGGAAGGGGAGTGGGTGATGTTGAAATGCACGAAAAACGGAACGCGTCCATGAGGTCGATCTTCAAACTACTCCTTCCCGGCCTGCTGCTCGCACTACCAGCTTTTGCAAAAGCTCAAACGGCCACTGTTTTCCCGGATGACGAGATAGCCTTCCAGCAGATTTTCACCGCCTTTATGACGGATGCCGACAAGAAGCAAGGCAATGCGTTCATCACCGAGGTCTTTGCCCCATTGTGGAACGGCCCCTACCTCAGCCCCTCGCAGCATTCCCGGCTGATCTCCGCATGCAATGTGATGTCCAAAAAGCGGTTCAAGCCAATTCCGGATTTCATGGACCTGTTCACCACGGCCGCCGCATTCCCCAAGGGATCGCATGCCCCCGTTGAATTTGATGCGTGGTTGAGCGGTCTGGAGAAAGCCGGGGCATCCACACGCAAACAGGATCTCACCGATTACTTGGAACAAACCAAGGGAGTATTCAATAGCAGGATGCTTTATGACGGCGCGGGCTCCATCTGGCACAGTGGGCCGGAAATCTTCACCCTTGCCTTCGATTCGGTATTGAAGATCCGGTTCGAAAAGACCGACCTGGTCTGGGCCTCGCGCACGGACAGTTCCATCATTATCGGCACGAAAGGAGAGTACATCCCGCAGGAACACATGTGGAGGGGCACCGGCGGTACTATTACTTGGCTACGTTCCGGGCTGGACATCAAGAAAACCTTCGTGCAGTGGGAGCACGGCTACACCTTGGACCTCAAGACGACGGAACTGCGGGTGGACAGCGTGAAGCTCACCGATCCTTACTTTGACAAGCAACTCTTGGGCACCGTGATCGACAAGCTTCGCGCCAACGTCACGGAAAAGAACGCGAGCTATCCCCGTTTCGAAAGCTACGACCTGCGCAAGCGGATCGCGAACATCGTTGACGGCATCGACTTCGAGGGTGGCTTCACACTTCAAGGCGCCAAGTTGCAGGGGTACGGCACCAAGGAGCGGCCGGCCTCGCTCACCTTCAACCGTGAAGGGAAACCCTTCATCGCCACGCGCGGCCTGTTGTATACCATCGAGCCGGGCAAGATCTCCAGCGAGGACGTTACCGTCGCCGTCTTTTTGGACCGCGATTCCATTAGCCACCCCAGCGTGTCCCTCCGCTTCATCGCCGATAAAAAGCAGCTCGCCTTCATCAAGCGGGAAGACGGGCTGAGCCGGGGGCCGTTCTACGACAACTACCACGAGTTGGACATGTTCTTCGAGGAGTTGCGCTGGAAACAGGGCGATCCCGTAGTGCAGATCGGCAACCTGCAAGGCACCACCCAAACGCGCACTTCCTTCGAAAGCTTCAACTATTTCGAGATGAAGCGCTTCTCCTCCATGTTGGGGATCGATCAGGTACACCCGCTATCCCGCCTTCGGGAATTCAGCAGGGTAGTGGGCGAGAAATTCAATGCCAACGACTACGCCAAGTATTCCAAGTTGCAGATGTCGCAAGTTGTGCCCGTGCTTATCGACTTGGCCAACAAGGGCTTTATCGCCTACGACATCGAGGACGAGCTGGTAACGGTGAAGCCGCGCCTGATGGAGCATATCCTGTCCAGTGCGGGCAAGATCGATTACGATGTGCTCCAATTCAACAGCAACAGCGAGGACGGGGTGAACGGCACGATCAATCTGCTCAATAACGAACTGGCGCTCAAAGGAGTGTCCCGGATCATTTTAAGTGATTCTCAAGACGTGAAGATCTTCCCTGCGGAAAAGCTGGTAACGATCAAAAAGGACCGCGACTTCACCTTTGGGGGCATGGTAAAGGCGGGTAAACTGTCTTTTTACGGCAAGGAATACTACTTCCACTACAAAGCATTCTCCATTGACCTGCTCAATGTGGACAGTGTGAGTTTTTTGGCGGACAGCTTCGAGCCGGACGAGAACGGGCACACGCGTTTGGTTAGGGTGAAAAACGTGCTGGAGAACGTCACCGGCACGTTGGAAGTGGATGCGCCGGACAACAAGAGCGGCCTGAAACAGAAGGACTTCCCGGCATTCCCGAAATTCAACAGCCAGAAGGAGAGTTTCGTCTTCTACGATAGAGGCAGCATCCAAAAAGGCGCCTACAAGCGGGATAAGTTCTACTACAAAAGCGACCCGTTCCAATTGGACAGCTTGGACAACTTCACCAACGAGGGCCTGCGGTTCGATGGTACCTTAAGCAGTGCCGGCATCTTCCCGGATATCCGTGAAACGCTTCGCTTGCAGCCGGACTACGCATTGGGCTTCGTGCGCCCAACGGGCGATGGCGGGCTGCCGCTTTACGGCAACAAGGCCAAGTTCTCAAACAGTTTGGCGTTGGACAACAAAGGCCTGCATGGCGACGGCGACCTGACCTACCTAACCACCTTCGCCAGCAGCAAAAACCTGGTCTTCACGCCGGACACCACCTTTGGCATGGCGGACACTTTGCGCAATACGGGTAGCACCGGCACGCCCAATGTGCCCAACATTCAGGCAGGCAAAGTGCAACTGCGCCTCGAACCGGCCAAGGACGTGTTGTTGGCGCAGTCCACGAGCACGCCCATGACCATGTACGACAAGCAGGCGTACCTCTACGGCAAGACCGAATTGACGCCGAAAGGCATGGGGGGTGCGGGTCTGGTGGACTTCACCAACGCAACGCTCGCCTCCAAGCTCTTCGATTTCAAGAACCAAAAAGTGCATGCGGACACCAGCGATTTCCGGCTCACCGAGGGGGATACCGCCAGCATCGCCTTCCGCACGGACAACGTAAACGCCACCATCAAACTGGATGAGCGCATCGGTGAATTCGTCAGCAACGGCAGCGAGACCAAGGTGGAATTCCCCTACAATCAGTACATCTGCTACATGGACAAGTTCAAGTGGTACATGGACCAGGGCGATCTGGAAATGCAGAGCGACCGCACCGCCGCCGCGGGAAGCGAGGACCTGCAGCTTTCGGGCAGCAACTTCATCAGCACCAACCCGGACCAGGACTCGCTCAGCTTTATGGCGCCCAAAGCGCGTTACGATTTGAAAAAACACATCATTACGGCCAACGAGGTGCAATACATCCGGGTGGCCGATGCGCTGATAGCACCGGACAGCGCGCGGGTGCGGATCGGGCGCAACGCCAAGATGGACCCGCTCGAGAACGCCGTTATCACTGCCAACTTCGTGAACAAATACCACGTGGTGCATGATGCCAAGGTGAACATCGAGGCAAAGCGGAAATACACCGCCACCGGCGTTTACGACTATGTGGACGGTACCGGAAAATCCTTCCCGGTACCCATGCCCGAAGTGGGTGTTGACAGCTCCTTCCAGACTTATGCAAGAGGCCGCATCCCACAGGATCAAGGTTTCCAGCTCAGCCCCGCGTTCGACTACTTCGGCGATGTGCTGATCAAGGCTTCCGTGAAGGAGCTCACATTCAGTGGCAACACCCGCATATTGCATGATTGTCCCGGCCTCACCCGCAACTGGATGGCTTTCACCGGCCAGGTGGACCCCAAGGACGTGTATATTCCAGTGAGCGACTCGCTCATGGATGCTGAAGGCTTCCCCATCGGGGCCGGGGTGTTCCTCACCAAGGACGATCCGTTCAACATCTACGGCACCTTCCTTAGCCGCACGCGCGACAAGGCCGACAAGCCCGTGATCGATGCCAAGGGTCTGCTGCACTACGACGACGTGAACAAGGCTTACTTGATCTCCAACAAGGACAAGATCCTCCAGCGCGACCTGCCGGGCAACCTCGTGGCACTTTCCACCACGTCCTGCGTCATTACCGGCGACGGCCGCATCTCCACCGGCACCGACCTCGGCCAAGTCCATGCCGATGCTTATGGCATACTGGACTTCCGGGGCGACAGTGCCAGCGCGAAGGGCAAAGTCACCATGGTATTGGATTTCCCCTTTCTGGACAATGCCTTGGACAAGATGACCAGCGACATCACCACCTACCCGGAACAGAAGCAGGTCGACATATCCAAAACGCCTTACGAGCGGGCCTTGCGCGAGATCTTGGGGAAAGAGCGGAGCGACAAGCTCATCAGCGAACTCAGCATCAAGGGGGAGATCCGCAAGTTGCCCGATGAACTGGAGAAAGCCTTGGTGCTTTGCGATGTCAACTTGGCTTGGAACGCGGAGGACGAAGCCTGGCAAAGCAAGGGGCAGATCGGCCTTGGTACCGTGCTGAAAAAGCCCGTATTCCGTTACCTGAAAGGCAAAGTGGAATTCCAGCGCAAGCGCAGCGGGGACGTAATGACCGTACTGCTGATGCTGGACGACCAGACCTGGTGGTTCTACCAATACACGCGGAACTACCTTTATGCCTACAGCAGCAGTGCGGATTTCAACACCATGATCAGCGACCTGAAGGAAGACAAACGCAAGTTCGACGGTAAAAAAGGCGAAGCGGACTACCAGTACATCCTTACCAACAAACGCAAAGTGGACGATTTCCGCGACCGCTTCGGATTGTAACGATGGAGTTCCCTTGGATTTACGGCCTCACCGCCATGGTTATCGGCTATTTGTGCGGCAGCGTGCCTACGGCGGTATGGTGGGGGAAGGCGTTTTACGGCATGGACGTGCGGGACCACGGCAGTAAGAACGCCGGTGCCACGAACACGTTCCGGGTACTGGGCCCCAAAGCTGGCGTACCCGTGCTCCTCATTGATGTCCTGAAGGGTTTTCTGCCGGTGCGCCTGTTGCCGCTGTGGAGCGGAAGTGAGCCTTATTCCGACGCATGGAACCTCTTACGGGTGTTACTGGTATTGGCCGCGGTGGTCGGTCATTTGTATCCTGTGTTCGCCGGTTTCCGGGGTGGAAAGGGCATTGCCACCTCGTTGGGCGGCGTGCTGGCAGTTCATCCCGGCTCGGCGTTTGCATGCATCATCGTGTTCTTCATCATATGGTTTGCAACGCGCTACGTCTCTTTCGCCTCGTTGTGCGCCGCGCTGACCTTCCCATTGGCCGTGGCGTTTCTTTTCCAAGAAAAAAGCGAAGTGCTCATCATCTTCTCAATCGCCCTGTGCGCCTTGGTTTTCTTCACACATAGGCAGAATATTTCACGGCTTTTGAAAGGAACAGAGAACCGAATGGCCCCTTTTGGCCGTTCAACGCCCCGGGAATGACGACGAAAGCACAATATCCGGTGCCGATCGCCACAGCCGTGAAGTTGTTTTGCACCTTCTTGGCAGGGGTGATGGTGGCATTGGCCCAGCCTGTCCGGGCCCAAGGCAACGACAAGCAGTTGCGGGCCCAGGCGGACGTCCTGTTCAACCAGGGGGAATACTACAAAGCCCTGCCCTTGTACTCCCAGCTGGTCAGCCTTTCCCCAGCGGACCACGACCTCAATTATAAGCTGGGCACTTGCTCCATCTACGGAAAGGAAGAAAAGGCCAAGGCCGTCGGCTTCCTGAAATACGCCGTGCAGGGCCCCTCCACTGCACCGCTAGCCTGGTACTTTCTGGGGCGGGCCTATCAGTTGGACTATCGCTTCGATGATGCTGTGGAAGCCTATCGCCATTTCAGCGGCACGGCGGACAAAAAGACGTTGGACGCTCACCCGGTGGAAGCCCTGCAGCAACAATGCCGCAACGCCAAGTTCCTGCTGGCCAACATCAAGGACATTGACGTGCTGAACAAAGTGGAAGTGGACGCCGCCGACTTCTTCCGTTTTTACGATCTGGGCAACATCGGAGGAAAGATCGTGGTGACCCCCGACGAGCTTTTAACGCCTTATGACCGCAAGAGCGGAGAGCGCTTCCTTACTTATTTGCCCGATGGCGGCGGCCCGGTGTACTTCAGCAGCTACGGAAAGAACGGGGCCACCGGGCGCGACATCTACCGGTGTGACCTGCTTCCCAGCAGCACGTTCAGCACGCCGGTGCGGCTGGCAGGTTATGTGAACACGGACCAGGACGAGGACTACGCTGTGATGGGGCAGGACCGGAAGACCTTCTATTTCTGCAGCAAAGGGCACAACAGCATGGGCGGTTACGACGTGTTCAAGTGCGCCTATGACCCCGGGATGGACGTGTTCGGGACACCTGAAAACCTGGACTTCGCGGTGAACACGCCAGCGGACGAATTGCTCTACATCACGGATTCCGAGGGGAAACAGGCGTGCTTCGCCAGCGACCGGGACAGTCGCCAAGGCATGGTGAACGTCTATCGCGTGGGAACCGAACAGGCGCCGATCAACATTACCGTGCTGCAAGGTGTGTTCGCTTCCAACGTGGCACCCACCGACCGCAAGGCCCGTGTCTTCGTGGAAGACATGCTCACCCACGAACGTGTTGCCGAAGTGGCTACGGACGACAGCGGAAAATACTTGGTGGCCCTGCCACGTGGCGGGCAATACCAGTTCAAAGTGGAGACCGGTGCCAATGGCAACAAGTTATTGGCTACTGTGGACATACCCAACAGCGATGCAGCCGTGGCCTATCGCCAGGAATTACGCGTTACTGGCGCCAGTGGGGAAAAACTGGAAGTGACCAATCATTTTGATGAACCCTTGGCCGGGGACGTGTTCGCCATGGCCATGGACGAGATCAAACGGAGGGCGAAATTGGACGTTACAAGTCAGCGCATGCAACCTTTGGCGGTGAGCGTGCCCACGAACACGGGAGACCCCCTTGTCCAAGCAGGTTTCGCCAACAACACCCTGCCGCAGGTAAAGGCCATGGCCCAAGAGGAGGCTCGGCAGCGCAAGTCCGAAGCGGACAAACAGACCGCGCAATCGGACCGGTCGTATGAGTTGGCATTGAACAGCGTGGAGCTGGCGGAGATCGGGCATAGCACGGCAAAGGATCTTGTGCAACAGGCCGCAACGGTGAACGATCCGGTGGCCGCGGAGCGCCTGCTATACAGAGCCGCAGAGGCGCGCCAGCAAGCTGACGACGCCAATTTGCGCGCCAAGGCGGCGTACGGTGCCGCGCGCGATCTGGACAGCACGGCACGCATAGCAACGCAGGAGGCACAACAGGCCGCCACGGTGGCCAATGCGGTGGATCAAGGCATCAGTTCGGGCAACACTGCCAACCTCACCGACGCATTAAAGCGGTTGAAAACCGCCGTGGACGCTCGTTCCGGACCCAACGCGCGCCTGGAAAATGCCGAGCGCATGCGCCGGGAAGCATCTGAGGCCACCACCGCTGCCGGAAAAAAGGTGCCGGTGGCATTGGCCGCACGGAAGGAAGAAAGCGACTTTGTCGAGCGAGTGAACGCGCAAAAGCGTTTCGCCGAAGCGTCCAAAGGGAGTAAAAAGGAAAATGCCGAACGGCAGTTGGGGGACATGCAGGTCCAATTGGCGGCGTTGCACGAGGAAGCCGACGCCGCATTTGCCAAGGCCCGCACTGCGGAAGAGGAGGCAGCAGCTGCACGGGGTAAGGCCGAATTGGCCAAATACCTTGCGGAGAACCCCGTTACCCAAGGTGCGCCTCCGCCATCGGACCAGGTCACCATGCTCGCTTCACGCATCTCGCGCGTGCAAAGTGCGAATGCGGGGCTCGCCATTCCGGAAGAATATAGGCCCGTGGCGAGCGAAACGGCTGAACAGCGCCAGCAACGCCTCTTTGATTGGGGCACTGCCATGCAAAGTACCGGGGAGCTTTCCGCTGCCACCACGGCTCGTTCGGCGGGGCAGGGTGACGGCGCTTCAGCTGGCACGGTCGCCAACCCAATGGCCGCCAAACCCGCAAGTAGCCAAGGGAACGACTTAGCCGGCATCACTTCCGGAAGTGAGCCCGTAGCAAACAGTGCTGAAGTGGGTAAGCCGGATGGAAATGCGGCAGGCGCAACGGGTGATAAAGCGGTTACTGCTCCGGAACGGGATCCGTCGAAAGCGGTAGCGCCAACGCAGACTGCGGACATGGCCGTAAGTACACCTTCAACGGCCACCACGCCAAAAACGGAGGGCACGGAGGTCACCACGCCGTCGGCCTCCAGCACTGCAGATCCAACGCAGGACGCTAATGATGCGGTCACAGGAACAGAAACTTCAGTAGCGGCAACAACGATAGGTTCCGGCACGGAAGCTGGTCTTTCCAGCGTGCTGGACAAAGAAGAGCAGGCCTTTTTCGCGGCAAACGCGCTGGCGGAATTGCAGCAACTGCGTGGCTCCGCGCCCGACCGTAGGACCCGTGACAGTTTGGATGTGGCCATAGCCGCCAAACGTGCAGAGCTTAAGGCCGCGGCGACAGAAGCGGATCTGGCTGCAACGGATGTGGCCGCCAAACAGCAGGAACGCGCCGGTGCGGGATCACAAACATCCGGCGCGGAGAACGTGCAATTGCCCAACAACGGATCGAATGCAGCAGTTGCAGTGCCCACAGGAATTTCCGCCCCCGCGGAAGAGGAGGTGGAAGAGGGATTGGCGCAGCAAGCAGGAACAACTTCAACCGGAACGGAAAGCACGGACCAAGCTGCTCCAGTGCCGGAAACAGTCGCCCAGTTGGTGGAGGAAGGAAAAGATCTGGTCCCGGCCGGCGCGAACACCGCA
>Ga0075152_10001164_pt1 | contig 18970 bp, 19 predicted proteins | sample JI61114C2DNA_FD_70964 | JGI IMG/M metagenome (GOLD analysis project Ga0075152, IMG submission 70964) | Wastewater effluent complex algal communities from Wisconsin, to seasonally profile nutrient transformation and Carbon sequestration -... | ecosystem: Engineered > WWTP > Effluent > Algae...
CCAGGTCAGCATTTGTTTCTCAAAGGCAATTCCGACACGCTCACACACCTGCTTCAGTACGGATTCAGGATTTTCGAGCAGCAAGCCTGAATCAATAACCATGCTTTTCGGGTCATTAAGTTTTTCGAATAGTTTCCATTCGTATTCAATACCGATGTCGCGCATCAAAGGATTTTCAACGACCTGCGCATAGCTTGCTATGATTTGTCTGGGATTCCGGATCAGGAAAATATTAATGCAGCCAGAAAGAAAATCAAGATTGTTCATGACCTCAATGTGGTGCGCCATGTTCTTAATAAAATACACCGGCCTTGAATGCTTGCTGAAAACTTCTGATTTAACTTTTTCTTCATCAGCAGATTGTGCTTTCAGTACTTCTTCTTTTCCAGGATGATGAACATCCGTTTTAGAAAAATACATCGCGTAGAAAGGTTCATCCACAGCAAGTGTGTCGCTGCGTTGCGCAAAGGAATACATCAATGCAGTGGAAATGTTACGCGGCCCAGAGATCAAATGCAGAAACTTCACCGTTTACAAGTTTAGGGTAAGCTACAATTTTTTAATCAACCAAAGAATGCAGGTAGGCTGCAAGTGCATAGATCCCAAGTAGGAGCAACACAACTCCCGGAATAAATTTCACTTTCCCTTGTACGGAGAAGACCGTAGTTGCTTTCCTGGCGAGGTAGGCCACGCTGATTAATAAAACCAATGCACCCAGTGAAATGCCCAAAAGATAACTATGTACTTCTGCTGCAGTTGAAAGGGAGATCCAGCCTTGACTTTTTAAATACGCAGTAACACCAATCCAAAACGGTAATGCAAGCGGGTTAAGAACACTCAATAACAATCCTTTTCTAAAACCACTTTCGCGAACCGTTTCCGCAGCAGGGGTGGCCTTTGAAGCCGAACGGATAGTGATAACACCCAGCGTAATCATAACCACCGCGCTGATCAACTTAAAATTATTAACAACAACGGGTGATGCGGTAATCCAATCCTCGAAAAGCAGCGCCAACCAGGCATACGGATATTCGACCAGTGCTGCAGCCAACGCAAATCTCCAGGCAATATTCATTTTGTGCTCTAGCCCAAGCCGAAGCACGGTCAGGTTCAATGTCCCGGGAGGAATTGAACCCAGGAAGCTGAAAACGAAAGCGATCAAAAAAGTTTGCAACGCGTTCATTGAGGCTGAGTTGCTTCTTTAAATTTTTTATAGATCATTTTGCCTTCACGAAACGGAGTGAAGGGAATTCCGCGTTCATGATTTTGCATACTGATCCTAAAGATATTCTTCCAATGCGTAAACAAAATTCCCATTGCTTTCCAAAGTGGAAATCCGGGATGATAGATGTGTGCCGGCTCTGCACCACATCCATTGAGTTCCATAATTTTTATTTTTCCTTCGTATAAATCTTCAATGGTTGCGCACCGAAGATCATACCGGCCAAAATAAAATCCTTCAATCTGCTTACTAATGGTGTCGAATGTTTTGGAGAGCCTGGCATTGATCAGGTGATCACCATTCAAAAAAGTTGTTCCGAGTGAATGATTACCAATAGCATTTAATATAAATTTTTCTCCTTCCGGGATAATCCTGCCAAGCTGACTGGCATGTGCCTCTTTCATTCTTTTCCATTGAAGCTTTGCACGAGGCTTATCCAGAATAAGATCTCTTACTGTTGACCTGCCGTCACCCATCACCGAAAGCATATCTTTAATCACTACGGAATTTACATATCCTTCAGACTCATCCGGCATCCGGGTATAAAAGACTCCGAGCTCCACGGGTAAATCGAGAAATTCCTGGATAAGAAAATCTTTGGTGTACGAATTCAGGTAAGCTTCCACCTGACTTTCGGATGAAATCTTTTTTACCATAAATCCGCGTTCGCCTTGGTCCGGCTTGAAGATGACTGGAAAAGAAAACCCCGCATCCTTAAGTAAAGACAGCACTGCCGGTTTTGCCTGGGGAGCTTTAATCAGAATTGTTTTAGGCTTGTATTGATCGGGGATAAGCCTCAATACACCATCCTTCGATTCCCCTAACATTCCCCCGAGCACGATACTCGGATTGGAGGCAGAGAAAAAAAACAAGGACCGCGCCCGAAGCGACAACCACAACCAGTAGATGAAAAACGGAAGCTGAACAATCCCAAACGGCCAGTATTCCCAGGCCGATAGTCGTATTATAAAATTGCTGTTACGGAATTTCTTCCAGCTCATGGACTTATCGCACAGCTACCGTTTCCTGGTGCCGGATCGTAGAGGCTGCTATTCCGAAATCATACGGCAGCGTAACATATGGGGCGGTCTCGCGAATACCGATTTTCATAATGGCCATGTGATGCACCGCATGCTCGATGTTGTATACCAACTCCCGTAAATAATTAGTTTCGATCGTTATGAACTCCTCTTTGTCAAGGTCATACGCAGCTTCAAGCTTGAGCGATTTGTCGGTTCGGTGCTCGGAGATGAACTCGTTGATCTTATCCAGTACAGCGAGTGCAATGAACTTATCGGTTTCAATCAGCTTATCGTGCTCACGCTTATCGTAGTTGATAACCCCTGAGTCGAAACCCTTTTCCAGGCATATAAAAAATTCGAGTGTGTGACGAAGGTGTTGGCCAATCGTTGAATTGCCCAGGGTATCCACAGGCTTACTAAAATCCTGCTCGGTAAGCTGACTAACCATACTGGTAAGCTGACCTAAAATAGTAGTACACGCCTTTGTAATGTTCATAGTGAGGGATTCAATTCAAAGATAAGGCAAAACTGAAAATAAAAACGCTGGGATCTTACAGAGTCGCCAAAAGTTCTGTTTAAACGGTTACTGTACAATTTTACTCCAGTTACGGTCTCCAGTTTCCTTTAATTTCTTCTCGCTTTTGTTCCAGTCTTCGAGCGTATTGGTTGTCCAAAAATTATAAAACAGGTATAGCTTACCCTCAACGATCTTATAGGTTTCGGGATCAACTTTAACTTTTTCACCATTTTCACCCATCGCATAGGCGCACCAGCCACCATACGCGGGCTCATACTTTTCCGGATTCGCTTTGAACGTAGTCAAGTTGGCTTGCGTAGAAAAGCGATACGTAATTCCTTTGTCAACATAGATAAGGTCGCTTTTACCTTCGATCGGCTTTCCGTTAAAATAGCTGACCGGGTCGTATCCTTCGAGGGCCAGTTTGTTTTTTACATTAAAGTGTTTTTGCCGGAGCGCTTCTGACTGGCTATACACAGTCGTGAAAGACAAAAGAAGTAAAATGGTTATTGGCAATCTCATCTGCTTACATACGAAGAAACACCCAAGGTGGGTTTTAGGAATTGATGAATTTGTCGTGCACGCTACAATTTCGGACTTATTCGGGCAAGTTAGTTTTGAGAATTTTCCAAACAAGCTCTGGTTCATAACCCTTTTGAATAAGGGCTTTTGAAACCTTATCCCGTGCTATGAATAAATTTTCTCCTCTATGTTCAGCCACTTTTTCCGAGATCAATCTCTTAAGGGTGAGGACATAATCGTCCTCGTCAATTTCCTTTAAGCCAATGCGAATACAGTTTCTCGAAAGCCCCTTGCTTTCAAGTGCATGAACAATTTTAATCCGTCCCCAATGCTTAATCCGGAATTTGCCGCCTGCGAAAAGTTTCGCATAACGCTCTTCATTCAGAAAGCCTTCTGTGATTAAATAGGTGAGCAGCTCATCCGCATCGGATGAATTCAGTCCTAATTCGTAAAGCTTATTTTTTACTTCCTGGTGAGAACGCTCCTGGTAAGCACAGTAGCGCAACGCTTTCTGCTTTGCCTGTTCAACTGTTAATGACTTACCCTTTCGTTGCACACGTTATTTTACCAGGCCTTTATTTTTCAAAATACTGATTACGAATTTCCGTTCGTTATCAGTATTGAATATTTTAAATGGTAAGTAGATCAATTGTGCCTTATTGATATACAATACAATGTGGTCTTTGCCAACCGCAGCGCTTTTAATCTGGTCCCACTTCATCGGCATGCCCTCGCGCGGATTGATCTTCATCAAAATCTGCTGGCTGCTGATCTCGTATGAGAATTTTTCAAACAACATCTTTCCCTGTTCAAGCTGCGTTACTCCGTAAAACTGGATCCACCAGAATAAAAGGTAAAGGCCAAGACCAATAACCGCACCAATAAACCACCAATAGGTGTCGGCACCGGGAATCATATACCCCAGACATATCAGGAATGCTACCAGGGCTGCAATCCAGCCTTGCTTTTTCAACACAGCTTGCAAGGCCATCTTTATATAGATCTTCTTTTCGAGTTTGTAATTCTTTGTTTTAGCAATCATAAAATATCAACAATCAATTCCTTTTTAAAATGCCTTCAGGCTTAAATCCATGCTTTTTACAGAATGGGTTAGCGCGCCTGCCGAAATAAAATCAACCCCCGCTTCCGCCACGCTTCGGATCGTTTCTTCTGTAATTCCTCCGCTGGCTTCAGTTTTATACTTTCCGTCTATTACACGCACAGCCTTTCTCATGTCTTCAACCGACATGTTATCCAGCATGATTACATCAACGCCTCCCACCCGGATAACTTCCCTCACCTCTTCCAGGTTTCGGGTTTCAATCTCTATCCGGAGACTTTTTTTCGTGGCGCGAAGATACTCTTTTGTTTGGATGATTGCTTTTTCAATTCCACCGGCCATGTCGATGTGATTGTCCTTGAGCATAATCATGTCAAACAGCCCTATCCGATGGTTATGCCCGCCACCAATCAGCACAGCCCATTTTTCCAACAACCGAAAATTGGGTGTGGTTTTACGGGTATCAAGAAGCCTGGCGTTCGTGCCTTTTATCAATCCGGAAAGGTAGTGCGTAAGCGTTGCAATAGCGCTCATGCGTTGCATGCAATTCAGCACAAGCCGTTCGCATGTTAAAATTGAACGCGATGAGCCTTCGACAACAAACGCCACATCACCTTTCTTAACAGGATTTCCGTCCTGTATGCTAACCGTAACAATAAGTGTTGAATCAAAATGCTTAAAGATTAATTCAGCAAGCTCCACACCGGCAAGAATACCATCCTGCTTAACCAGCAGTCGGGCTTTGCTTTTCGCGGAAGATGGTATAGAAGCTAACGTTGAATGGTCGCCATCACCCACATCTTCAGCAAACGCAGCTAAAATAAATTGATGTAAAAACTGATCGGTGATATAGGGCGGTTTCACACCGCAAAAATGATCAGGATTTCTGAAATTTTAGGATGAAGTGGTTTTTTTGTGTGGGTAAGACTACTGTTTTACAAAGGAAATCTCCTGGATGAGCTGATCTTTATTGGCCGTTTTGATTTTCATCCAAACCCGGTATTTATCTGATCCGCTTATGTATTCCCCGATTGCAAACGGCTGCCCACCCTTGGAAGAACCCTGATGAATGATATTAAAGTCTGACGGTGGATGCGCCTTAAAAAAATCACGAAGCACAAATTCAGCCTGCGCCTTGCTGTAGTTTTGAAGTTTGCCGTCAATCGTCACATCAATCGTCTGATTCAGGTGCTTGGACAATTCTTTCGCACTTCCTGCCTTAATGGCCTCCTTAATCTGGTCCACAACCTCATTCTTCTGCGCTAAAGCCGGATTTACGGCAATAATAGACGCGAACATCACCCCAAAAAAGAACCCTTTTCTCCTCATAGCGCTGAGATATACCCAAAAGTATGCCATACAAAGATGATTATGAAATTGGCTTAAATGCTACGGTTATGCCTTATTTTTCAAACTCAAGTAGAGTTCCTATGAATGCCAACCCGTGCTTAAAGTAACCCGTTAATCTTTCAATAGTGGTTATATTTGCGGCCTAATTCTTCGTGTTATGAACAAAAAAGTGCTGTTGATGATTCTGGATGGCTGGGGCGTAGCGGTGAACAAAAAGGTTTCTGCTATTGACCATGCTAAAACTCCGTTTATTAACTCGCTTTATCCTACGTATGCCAATAGTAAGCTCGAAGCTTCAGGGTTGGCGGTTGGGTTGCCGGCAGGACAAATGGGCAATTCAGAAGTCGGGCATATGAATATTGGTGCGGGAAGAGTTATATACCAGGATCTGGTTAAGGTAAATAAAGCAGTTGATGAAAAGGAGCTTGATAAAAATCAGGTATTGCTCGATGCATTTGAGTACGCTAGAAAGAATAACAAGAATTTTCACCTCATCGGACTTTTATCGGATGGTGGTGTTCACTCGCACATTCATCACTTGAAAGGAATCTGCACGATCGCAAGCAATAATGGAATTAAAAATCTGTTCATCCATGTGTTTACCGATGGCCGTGATACCGATCCAAAAGGTGGTTTAGGCTATTTAAAAGATCTTCAGGCACACCTTTCCAAAACCACCGGAAAAATTGCGAGCATTGTTGGCCGTTACTTCGCTATGGATCGCGATAGGCGCTGGGAACGCGTTAAGCTTGCATATGACTTGTTGGTTCATGGAACGGGTGAAGCTGCAACGGATGTATCGGCAGCAATTCAAAAATCGTATGACAATAGTGTGACCGATGAGTTCATTAAGCCAATCGTGATGGTTGAAAACGGTAAGTCGATTACAACCATTCAGGAAGGTGATGTTGTGCTTTGCTTCAATTTTCGTACAGACAGAGGACGGGAAATAACCGAAGTACTCACGCAGCAGGATTTTCCCGAACAAAACATGAAGGCGTTGAACTTGTACTATATCACGCTTACAAATTATGATGACACGTTTAAGAATGTGAAAGTCATTTTTGATAAAGACAACCTGAACAACACCCTGGGTGAGGTTTTGGCTAAAGCCGGAAAAAAACAAATCCGCATTGCAGAAACCGAAAAGTATCCACACGTTACGTTTTTCTTTTCTGGCGGAAGGGAACAGCCGTTCGAAGGCGAAACGCGCATTCTTTGTCCATCCCCCAAAGTTGCTACATACGATCTTAAACCGGAGATGAGCGCGAATGATTTGATGGACAAGCTAATCCCCGAGCTCGATAAAAAATATGCGGACTTCATCTGCTTAAATTTTGCCAACCCGGATATGGTCGGGCATACAGGAGTTTTTGAAGCAGTTGTTAAAGCCTGCGAAACAGTGGACTACTGTGCAGGCAAAGTGACAGAAGCTGCGTTACGAAATGGCTATTCGATCATCATCATTGCCGATCATGGAAATGCAGATTTTATGATCAATGGAGATGGAACGCCCAATACAGCCCACACGACAAGCCTCGTGCCGTGTATACTCGTAGATAATAATTTTAAGGGAACATTAAAGAACGGCAAGCTGGGTGACCTCGCTCCGACCATTCTTACATTAATCGGAGTTCCGATTCCGCCTGAGATGACAGGCGAAGTACTTGTTACCCCATAATCCGTTAAGGTGTGAAGCAAGCCGTGTTTATAGTATGGATCGTTGTTGTACTGTCATCGTGCGAAACCACGCGCAGGGATAAAAAATATTACTATCCGCTTGATAGCATATTAACTGAGCAGGTTCAATACCTTATGCTATCCCACGCTACGCTATCAAAAAAGGCGTCCATTGATGGAAAAGAAGAGGCAACTTTTTTCGTTCCAAAAGATACCACACGCTGGAAATATGAGCTCGATGTTTTTGCAGAGCTGAACGACATTAACAAGCCTGCCAATGTAGGTAAGTATCATACGAAGAAAGGTCTGAAGGATTCGAACAGCAACCTGCTTATTTACACCATTGAAAGCACGGAAACGCTGCCCGTAGTTTTTCTGAAAGTCTATTACCTGGACAACCTGTCAAACATCCGTAAAATCGAAGGACTTTACCGGGAAGAAAGCTCATTGCTGCAAAGTTCCCGGCATTTATCGATGGAATTTGAAAAGATCAACAATAAAATTGTGCTCACATCCTACTCTATAAAGGGAGGTCAGAAAATGCTCCTCGGAGATTCTGTACAATTCACCGTAACCGGAATAGTTACACTACCTTAAACATGGCAAAACGCTCAAGCGAACCCTTACGTAAAGAGGACAAAAGAAAACTTGACAAAGCAGGATTAAAAAAACTTGCCGGAATTTTCCGGTTTCTGCTCCCGTATAAAGGCTTGTTCATCCTGGGTTTTGTTGCCTTAGGACTGTCAACCTTCACCATTATGGCATTCCCCAAGCTTGCCGGGGAGCTGGTGGATGTCGCTACGGGTAGTTCCAAATATTTCTCTACCATCGGTCAGGTTGTTCTTACGCTTGTAATTGTTCTGTTTATCCAAAGCATCTTCTCATTCATTAGGGTTTATACATTTTCGAATGTGAGTGAGCGTGGAATGGCAGACGTTCGCAAAGCAGTTTATCAGAAAATTCTTTGGCTACCCATGAGCTTTTTTGATTCTCGAAGAACAGGCGAACTGATGAGCCGGCTTACGTCCGATGTTGGAACGCTTCAGGATACATTCAGCTTTACGCTGGCTGAATTTTTCCGGCAAGTTTTGTCATTGATCTTTGGTATGGTAATCATTTTTTACCTTACTCCTTCACTGGCGTTGTTTATGTTACTCACCTTCCCGGTGATTGTTGTAGCAGCTTTAATTTTTGGAACCTATATCCGAAAGCTGTCAAGAAAAACGCAGGATAAGCTGGCGGAAGCAAACGTAATTGTTGAAGAATCGTTTCAATCTGTTTTTGTTGTAAAGGCCTTTACCAACGAGCTTTTCCAGATTAATAAATACACCAGAGCCCTTCAGGAAGTTGTGACAATCGCCATCCGGTCTTCCCTGTATAGAAGTCTGTTCGTATCATTTGTGATTTTCGTCCTCTTTGGCGGGATCGTAGCCATTGGCTGGCATGGTGCTAACCTGGTTCAAACACATCAGCTTCAGCCGGGAGAACTTTTTTCATTTGTCTTTTATACAGCCATCATAGGATTCTCCATTGCTGGTTTAGGTGATATTTATGCCCAGTTGCAACGTGCGATTGGGGCCTCAGAACGTGTGTTGGACATTCTAGAAATGAAGGATGAATCCGAGGCTATACAGGATCACCGGCTGCACCTGAGCGGAGAGATCACGTTTACTGACGTTTCTTTCTCCTATCCTTCACGTGCAGATTTTCCCGTGTTGAAAGATCTTAACTTTAAAATCAAATCCGGTGAAAAGATCGCGTTAGTAGGCAAAAGCGGTTCTGGTAAATCAACAATCACAAATCTGATTATGCGTTTTTACCCGGTGTCCGAAGGTCACATAATGGTCGATGGAAATGATATCCAGTCGTATCACCTTACCGGTTATCGTCACAACATTGGTGTTGTTCCACAGGAAGTAATCTTGTTTGGCGGAACAATTGAAGAGAATATTGCGTACGGAAAGCCTGGTGCATCGCTGGATGAAATCAAAGATGCCGCACGCAAAGCAAATGCATTAGATTTTATTGAAAGTTTCCCGGAAGGGTTTAAAACATTAGTAGGCGAACGTGGTGTTAAGCTCTCAGGCGGACAACGTCAACGCATAGCCATCGCACGAGCCATTCTGAAAGACCCTGCCATTCTTATCCTGGATGAAGCGACAAGCTCGCTGGATGCACATTCGGAAGTATTGGTGCAACAAGCGCTTGAAAAGCTAATGGAGGGCCGTACAACAATTGTTATTGCCCATCGTCTGAGCACGATAAAAAAAGTGGACCGCATTTTTGTGATCAACGATGGTCGCCTTGCAGAAATGGGCTCGCATGCTGAACTTACACAGGTAAATAACGGTATATATAGTACGCTGCTTAAGCTGCAGCTTCATGAATCATGAGTAGTTCATTCCAGATTCTGAAAGATTTTAAGCTTCGGTCAACCCCGAGCAGGGCTGCTATTTTACAGGCTTTCTTAACACACCATTTCGCGCTTTCGCATAGTGATGTCGAGAAGGAAGTGCCTTCCTCCTTTGATCGGGTAACGGTTTATCGCACGTTAAAAACCTTTCTTGACAAGGGCCTTATTCACAAAGTGCTGGATGATGCAGGCGGTATGAAATATGCGCTTTGCAACGAAGCCTGCAGCACCGCAAATCATCATCACGATCATGTTCATTTTAAATGCACACAATGCGGCCAAACCAACTGCCTTCAAGTCGAAATTCCAGGAATTAAGCTTCCGAAAGGATACCGGGCGAGGGAGGTAAATCTGCTTATTCAGGGCGTTTGCGGAAATTGTGGCTAAATTTCCAACACTTTGGTTTCCTTTTGCAGTAATCCCTTATAAATCACCCGTGTAAGTTTTCGAGATTAAATTAAATTAGTACTTTTGAAGGCTATAGGCAGCGAAAATCTTCAAAAAACGGTTGATTTGGCTGCTCCCCTAATGCTGAACTAAGATCCATTGCTGAGAACATTCGATATACTCCTCTTTTCCATTTTTAGTGGTGATCGGCATGAGAATATTCTCTTCGGGGTGTTCCTCGCTGTTATCATCATCTTTATGGTTGTTGACCTGGGCTTATTTCATAAGCAGGCTCATAAAATCACCACTAAATCAGCGCTTTATCAATCTATCTTTTGGGTATCGATCAGTACCGCATTTGGCATTCTTATATATTTCTGGGGGCCTTATGCGCAGATGGAAAACGGAGTATCTGTTTCACTGGAAGGCTCTGACGCTGCGGTTCTTTACTTCTCTACCTATTTAACCGAGTACGCACTTTCGGTGGATAACATTTTTGTTATCCTGCTTATCCTGAAATACTTCAAAGTTGACGAGACTTATTATCATAAAGTTCTTTTCTGGGGAATTCTCGGAGCGATTGTATTCCGGGCCGTTTTTATTTTCGTAGGTGCAATCCTTATCCATAAGTTTCATTGGATCCTCTACATCTTTGGTGTATTCCTGATTTATTCCGGTATCCGGATTTACTTCGAAGACGGTGATGAAAAAATTGAGCCGGAAAAGAATCCGATTCTTAAAATCTGCCGCAAGTACTTACCTATTTCGGCATCGGATAACGGAGGCAAGTTCTTCTTCAGAGAAAACGGCAAGTTGTTCTTCACCCCGTTGTTCCTGGTTATCATTCTCATTGAAACAACAGATTTGATCTTTGCAGTTGATTCAATCCCTGCCGCTTTCGCCATTACCCAAAACGAATTTCTGATTTATACGTCCAACATTTTTGCCGTAATGGGATTACGTGCAATGTTCTTCTTATTGGCGGGCATTATTGATAAATTTTATTTACTCCAAAAGGGACTTTCTATTATCCTTTTCTTCATTGGCGCAAAAATGTTACTGGAGATCTTCCACATTGATTTGAATGTGTACCTCTCCTTCACAGTAATCATCGCAACACTAACGTTGTCTATTGTATTCTCCGTCCTTATTCCGCGTAAGGTAAAGTCAGAATCAGAAGAAGGTTAAATTCTTAAAATTCCTCGGTAAAAAGATTCTTTGGCAGAATTTTCATCAGCATCGGCAAGGTTAAAAATCGCTGCGGGAGGGAAATAATTACAAGTGTCGGGATGGTCTTAAGCATTAAAATCAGCTCATGCCGGATTCGTTCGCTTTCTTCGCCTGTAAGTTCTTCCGTGCGTGCCTTTTTTAACAGTGCTAATACATCTTCGCTATCCTGAATTTCTTTTAACAGTCTACTTTTGTTCTTCTCTGCAATTTTTGAAATCCGGCTTATAAAGTGCTCACTCACACGTTGGAAGTCTTGCTTATCCTGCAGATAGTCGAGCTGCTCCCAATGCTCAAGCACAAAACCCTCAATGGCAATCAGGCTGTTATCCAGATCATCGTCTGAAAAGCCTAAATAGGTGCAGAACTTTTTCATGAATTCATGTTCAGCCTGCTCAACTTTCCGGTCAGCCCAGGTAGTAAGAATAGCAATTTCGAGAAAGAACTTTTTGAGTATCCAGGAGTTCTCTGATGGAAGATTAATTGCTTCAATTTCAATTCCCTCGTCAAAAATAACCATGGCCTCTTTGCGCTTCTCTGCGCTCAGCTCGGTACTTTGAATAAAATATTCCAGCAGCTTGCGTTCTTCAGGATCAATAACATGATCCGAATGCGCGGCAGCAGCAATAACTTTTACAATGGAGAACCGCAGTTCATCACGTTCATACCGAAAAAAGTCTGCAACAATCCGATCCGCATTGGTATGAATCCACTGCCCGAAGATAAATACGTCCAGAAACAACAAGCTATTATGAAAAAAATAGGTCCAAAAGTTTCCCTGAAAATCCGTTGTCCGGTCAATTCGTTTCTCCAGAATCTTCTCCGCGAGCTCAAGGGCTGAACGTTTTTTTCCGAACAGGCTTTTGCTGGGTGTTGCCAGTTCCGGAAAAATATTATTGTAAAAATTTCCGATGTTCTCGATGGTCTTCAAAAAAACCTGTGAGAGCTCTTCCGGGGTTTTAACCGGCTTATCATAAAACAGAAGTGAACTGCTAATCAGACTTTCGGCCAGCAAAATTTTCATTTTATCCTTTTCGCTCCAGCTTTCTGCGTTGGGATAATCGAGGTGTCCTACATTCTGGCCATACATTAAGCCGGTGGGTTGAACAATACTGTATAATGAATGCTCGGGATGCGAACTACGTTTTTTAAACGTAAGATCTTTAAGAAGGTCCTTTCTGAATTCGAGGTATTCTTTTAGCCAACCTTTTTCGTCTGGCTTCATAGATTGAGGGTCAGTGCTGACAAATTAGCCATTTTTGAACAATCTGAAAATCTTACTTCAGTGCTTCCCGCCAGCCCTTCTTCTCCATAGATTTAGCCGAGGTTTCAACTTTATTCTTTAACTCTTTCTTAAACTGATCTAGCTTTTTTGCAACGCCTTTATCTGCTGCGCCAATAATTTGCGCAGCTAAAATTCCGGCATTACGAGAACCATTAAGTGCAACCGTTGCCACGGGAACTCCGGAGGGCATCTGCAAAATCGATAGCACCGAATCCCAACCATCAATTGAATTAGATGATTTAATCGGCACCCCAATAACGGGTAACGATGTTATCGATGCAACCATGCCGGGGAGATGCGCTGCACCTCCGGCTCCCGCCACTATCACTTTAATTCCTTTTGCCCGGGCCGTGGTTGCATACTCTACCATCCGAAGGGGAGTACGGTGTGCCGATACAACCGTAATTTCAAAAGCAACACTTAATTCTTCGAGCACTTCAGCTGCCTCCTTCATGATCTTCAGGTCAGACTGGCTGCCCATGATGATGCCTACTAGCGGTTTTGTCATGCGATTACTTTGAGTGTACGTTTTACAAAATTAGCTTTTTGTTTTAGGCTCTCAATATCCTGGTCAACTATCGTTACATGACCCATTTTTCGGAAAGGTTTTGTTTGCGCTTTCCCGTATAAATGAACATGAACACCTTTTACCTGTAGTACGTCTTCAAACCCTTGATACCGTGCTGGGCCGGAAAAGCCAGGCTCACCAAGTAAATTTACCATGGCGCTTGGTAGCAGCAGGTCTGTCTTTCCTAACGGCAACCCCGTAATGGCTCGCAAGTGTTGCTCGTATTGCGAGGTAACATTGGCTTCAATGGTTTGATGCCCGCTGTTGTGCGGACGAGGCGCTACTTCATTCACCAAAACTTCACCCGACTTCGTTACAAACATTTCAACAGCCAGCAAGCCAATCATCCCTAACTTTTCTATCACCGTTTTGGCAATAGTCTCTGCCTGTTGGGCAATAGCTTCTGAAATTTGTGCGGGCGCAAATAAGTATTCCACCAGGTTTTGTTCCGGATGAAAGACCATTTCCACTGCAGGAAAGGTTTCAATCTCGCCCTTTTCACTTCTTGCTACGATAACAGAAATTTCCTTTTCAAAATTGATAAGATCCTCCAGTAAGCCTGGCTGATCAAAAGCCTTTTGCAAATCTTCTTTTACGCGAAGCACCTGGACACCCCGGCCGTCATACCCTTCCTTACCAAGTTTATTCACTACCGGAAGTTTTGCCAGCCGGGCAACGTCTTCTTTATTTTCTGTTAATACAAAATTTGCTGTTGGAATATTGTTGTCTTTATAAAAAGACTTTTGAATGCGCTTATCCTGAATTAACTCAATAACGTCAGGTTGGGGGAAAACTTTTTTACCTTTTTTAACAAGCTCCTTTAAAGCCTGTGTGTTTACATTCTCTATTTCAATAGTAATGATATCGCATTGTTCACCAAATTTAAGTACGGTGTCAAAATCGGTAAGTTTGCCTTGGTGAAATTCAGCCAGTCCCTTGCAAGGAGCATGTTCATCGGGATCCAGAACTGCAAAATTAAAGTTGAAGTCAATGCCGCTTTGAATGAGCATACGGCCAAGCTGGCCTCCGCCTAAAATTCCGAGTTTAAAATCCTGGTTGAAGGTTTTTGTCACACTGCAAGTTAACTTTTAAAAACGTCACTCAGACCATACCGTACATATTTCAAGACGGTTATTATCCGGATCCATCGTTTCAAATTCATAATATCCGTCTCCGGTTTTTCGCGGACCTCTCAATATTGCATAGCCTGCGTTTCTTAGAAGTTCTGACATTTGGTCGACTTCCGCCATGGTCTTCACGTGAAATGCTAAATGAATGATCCCCAGGTATTGGTCAATTGGATTGTTTAGATTATCAGGAATCCCCGCTTTGTACATCAGCTCCAGGCGAGTCCCACCCGCAAAGGTTATAAAGTAGCTCTCAAAGCCAGTGCCGGCATTGGTGTACTTATTCGAGCAGGTTCCGTTAAAAAATGTAACATAAAAATTCTTGAGTTCTTCCAGCCGATTTGTCCAAATCGCCACGTGCTCCAGCGTCATTTGATTAGCGTAACACTTATAATCTTATCGCCAACTTCAATTTTATGAACAACATCCATTCCGGATTCGGTTATGGCGTAAATGCTGTACCGGCCATCCAGATGTGGTGTTGGTGAATGCGTAATAAACCATTGGGTGCCTTCTGTATCTTTACCAGCAGAGGCCATTCCTACAGATCCTTCCGTGTAGTGCCTTTCCGTAAATTCAGACCGGATGGAATAATCTTCGCTGCCCCAGCCATCCCCGCGGTTACATCCTCCCTGGATAACAAAGTTGGGTACAACACGATGAAAATTTTTGTCGTCAAAATATTTACTAGTAACCAGTTGGACAAAGTTTGCCACAGAACCTGGGGCTTCTTCGACCAGCAGCCTCAATACAATATTTCCTTTATCCGTTTTTACAAGAACCTGCTGATCTTTCGGGATCGTTTTTACAAGGTCCCAGTCAATTGGATGGTTGAACTCGTTCTTTACGGGGTCCGCTTTCTTTCTGCCTTCAAAGTATGCAATCGCAGCCTCTAACGGCTGCAGTGCTTCGTTATCTTTTGGAAGTGAAAGCTTTTTCTTTGCCTCGTATAAAAAGCTATAGTCAGTGATAATTTCTTTATACCCGAGCTTGGGAGCTCTCAGGGCTTCTGCAACAAGCCCGATCACTGCCGCATCTCCCGTCTGGATTGCTTTAATGTATATCTCAGCGAACTTCTTTTTAAGCAATGGGTCGAACGATGGATTCTCATTTACATAGGTCAACGCACTTGCCGCAGAGGATTTGATTACCGGTATGGCTGATTGCTGCAACTCCTGATCAATAAATTCCCAGGCATGTTGAGACTTGCCTAGAGCCGTAAGCAGAGCAGCCTTACTGTATGGATTAGATTCTGTCTTATATCGCTCAATGATTTCTGAAACGAGTTCAGTGCTGTCGGATCCTGCGAGAGATGCCTGGTACAAATTCCCGCGAACGCGTCCTCCTGCGGTTCCTTTAGCTAATGAAGCAATTTCCTTTGCTTCGGTCGTTGTGGCTTTCACAAGAATAACTTCAGAGGCGGCTATAGCTACATTTACATTTTGATCGTTTAATGCTTCGTATAAAAACGTTTTCACATCGTTGATGGGAAATTCCTGTAGCGCTTTTACAGCGCTTATCCGTACCCGATAGTCGGCATCTGTTTTAAGAATTTTTTTTAAGGCCTCTTGCGAGGCTGTTGTTTTAACTTTTCGCAAGGCAAGTGTTGCGCACGCCCGAACCAAGGCAGATTTATCTTGGTGCGCTGATTCGATAAGTTGATTTTCTGCTAGTTCAACCTGTCGTGCTCCGCGCATATAAAAATTTGCCGCAGCAAGTCGGGTTTGAAGGCCATATCCCGGTTTTAAGTACTCAATTGCTTTAAGCGTAAGGGTCGAATCAGCCTGACCCCGTGCGCCCAATCTATAGTAGGCCCACGCAAACCCTTCCTGAACGAGCGAATCTGTAGAGGATACTGCCAGTTTATCCACTTCTTCCCGTATAAAAGTTTTGCCGCAAGCTTCAATAATTTCCCGCAGTACAGCAGGGTCTTTTTCTTCCGTTGAGCCTTTCCACAACGCTGCGGCTGACTTCTTGGTTGTAAGCTGACCAAGTGCTATGGCAGCTGCCTTCCTTACCTCAGGATCAGAATCAAATCGCAATACATCCAGGAGACGAGTTATAGCAAATGTATCCTGAATTGAAGCGAAGGCTAAAACTGCTGCTTTACGATAGGTTGAGTTTTTGTCATTGAAAAAATTGTATAAACTGTCTGACTGCCTGCGGTCCTGCAAGTCTGCAATCTTTACAAGTGTGTTGTCTGAAAATTTATTTATATCCTTCCCGCACGCAAAGAATATGCATGCCAGGATCAAAATTCCAACGCGAATTTTCATGAGAATTTTAAATTGAGGAAATGGAGGCTTTAGCAACAACGTCATCAAACTCAATACCTGAAACCTTGATGCAGTACAGAAGCAGGCGAACTTCTTTCACGTGAACGCTTCCATCCACTTCAGACATTTTGTAGAGGATTACAAAAGCCTTCATTTTTTCTTCATCCGAACACAGGTTCATGTATTCGATGCCCGTCTGATAAATATCGCGGCCCTTCTTTTCTGAAATAGCTGTTTTAAATTCGTTGAACGTACTATCGGGAATTCCTTCTCTGGTTTTTATTTTATGCAGCTCCTTAGTTTCATTTTCATCCACCACACCATCTGCGCTCATCAGCAAATGAACTAAATACAGTAAGCCTAACTGATAGTTTTTGTTCATGGTAGGGGATTAAAGTCCCTTAAATATAAAAGAAAGGATCGGATGATGTTTCAGGAAAGTACTTGAAACACAATAAATGACGAAATATATGCCAGGGCAGACATGTAGAGTAACTGGATGGTGGGCCATTTCCAACCATTTGTCTCCCGGTAAACTATAGCCAGTGTGCTCATGCACTGCATGGCAAATGTGTAAAATACAAGTAACGAGAAGGCAACGGGCGCGGTAAAGCGTGGTCCACCGGTTTCAGGGTTAACCTCCTGACGCATTCTGTTCTTGATTGTAGTTTGGTCATCATCCGTGCCAATGCTGTAAATGGTTGCCATTGTTCCTACAAAAACCTCACGCGCAGCGAAGGAGGTTATCAGGGCAATCCCGATTTTCCAGTCAAATCCGAGGGGTTTAATCACCGGCTCAACTGCTTTGCCAATAATCCCGGCATACGAGTGCTCAAGCTTATAGGCAGCAATGCGATTTTCCAACCCTTCTTCTGTAAGTCTCATGTTTGATGATTCATTCAAAACATGCTCACGTGCCTGGTCGAGTTCATCGCCCGGGCCATAGCTTGCCAACACCCATAGCACAATCGAAATGGCCAGAATAACTTTTCCTGCTTCCAATACGAAAGCTTTTGTTTTTTCAATGATTGTAAACCCAACATTAGACCATTTTGGCCAGCGGTAGGCGGGCAGTTCCATCACCAGATAACTGCGTTCTTTCACGCGAACAAGAAACTTCATGATCAGCGCAGTAACCATCGCAGCTGCAAACCCCAGAAGATACAATCCCATCAAGGCAAGGCCTTGCAAATTGAATGTGCCCAAAAGTAGTGTATCCGGCACCACCAGCGCAATGAGAATTGTAAACACAGGCAACCGTGCAGAGCAACTCATTAATGGGGTTACAAAAATTGTTATCGTTCGCTCTTTCCAGTTATCAATCGTACGGGTGGCCATGATTGCGGGTATCGCACACGCCACGCCCGACATGAGCGGCACAACACTTTTCCCGCTCAGGCCAAACTTGCGCATGATCTTATCCATTAAAAAAACTACACGCGCCATGTAGCCTGACTCTTCGAGAATAGCAATGAATGCAAAAAGAATGGCAATCTGTGGAACAAAAATCACGATCCCTCCTATTCCCGGTATAATTCCTTCTGTTAGCAACCGCGTAAGCATTCCTTCTGGTAGCGCATTGTTCATGTAATTGCTCAATGCTGCGAACGTTGCATCAATAAAGTCCATTGGAACAGTAGCCCAAGCAAAAATGGATTGAAAGATGAGGAAGAGAATTGAAAAGAAAATCGCATAGCCCCATACCTTATGCGTGAGGATATAATCCAGCTTGGAAGTATACTTTTTCCACGAGAGTTCACCAGTTTTTAAGGTAACGCGATCAAGCAGTGTTTGAATAAAGGCATATCGCTGAATTGTTTCAGCGCCTTGAAATTTCCCCGGGAAAAAATTATGCTGACGACCTAGATCTTCAATATAAAGTCGGTCATCTTTAGTAAGAAATTTAAGCGAGCCCGGCTGCTGCAAAAATTGATATGCTTCGTAATTGTTATCAAGAGTGAACTTTTCCCGGACAGTTTTAACAGCATCTTTAACATCGTCATAAACTGTAAAGACATGTTTTGCGGGAAGTTCAAGAGATTTACTAAGCACCTTTGTTAGTTCATCCAAGCCTGTACCTTTTCGCGCATTGATAGGAACTACCGGAATTCCCAACTCCTGTGATAGGGCGTTGAGATCATAGCTAATGCCTGCTTTCGTAACCAGGTCCATCATGTTTAGCGCAAGCACCGTGGGCAATCCCAAATCGATAATCTGCGTTAGCAAAAGCAAGCTTCGTTTCAGATTGGTTGCATCTGCTATAACTACAATCTTATCCGGGCAAAGCGGAGAGGCATGATCCAGCAGGATTTCA
>Ga0075152_10001165_pt1 | contig 18970 bp, 18 predicted proteins | sample JI61114C2DNA_FD_70964 | JGI IMG/M metagenome (GOLD analysis project Ga0075152, IMG submission 70964) | Wastewater effluent complex algal communities from Wisconsin, to seasonally profile nutrient transformation and Carbon sequestration -... | ecosystem: Engineered > WWTP > Effluent > Algae...
AGGCAAATCCAAACCGACATCGCCAAGATCATCAGCCCCGTTGAGAAGTATTGGCTCAAAATTGATCTGCGCAACCTTGTCAAAGCACTCGAGGTGCGTGTGGGCATTTGGATCAAAGTTTACACGGACTTCTTGATTAACGAGTTCAAGGGAACTCTCAAGAACTTGAAGGAATTCACCTCTCGAACCAACCACGGGCTGAAGGTCAATCCAAAGGACGTGATGGTGCAGCAGGACGGAGAGGAACTCACTGAAAAACAAAAGGAAAAGAATCGCAAGCTCCTGATGAACGTCATGAAGCACATTTCGGAGGTGAAGGACGTGAAGAGCAAGATTGATACCGTGTTGGAACGCATGAAGAGCATGGTCGTGAAACTTAAGAAGCACTCCATTCCCATTATGGAGAAGGGTGAAGAGGACCCCATCCAGAGCATCGACACTGCTTACGCTAACTTCAACGAAACTGACAAGAAAGTCAACGAAATCAAGAAGGATATCCTGTCCCTGATCGTGGAGGAGAGTATCCAAATCAAGAAGAAGTTGGATGACTTCACAAAGCAGGTCGACAACTTCAAGACCGAGTTCAAGACTAGTCTGCCGTACGGTTACGATGATTCTATGAGTCTCCAGGAAATCCAGAGCAAGTACAAAATCATCGACGATTACTACACTAAGCTGCAATCTTTTGAGCATCAGGCTAGACAAAACGCAGAGCTCGAGAATCTATTCGAGTTAGATATGAGACAATACAAGCCACTGAAGGAGTGTCTCAACGACCTACGCAATCTCAAGACTCTATGGGATCTGATCTCGCTCGTCAACATTCAATACAACGACTGGAAGAACAAACCATGGAGGCAGATTGATGCTGGGAAGCTACAGGACGACAACAAGGCATTCATGAAGCAAATCAAGGACGTTAACAAAGATGTTAGGTTCTTCAAGGGTTATCAGCCTATCAACGAAAAGGTGAATAATATGCAGATCACGCTGACCCTAGTAGAGAGTCTCCGTAATGACTGCATGGAGGAACGTCATTGGAAGGATTTGAAGACCAAGACCAAATCAGACTTCGATCAAAAATCACCCAACTTCACCTTCGATGACATCCTGAAAATTAAGCTCTACAAGTACAAGACAGACACTGAAGAGATTGTGGATATCGCCACCAAGGAATCCAAGATCGATAAGCGCCTGAAGATCATCGAGAGCGAGTGGTCAAAGATGAACTTCGTCTTCGAAGGTTACAAGGAACGGTTTATCTTCGGATCGCTCGACGCCATGATTGAAGTACTGGATCTCAACTCACTGGAACTAATGGGGTTCAAGGCACAAGGCAAGTATGTGGAGTTCTTCATTGAAAAAGTCGAGAGCTGGAGAGAGAGGCTCGGCCGTGTTGATGTTGTGGTCAACGAGTGGCTTAAGGTGCAGAAGAATTGGCGTATCCTTGTCAATATCTTCCTGGGCAGCGAGGATATTCGTATGCAGCTGCCAGAAGACACGAAGGTCTTCGAGGGTGTTAACTCTGAGTTCGAGGAAATCATGATCGCAGCCCACGACAGTCCCTTGGTGATTGACAACTGTACGGAAGCACGTAAGGCATCGTTGGTTGAAATGTCCCAGAAGATCAAAAAGTGCGAGAAAGCACTCAATGACTACCTTGAGCAGAAGAAGAAAATCTTCCCGCGATTCTACTTCTTGTCGAATCAATCACTACTCACCATCCTGTCTAACGGTCAGAATCCACCCAAGGTCTGCGAGTTTATCGGTGATTGCTTTGACGGACTGAAGACTCTCAAGTTCGAGGAACCACCCAACCCCAACGAAATTAGCAAAACCGGTGTTGGTATGTACAGCAAGGACGATGAGGAAATTCTGTTTGTTAAGAAATTCGTCGCTGAAGGTCAAGTCGAAACCTGGCTCAAACAGTTGGAGCAGCAGATGCGCGATTGCCTCTATCTCATTCTGGTTGATGCTAAGAGCACCAGTGATACCTGGGACCAAGGATCCGACAATAAGCCACGTGAGGAATGGATCAAGGACTACTGTTCGCAGATCGCTCTATTGACCACCCAAATCGTATGGACTGAGGATGTAAACCGAGCATTTGAAGAGCTCTCCTCCGGTTCGGAAGGAGCCATGAAAGAATGCGTAGAGACAATCAAAACCCGTATCACCAAACTTATCTTCAAGGTCACCAAACCTCTCGACGTACTAGAACGCATGAAAGTAATCAACATCATTACAATTGACGTGCACAGCAGAGACGTCGTGCAAAACCTATATATTGCCAAGGTAGCGGAAGCCGAATCATTTGCTTGGCAATCCCAGCTAAAGTTTGAGTGGTCTACCGATAAGAACAACGATGTCACTTCCCGACAATTCTGCCGCTTCGACTGGGAGAAAGATCCAAAGAAGTTCAAGTGTATCATCCGAATTGTCGATTGGTACAGGTTCTACTCATTTGAATACGTTGGCAATACACTCAGGCTGGTCATCACGCCACTTACTGATCGATGCTACATTACGCTCACTCAAGCACTGAACTTGGTCATGGGTGGTGCACCTGCCGGACCTGCAGGAACAGGTAAGACAGAAACAGTCAAGGATCTAGGTCGAGCAGTAGGACTGCCAGTCATCGTGTTCAACTGCTCCGATCAAATGAACAAGGACTCCATGGCTCAGATCTTCATGGGACTCTGTCAATCAGGAGCTTGGGGATGCTTCGATGAATTCAACCGCATCAGTATCGAAGTGCTGTCAGTCATCTCAACACAGGTTAAGACCTGTCTGGACGCCCAGAAAGAGAAGAAGAGGAAGTTTATTTTCCTTGAGGAAGGAGAAATCAGCTTGGAAGATACTGCAGGTTTCTTCATCACTATGAACCCCGGTTATGCTGGTCGAACAGAACTACCTGATAACCTCAAGGCCCTTTTCCGTTCATGTGCCATGGTCACACCCGATCTTGTACTTATCTGTGAAAACATGCTCATGTCAGAAGGTTTTGCTCTTGCCCGTGAGCTGTCCAAGAAGTTCGTGGCTCTGTACATGCTCTCGAGGGAGCTTCTCTCCAAGCAAAGGCATTACGATTGGGGTCTCCGAGCTGTAAAGTCTGTGCTCAGACAAGCCGGTAAGCTAAAGCGTGAGCCCTCCAATGCCAATATTCCCGAAGATCCATTGTTGATGAGAGCCCTGCGAGACTTCAACATTGTCAAGATTGTCACAGACGATAAACCCATCTTCTTGAGGCTGATCCAAGATCTCTTCCCCAATGCAACAACCCCCAACAAAGAGGCTTCTGCTCTGACCAAGCTCTGCGAGCAAGTCACTAAAACTAAGATGGGTCTTTACTACGAAGAGACCTTCGTGAAGAAGTGCATTGATCTGTGCGAGATTCTGGAAGTGCGTCATTGCGTCTTCGTCATTGGCCCACCAGGTTGCGGTAAGACTGCTGTATGGAAGACACTCATCCAAACTCACATCGCCAACAAGGAAGATGGTGAATATGATACTCTAAACCCGAAGGCAGTGACGGCTGATGAGTTGTTCGGTTCTTACACCAAGACAAAAGAATGGAAAAATGGTGTGTTGTCAGTGATTATGAAGAACCAGAACAAGTGTGAGTAGAAGTATAAGCAAACTCACAAACACAAATGGACAATTCTGGACGGTGATGTTGACCCCGAATGGATTGAATCACTCAACACTGTCATGGACGACAACAAGGTACTAACGCTGGTCTCCAACGATCGTATTCCGTTGACACCATCAATGAGGCTTCTTTTCGAGGTATCCAACCTCAGGAATGCTACACCAGCCACAGTCTCGCGTGGAGGTGTGCTCTTCATCAACGACAACGATATCGGTTGGTTACCCTTCGTCAACAGTTGGTTAGATCGCTCGCAACCCTACATGAAGACTCCGGAGAATGCAGTGGAACCCGCTTACCCAGCTATCAATGAAGTCGCTAAGAGCGTATTCTTCAGGTGTTTCCAATCCTACATCGACACCCCAAGCGATCTTCACGATCAGATCAAGATCACCTACCTAGCTCCGCATTCCACAATGGGAAGTGTGCAAAGTATCTGCACTATCCTGGACGGATTGTTGATTGAGCACGCGAACACCATCAACAACAACTTCATGAGCAAGGAAAGGGAAGATGATTTGAAAAACATCTACGAAGCCTTTTTCATCTTCGCAACCATGTGGGCATGGGGTGGTAGTGTTGGAGGAGGTCAAGATGACAATGAAGTGCTTGCTAAATTCAGTTCGGTTTGGAAATCACTCTCCAAGATAAAGTTCCCCGAGCTGGGACTCTGCTACGATTACTATTACAGTCTTGAGGAGAATAAGTGGGCTCACTGGAGCAGCAAAATTCCGAACTACGTACCCAGTGACGCCGAGATCTTCTCAAAGATCTTCGTGTCAACTATCCACACAACCCGTCTGCGGTACCTCCTTAACATTCATCTAAAGCGTAAGAAACCAGTACTATTCGTGGGTGGTGCCGGTACTGGTAAGACTCAAGTCATCAAGGACTACCTGTCAACGACTAAGCCAGAACAGGTGTCGCACAAGACTATCAACTTTTCATCGTTCACTGATGCCAAGGCCCTCCAACGCAACATCGAGTCGATGCTCGATAAGAAATCTGGTAAGACATACGGTTCTGCTATGAACAAGATCCTCATTGCCTTCATCGATGATCTGAACATGCCCTACGTCGATAAGTATGGTACCCAGTCACCAATCCAGCTCTTAAGGCAAATTATTGACTACGGCAGCATCTTCAACCGCGAGCAGCTCGAAGAGCGTAAGTTTATCCAGGACTTACTGTTCTTTGGCTGTCTCAACCACAAAAGCGGTTCCTTTACAGTGGATCTGCGCCTGCAACGAAACTTCAGTACGTTCACTATGTACACTCCCACCGAAGAGATTATCAAGACCATCTTCGGTAATATTCTCGGTAGTCATCTGGCTAGTCCTGGTTTCGACGAAAAAGTTAAGAACGTGTCTGATAAGATTATCGATGCCACCGTGGCATTCTTCACCAGAACTATCAAGAATCCACAGTTCTCGCCCTCCGCAAAGAAGTTCCATTACCAGTTTAACTTCCGAGAGCTCGCCAATATTGTGCAGGGTGTCATGCGATCAAAACCACAAAATTTCAAGACTCCACTGTCGGTGTTGAAGCTGTGGGTTCACGAAATTCGCCGAGTTTTCGAGGATCGTTTCATCAACGATGACGATACTGCTCTCTTCAGAACTTTCTTACGCGATGGTGTTGTCAAGACCTTCGGAGAAATCAACGAAAAGGAAAACCCATTTGAGGATCCTATCATCTTTACCCAGTTCATCGGAGATGGGTACCTCCCTATCAAGGACATGGTCGACCTTAGACGAGTGCTGAAGGACAAGCTGGACGAGTACAACGACGTACGTGCACAAATGAATCTCGTGCTGTTCGATCAAGCTATTGAGCACGTCTGCAAGATCTGCCGTATTGTTACGCTCCCGTCAGGTCACGCCCTACTTGTAGGAGTTGGTGGTTCAGGAAAACAATCGCTCGCCAAGCTAGCTACCTTCATCTGTGAGTATGATCTTGACCAAATGGTCGTCACACAGAGCTTTGGTATCACTGAGCTTCGTAACTTCCTCACCGAAATGTATCGCAAGTTGGCCAAGAAGGGCAGCAACTCTCGCGTCTACATGATCACTGACTCACAGATCAAGGACGAAGCTTTCCTGATCCCCATCAACGATATGCTCAACAGTGGATGGATCAGTGACCTCTTTACGAAGGAGGACTTTGAGGCCCTACTCAACAATATCCGAAGTGAAGCCAAATAGGCTCAGATCCCAGATACCCCTGAAAACCTTCAGAACTTCTTCTACGATTTGATGAGAAAGAAGCTCAAGGTTATTCTGTGCTTCTCGCCAGTCGGCGAGGGCATGAGAGTGAGAGCACGTAAGTTCCCCGGTATCATCAACTCTACTGTCATCGATTGGTTCCACCCATGGCCAAAGAATGCTCTGATTGATGTGGCCAACAAGTTCCTGCAGGAAACCCAATTGGAAAGTGACGAGCTTCGCGAGCAGATCGCTATCAACATGGCAGAAACTCACGGCTCCATCGACGAAGCCAACATCATCTTCCGCAAGCTTGAACGAAGAAATAACTACACTACTCCTAAGTCCTTCCTTGAGCTCATCTCGTTCTACAAAACACTGCTAGAGGACAAACGTGGTTCAATTGACAAACAGATTAAGAGATATCTGTTGGGTCTGCAGATTCTCGCAGAGACTAAGAGCAAAGTCGAGGGTCTGCAAGATGAACTCAAAGATAAAATGGTCCAGGTCGAAGCACAAAGGAATGAAACTAACGAGCTCATCACCCAAGTCTCTGAGGAGAATGCTATTGCCTAAGTGGAGCAAAAGAAAGCTAACGAAGAGGAAGAGAAGACAAACATCCAGAAGGACGCAGCTGAAAAGCTCGCTGAGGAATGTAAGGTTGCCTTGGCAGAAGCCGAGCCTGCTTTGAAGAAAGCAGAGGACGCCGTAAACTGTCTGAAGAAACCACACATCACAGAAATGAAGAACCTAGGTAGTCCACCAGCAGGTGTCATCGTCACTGCAAGAGTCGTGCTGCCACTGCTGGGCGAGAAGATTAGCCCTGGTGATGCTGATGACAAAGTTTGGAAGAAATGCCAGCTGGCAATGAACCAGCCCGAAAAGTTCCTGGAACGAGTCACGAAATTCAACGGTAAGGAAATCGATGCAGGTGTGCTGGATCAAGTCAACAAGATTATTCAGGACCCGTCCAAGAAGTACAACGAGGAGGACATGAAGGGTCAGAGCTTTGCTGCTAGTAAACTGTGTGCCTGGTCAACCAATATTGTGACCTTCAATCGTATCTACAAGGAGGTGCGACCGCTGCAACTTGCCAAGGACAAAGCCGTTGAGGATCTCGATAATGCCATGAAGGAGCTGTTCAAGGTGAAGGAGGAAGTACGCAAACTGAACGAAAAAGTCGATACCCTTAAGAAACAGTTGGAGGCTGCTCAAGAACAAAAGCGACTCGTCGAGGACGACGCCAGAAGATGCCAGGACAAACTGACTGCCGCCGAGAAGCTTGTGAACGGATTGTCCGGTGAGAACAAACGTTGGGGTGAGAACGTCCAGTTCCTACAAACTAACATTCGAAGCGTCATTGGTGATGTGCTAATTGCCAGTGAGTTCGTGTCCTATATTGGAGCATTCTCCGCCAAACTACGCATGAAGCTGTGGAGGGACACCTGGCTACCAAACATCATTGCAAAGAAGATTCCCATGACTGAAGGAATTGAACCACTGAAGATTCTTACGACCGAAGCTATTAAGGCTAAGTGGAAAAACGAAGGTCTACCTGCCGATACGATGTCACTTGAGAATGCCGCAGTTATCTCTTCATGTTCAAGATGGCCTCTGCTCATTGATCCACAACTTCAAGGTTCAGGTTGGATTCGAGGTTCCCAAGGAGACAATCTTGCTACCATTAGCATCAACCAAAAACGTTGGATGCAAGAACTAACTAAGTGCATCGGTGAGGGGAAGGCAGTCATGCTTGAAGGTATTCAGGAATAAATCGACGCTACCCTGGAACCCCTGCTTACACGTTCCATCAAGAAGAAGGGAGTGAGCTATGAACTAGAAATGGGTAGTGATGTAATTGACTACGACCCCAAGTTCAAGTTGTTCCTGATGACGAAGATGTATAACCCCCACTTCCGACCCGAGATAGCTGCACAGTGTACCATCATCAACTTCATTGTCACGTAAAGTGGTCTTGAAGAGCAACTCTTGGCCATGGTTGTCAACGTTGAAAAGAACGAACTAGAAGTCCAAAAGCAGGAGCTCGTAAAGATGCAGAACTAGTTCCAGGTGCAACTGGATAGTCTTGAGTCAGCACTGCTTAAGGAACTTTCCGATGCCAACCCTGCAACCATTCTCGAGAACAAGGAACTCATCGAAAATCTCGACCACACAAAAAAGACTGCCATTTCCATTCAGGAACAATCCGAGAAGGCAAAAATCACAGAGGTCAACATCAACGCCCAGCGAGAGATCTATAGGCCTGTGGCTGGTGAAGGAGCTATGCTCTATTTCTTGCTCATTTCACTGTGCATCATCGATCATATGTACCAGTACTCTCTGGAGGGCTTCATCCGATTCTTCTTCAAGGCTATCGAAAAGACGACTGAAAGGGACGAAACTCGTATTCCCAAGCTCATCGAATCAATCCGTATCACAGTTTACCAATGGGTCAGTCGAGGACTTTTCGAGAAGCACAAACTCATCTTCCTCACACTCATCACGTTCCGGCTCATGCAAAAGAAGAACCTTGAGGTGAACTATACTCCCGATGAGATGGACTTCCTCATCAAGGCTATACCCAAGCCAGGAATCGAAAATAACTTAGATTGGTTACCCAATACTGCTTGGGATCTTGTGCAGGGTCTCATTGGCCTCGAGGAGTTTAAACCATTTGCGCAGAATATGGAGAAAGACGCTCCCAATCGTTTCAAAGATTGGTATAATGAGCTGACTCCCGAAGAAACCAAACTGCCACTTGACTGGAAGAAATTGGATTCAATGCCGTTCAAGAAACTCCTTGTTGTGAGATGCCTGCGACCTGACAGAATCACTGTCGCACTCACCAAGTTTATTCGGTAAACACTCCCCAAGGGTGACGAATTCGTTGAAATGGACAGCAAATCATCATTCGTGGAAATCCTTTCCTCAGCCATTGGAGACTCCGAACCCAACATCCCGATCTTCTTCATCCTATCACCCGGAGCTGATCCCGTCAAGGAGGTTGAAAAGATTATCAAACGCGATCGCGACAAATACCGCATTGAGGCCGGTAAGAGCTTCTTCAACATTTCGTTGGGACAGGGGCAGGACGAAATTGCCCGCCGACGAATCGAAGAAGGCAACAAGGACGGCCACTGGATTATGCTCCAGAACATTCACCTCATGCCTAACTGGCTCATCGAACTCGAGAAGATTCTGGATTCGTTCTCGGGAGATGCTGCACCACATAGCAACTTCAGGCTGTTGCTGTCAGCCGAACCGTCGACAGGTGTGCCTATTGGTATCCTCGACCGTTCTATCAAGCTAACCAATGAACCGCCAGCAGGTCTCAAAGCCAACATGAAGCGTGCCTTCACCTACTTCCCGAAAGAAGAAATTGAAGATAAGGATTCCAAGATCAAATCTATCTATTTCGGACTGTGCTTCTTCCACTCCACAGTCATCGAACGTAAGCGTTTCGGTCCCAAGGGATGGAACATGTCGTATCCGTTCAATGTTGGAGATCTGCGAGACTCGTACCTTGTGCTGAACCGTTACATGGATTCCAGTTCTGGCTCAAGCAAGATTCCATTCGAGGATCTTATCTACATCTTTGGTGAAATCATGTACGGAGGCCATATCGTGGATGATTGGGACCGAAGGCTCGCACGTGCCTATCTCGAGAACATCATGACCCCTCAAATCTTTGAGGAAGAAGAACTATTCCCCTTCATCGATGGCAAGAACCTATCTTTCAGGGTACCCGCACCAACCAACTTTGAGAAGTACATCGAGCACATCGAGCTCAGTCTCGGTCAAGAAACACCACTGGCATACGGACTGCACCCCAACGCTGAAATTGGTTTCCGTACTGCACAGTGCATTGCCCTATTTAACACTCTTGTCGAACTACAGCCTAAGGACAGTTCATCAGCAGAAGGAGGAGGACGAAGCACACAGGAGATTCTGGAATCAATCGTCAAGAGGTTCCTGGAGGAAATCAACTTCCGTTCGATGATCTTCAGCGTGGACGAAATCAAGAATAAGATGGACGCTGACCAGAAGGGTCCCTACCAAAACGTGTTCATCCAGGAAATTGAGTACATGACTATTCTGCTGACTGAAATGGCTCGTTCTATGGAAGAAATTGATCAAGGTCTCAAGGGTCTGCTCACCATCTCCGAACAAATGGAACAAACTATGGATTCTCTGGTGCTGAACAGAGTGCCAGCCTATTGGACCAACCTAGCCTACCCAAGCAAGAGAGGGCTCGAAAGCTGGATTCTGAACTTGTTGAAGCGAGTCGAACAACTTAATGCCTTCCGCGATGACCCACTTACCCTGCCGAAGGTCATCATGGTATCAAGGTTCTTCAATCCACAGTCCTATCTTACAGCTATCAAGCAGGTCGTCGCCAGCAACCACCGTGGTCTCGAACTCAACAAGCTCTACATTCAAACCGACGTTACCAAGAAGACCATCGAGGAAGTCGATGCTGTTGCGAAGGACGGTGCCTATTGCTTTGGATTCGTGTTGGAAGGAGCTCGCTGGGATATTGCTCTCGGACAGCTGGATGAAGCCAAACCTAAAGAAATGTTCTCCGTTATTCCTGTTGTGTATTGCAAGGCTATGACCCTTCCTCCTGAAGGAAAGGAAGACAAGACAGTCTATCAATGCCCCGCCTACAAAACCGAAGACCGCTCTGCCACATACGTGTTCACCGCCCAACTGAAGACCCGTGCTCCACCACGCAAGTGGATTCTGGCAGGAGTAGCAATCATCATGGACGTGGAGGGAGTCTCCGATGAATCATCTTCCAAGAAGGAAAGCAAGGAAAAGAAGTGAGATTGACATATATAAACTTATATACATTCTGAAGTCAACTCGTTGATAATATGCAGCAACAATAGTTCGAGGATGTTGATCTGGAACTGGCCGATCCTGATGACGATCCACGCCTGCAGCAGATCGTCAAACAGCTGGAGGCAGACAGCAGGCCCAAAGCCCATAAGATTCGAGACTTTAAGGCCAGAGTGCTCGGCCTGTTGCAACTGTATGCCACCCACACCAAATCACATGACCCCTTGTTCGAGGCCTACGAGGGTGTGTATAAGCAGGTTGCTGACTACGATGTGATCAAGCTCGACCGAGTACTAAACGTCTCCCTACTGCGGGGGGCAAATGGAGTGGCACTCGAGCATATCAACGAAGTGCTTCAGCAGTATTTTGGGTTGCTGTGTAAGACAGCGAAGTCACGTGACTCTCAACTCTTCACCGAAACCTTCTGCCGGCTTCTGAAACTTAAACTGAAGGAGGATCCAAATGAGCCTGTCACGGCTGTTACCGAACTTGCCCGCGATTTACTCAGAAAGTTTGTAACCAAACGAACAGTTAAAGTGCATCTCAATACCTTTAGGATTTTGAGCAAACGCTTCAGGTTTTTGCGGTAGCCCATTCGTGAACTGGCATTAGAGTACCTCGCCAGCGACGGTGTGCGTCAGTCAATGAAGAAGCAGTTGGAGAAGCTAAACAAGATGCTTTCCAAGTCGAGTAGCGAGGTGAAAGTGGAACCGCAGTGATGCTGCATTATTTAATGGACAAAGATTAGAAATTCTTGGTCGAAAAGGAAATCAGCTACTGGAACTTAGTGACCCTCAACAGTCTTCGGGCAGTGGTTGGTGCCAACGCTCGACAAGCGTTGAAAGAGAAGCCAATACCTGATGATTTTGAGTTAAGGGACTTGTACTTCAGTGGCAAGTGGACGGAAGGTACCTAGAAGGGAACTCAGAGAGGAAGGAGGCCAATAATTTCTTACTTGCAGGTTAGGAATAAGTCTCGAAGAAACGAGGAATCAACCTGAGTCTCTATGACCAGTCCAAACGGTAAGACCTTTTCATGAAGAGATACAACTTTTGGAAAGGAATCACGAAGAGCCGACCAAAGACAAAGGAAGAAGAGTAGAGCAAAAAGATAGTTTAAGCTGCTGTCTTTGAGGCGAGGTTACTTCCTGTGGGTGTCTTTGTATTTGCGGGGACAGCAATTATGAAAGTGACTGGAATCGTCCGGTTGCCTCTCAATGCAAAGATTTTTAGCCTGATCACTAGTGTTTTCTTCGCCTACTTCTGGACAAACTACCGACTATCGACAAAGATATTCAACAGCCTAACAGAGTTGCCTGATGCAAAGCTGGAGAAAAAGCGAAAGCAGCTGCTCTCCGAAAGCATAATTCTCGATGGTAAGCTCACCAACATGTTCACGATTTCACTAACCGATGCGGAGCTGCTTGAGCAGGTCACCAAAGAAACCAATTACGAAACAAAACTACACATGTACGAAATGCTGGGCTACCAGGTGACCCCCTGAAACGAATACGTTAAAAACCGACGAGAAGTATCGAAGAAGGAGCTCAGCCGTGCTTGTGGCCACTGGTTGGCTGCTACCGACCGGTGAAGATAGGCTTTATGTTGGCTTCCTTCCATGTTTGGCGCATTTGAACTAGCTATTCTTTGCGAACTGCCTTGGTAGGGCTGTTAGGTTGGTTGCGATTGCTTCGACTCGGACTCTTCGGTTAAGCAATGACATCCTCGAAGTCGTCATCTGGGTCGTTAATCCCTTCATAGTCAACGAACAGCGTCGCTTTCTCCTAGATCTTCTTAGGCTTTCGAACTGCCTTAGGTTTCTCCTTCGCCCCGTTTACAGTAGCAATAATTGAGCGCATCCAATTCTATCGTTCCTGAACGCTGTTGCACTTGAACTTATACTCTTTCTCCATACCATAGGCAGCCCACTTGATGTAGAATGTCATTTTTAGTGGGTTGCTAGCGTACACTTCGGTCACCTCGACTAGTGGAATTTGGTTCTGGCAGGTCGGGGATTATTTGTCCTGATACCAGTACAGTACACCTTCCGCTATCCTAAAATAACGCTTCTACCAGAGCTTCCTATCGCTCTTTTTCTTTAGCATGTAGCCTTCGCTGATTAGGGTGTCTTCATGCTGAGGCAGCTCCTCATCGTCTTATTCAAACGACTAATCACTTACCTCACGCATGTTAAGCACGATGGTTTTTCGGGTTCGTCGAGATTTCTCTCGACGGCGGGTGTTCGGGCTGTCAGAATCATCTTAGATGTGCTTTATCTCCGAATTGAGAATGTCAATTGTTCCTTTGGATAGGTCCCTTCTATAATCTAACAGTTTAACCTTAATAAGCATAGGATGTACCATAACGGACACTTTCAAAATAGGCTTGTAGTCCTCTGACTTGATGATGTTCATGATGGTCTCAGGGTCAGTGCTCGTCAGGACTACTATGACATTCTCCAGTCGACTGATGTTGGCTTTGAGGGTCACCTGCAGCACTAAACTCCCAAACTCTGCCCGAATAATTTATATTTCGTTGTGCAGTTTGGCCACACTTGCCTCTCGCTAAGCATTAGCACAAGCATTACATTTTCCTTTCGTTTTTCAGCAGCGTTTGTGGCCAATGACCTTATGATTTCACCAACCAGAAACTAGAGTACTATCTTCCAAAAAGCGCGTTTGTTGACATCGTGGAGAGACTCGACGATGCCAATATTCTCATTAATGACAGCAACCACGTTGTCCAACAGTGCTTGCGGGTATCGGCGACTTTGGTAGAACTTAGCGACCTTGCTATTAACCGAGCTGGCAAGCTTCGTCCTCGTCACGGAGGTGATGTCGCTGTACATTTTGGTAAGCTCTGAGTCGATCCACATTTACTGGCATACTGAGTAATTTCAGTGGCGTCAGATTCATCGATATCGTGCGGCACTAACTTGCTCTCAATAAATTCCTTGAGGAAGCGATTGAACCAGATGACGTTGTTGCTTATCGCGGCCAGTTGCTGCTAGCCTATCATACTCTCATCCACAGTCTCCTGCATGCTCTTCAAGTAGAGGTCGACGCATAGCCGAGTAACATGCCCAAGCATTCGAGCGACTGGTTTGCTGGCGTACTACTGCTTGTAGATGTGAAATGAATCGTTGATGAGTTTGAACAGGTCAACAATGCTGTTGGAGTAGACCACTCCGTCCTCCTCGAAGAAATTATCGGTTTTGTCGTTTTGGACGACCGCCACAACCATCGGCTTCAGGGAATTCCAAACTCTCCGACCGAAGATTTTGAGGAGAGCTCGAACGCCGCCGATAAACCTGGTGTCTTGCACCTCCTACTCAAACTTGATGCAATACTGGTCGATCCACTTGAGAAGTTGCACCATCTGAAGGGTGCTCATTTTCTCAAAGTGGCTGTCCCAGCACAGTTTGGTTTAGAGGAACACCTTGTCGTGGAAAAAGTCGAAGTAGAAGTGGAGCAAGTCCAACTCTTTCGGCTATTTGGCCAGCACAGCTTCACGAATCTATTCGAACTCAGTCTCCACCCTTCGCAGAAAGGTAACCAATTCTGTGTATTCGTATTGCTTTGGCCTGATTTCGTCGTAGAGTTGCTGCAAGCGCTGCTCCAACTACTTGCTGTTGAGTTCTCTTAGAAGGAGGTCCACGTTGCGTTTGATGTACCCACCGCCATTCTTTTCAACCTCCGAAGCGTTCTTCTTCGCTAGCTCCAGAAGCTGTCTCCATCGATCGCGCAGTGCAACAATATCAAAAGCCAGTTGCACCGTCATCTTCTGCCCAACGTTGATCTCCAGCAGGTACTGTCCCTCACTTTTCGATTCATCGTCTTGACTAGTGGTGCCGAGCATACTTTTGACATGAAACAGTTTATCCCTGGACTTCTTCTTCAAATCGATTTCGTAAAGACTGTTGACCTAGAGCCATGGAGGTAGTTGACTGTCAAGTAGAAAGTGCTCCGAAACATGTTTGTCCGGATATAAAGACTTCGACGAGAACAGCATGAAGAACCGTTGCTTGATCTTCGGGAAGTAGTTTCCCTTTACGATTCCTATATGCCCACACAGAATGTTATGTTCAGCCACTCCAGCGGGTAGGAAACGCAGGTAGCTTGCTAATTCAAGCTGCTCTAGAGCCGCCATATCCAGAGGTAGGACTTCTGACTTCACTCTCAACGAACTCATCACACGCAGTTTACTGCCTCGCGGTGCCTTATCTGGAGAGGCTGATGAGGTGGTGAGTGTGTGATCAGACTTGGCCTCCTTCTTTTCCTGCTTTCTGGCCTCATGGATTCGCTTCTTCAGCACAAAGATGGATCGCATCCACATCCTCTTCTGCTCCTCGGTGTCGGCTCGCAAAGTCAATGTTGACTCGGGGGTCTTGAGAACGAATTCCTCCTCGCATGTGCCTTCCTCTACATTGAGCTCTTCGATGTTGTAGAAGTTGCACGGTCGGCTCAGCGATTCCTTGTCCTACAAATTAGCGCTAGTCAAACGTTGTTGAGGTAGTAATAGAGCCGTAAGCCGCTTTAATCGACTCTCCAGTATCTGCGTCAATATTAGATCTACCTGGAGTGTGAGCTTTTGAATAATCCCGAAGACTTCTTGGTAAGGAATCCCTTGATTGTGAGCTCAGGGTCTCGTTTGATTCCCTTTGAAGCCTCAGATTGTCCTGCATCGGTCATGTTTGTCAGGTGTATTATTATTAATACGCATTGACGAATTCAGAGATGCAACCACCAGTTTATAACGGTTGTGAGCTGGCAAACAGCATAAGCGAGAGGATTAGTTAGTCCAACAATGTAGATTATTGCCTAGCCAATATAAATATAAATCCTCTTACGCTATGAGGTATACGTGATGCAAGCTAGTGGAGGGTGGACTGGGTGGTGTACCAAATGCTTCCTCGCCCATAAGAGCAGCTGTTACAAAAAAAAACCAAAGTAAGCGCCAACCGTCAGAACGATTCGACACTTGACGGGAAGCGCTCATAATTTTGCTTTGATAATAATAGGCGATGAACGAAATCGTCAACAGCCTGGACCTATTCAAGACGCGCTTCAGTCGCTTCACGGTTAGGTTGTCGCCTGAGCGTGCTGGGTACTGTGCGTTTGTGGAGGGCATACTATTCACGCGCATCAACGACATCGTAGAAGTGCAAGACTTCGTCGAAGGGCTCCAAGAGCTAGTTGATAAGAAGCTGATAAACCAAGCTCAGGAAAAGGCATTGCTACTCACAGCCTACGAAATTCCAACCATTGTGGGAGAACTTCAGATACGAATATTTGAACCCCTGCAAGAAAGCAAGTTGGTGAATATTGACGCCGAGCTGGAGCGACTAAGAGGAACTTTAATGAAGAAAGCAGAGGAATCTCCGAGTACCCCTCCTTTGAAAAGCTTGGATCAAGCCGAACAGCAGATGTCACAAGGTACTGAGGTACTAGACCCCAGTGATTTTCAAGACGAAGACGAGAAGGTAAGCAATAGGAGCTATTCAGAAACGAAAGGAGCTTGAGCTTGAATCGGAAAGACTGGCTAGAAAGATGGCTGCCGAAGACGAAGAGATTTACAACAAACAAAATTCGCAGTCCGAAGAGGAAAATTGCCAAATTTGTTTCGAGAACCTCTATGAGGGAAAATGGCTGCCTCTTGAAAAATGCCCTCATATGTTCCACACTGAATGCATGAAAGAATCGTTCAAAATCAATGTAAGCCTCTGCTGATGAAGATCAACGATAGAAAGTTTCCTATCAAGTGCCCTAATTCCGAGTGCGGCGTGGAAGTAACTGACGCTGAGATCCGTGAGATCGTCGGAGACAAGGCGTACGAAGAATACCAAGAAAAGGCATTTAAGAACTACATAGACACCAACGCAGACACAGTGTAATTCTCATCTGATTCAGCTCATGGTGCCCAACTGCAGACTGTAGCCACTGCTTCTTCTACACTGAGGACGATGGCACTAGGTTTGAATGCCCTATCTGCAAGAAGGATTACTGTTTAAAGTGCCGGGTGGAGTGGCATCATAAAATGACCTGCAAGGAGCACGAGATCAACAATACCTTCAACGACGACGATAAGAAGTTCATCGACTTCGTCAAGGGAGCCAAGTTTAAGCAATGTCCCAAGTGCAGATTCTGGGTGGAAAAGAATATGGTAAGAACAATCTCTAATGCAGGGTTGCGATCATATGTCCTGCCGGTGCGGATACCAATTCTGCTATAAATGTGGCGGAAAGTATATGGATTGCGAATGTGTGAAGGAGGCCCAGTAGAGGTTGAGGTAGAATCAAGCTCGAAACGAATAGCGTCGACGTAAGAAAATGTAAGCGCAGGCCAGGAAAGCCGAAAGAGTGGCTGCAGCTGCAGCTCGGACATCGAGAAGGTCTGAGGCTCTTTCCAGCGAAGACAAAGCCACGGGTCGGGTTGCAAGAGGTACTCGAAGTCGCCCCAGAAAGTGATATCTACTGGTTTGTTATGGTGGCTATAATAATATGTGCAAGTAGATCTCCAAGGATTTGCTGTACTAGTGTGATGGGAATTGCGGGGCTAGCGGCACTGTCTGGGGTAGCTTTACCTACACCGGTGACTCGAACGTGTACTTAGCAGCAAAGCATGCAGGAATGGTGCCTGGTAGATTCGTCAAGATCATGAAGGGTCCACAGACAAGCTTCTTCGGAACAGCTAAGCACGGAGTGACAACCTTGAACTATGGTTCTTTTCCTACGTCATACGTCTTAGTGAGGGAAGGCGATAGCCAGCACGAGTCGGTGGTGGCTGTGGAATCCCTGAAGGAAATGATAAACCACGAGTTGGATAAGTTCAAGCAATCACTAGTTGCTGCTGCAGCCGACACGAAATTAATGTGCTCAATGTGCATGTCGCTTCCCCGAACCCACCTGTGCATGCCGTGCAACCATTTCCACTACTGCCCGGAATGCATCAAGATAGTCATCAACAAGGGAAACTGCATCATCTGCAACCAAGAGGTCACTGGGCATCTCAAGGCCTATATTTGATCCTCTTTGATGAATTAATAAACAATTGGTGAGTCTATTCTGCGAACAGTTGTCCGAAAAAGTTCTCTCACTCCGACGGAGATCCTAAATGGCAGCAATTGGATTGCCGTGAATTATTAGTATATCCATAATACTACTTGACTGAATGTGCAGACAGATCTCGAACGAAATCTTTGAATGCAATGGCGTCTGTGGTGCAGGTGGGTCTGTCTGGGGCTCTGACACCTATACCGGCGATTCAAATATCTACGTTGCTGCCAAGCATTGCGGGCTGGTTCCCGGAAGATTCATCAAAATTACCAAAGGACAACAAGCCAGCTTCGCCAGTAGTACAAGAAACGGAGTTACCACAAACTCCTATGGCAGTTACGGAACTTCATTCTCGTTGGCTCGAGAAGGAAACTACCCAAACTTAGCATTCATCGCTATCGAATCCTTTAAAGATGTGTTTCTGCAGGAACTCGAAAAGCTAAAACAAGCGGTGTCGCTGATCTCCGATGATGGCAACAAAATGTGCATCGTCTGCCATAGCAAGGTTCGAACTCATTTGTGTATGCCCTGCAACCACTTTCGGTATTGTCAAGAGTGTATCAAAGCAGTGCTCGCCAGGGGAACCTGCACGAGCTGTAATCAACCAGTCACCGGATATATGAACGCGTTTCTTTGAGAGTGTGTGCGATGACATTCACCTCAGCTTATAATCTATATCATCTACAACCACCATGGCAGAGTTCACCAGGAAAGCATTTCCAACTACGCTTACTCGAGGAAGCGCAATCGCTCGTCTTGGAGTGGCACTCAGTGTCGTTGCAGGCACTTTCCTCTTCGCTAAGTATGTCAACGACAAGAAGTATTACGATGCTGTGAGCCAGCGCATCAAGCTTCTCCCACAAAAAATCACTGGCTTCAGTAAACAGTGGTTCATGCAGATACCATTGCTTATCCGTGGGAAGGCAACCTCAACAACTGGGAAGGCCGACGAGTGGAATTTGAAGGCTACTACAAGGACGATAGGTTCATCGTTGCAAGGGAGAAGGATGGAAAGCCCGGCTATCTCGTGTTTGCACCCTTCGTTACACACGGTTCGTACCGCGGCAACAGCAGCCGTAAGTCGGAGTTCTCCATCATCGTGTGCTTGGGTTGGATTCCTCGCAATCACAAGGATAGGATCATCAGCGATCGCGAGAAGTTCGCTGATGAGAGTGTCGAACAGGACGACAGTGAGGAGGAGTCTGTACCGATGACAAAAGTA
>Ga0075152_10001166_pt1 | contig 18950 bp, 12 predicted proteins | sample JI61114C2DNA_FD_70964 | JGI IMG/M metagenome (GOLD analysis project Ga0075152, IMG submission 70964) | Wastewater effluent complex algal communities from Wisconsin, to seasonally profile nutrient transformation and Carbon sequestration -... | ecosystem: Engineered > WWTP > Effluent > Algae...
CGTTATAGTTGGCTAATAAACCAGTATGGGTGAAAGGCTCACCATACTGCATAGTATAGGCATGGGTATAGAAGAAATTATTCGGTGCAGGGACTGTTTCATACCCAATTGGCGTATAAAAATGACCTGCCTTAATATTCAATCCGTTCGCAATTGGTGCATAAACCTCGACAAAAGCTTGTGGAAAGGCTATGCCGTACGTGCGGCTGGAATTACAACATACTTCAAGATCCCAGTTACCTCGGTCACTCAAAGGTCGTCCATTATTCACATCAAATGCGGGATTACCGTAGGCTTGAGTAAAAATAGCATCGGTACCAAACATGAAATCAGCGCGAAACCCGACATCCCAGCCTTTGCCTTCAGTCCTTACCGCACGTTCCATAAAAATATTCAATTGATTCAGTTGAAATCGATTCGACTGATCAGCAAAAGTAACCGGACCATTAAAACCGTCGTTCTGACTAGGATTAAATGTGGCCCCGCCATGAATCCATCCTCCTACCTTAATGCCACTTTCCTTAAGCGCAGTCATTACGCTATTAACACCACTACTCGCCCCATTCTTACTCGTAACGCTATTTGCATACACACTTGATGAATGCATACCGATTAGCAGTAATCCGCCCGCTACGGCATAAATCATCGGGTTCTTATAGTTTGTTTTATATTCCATTACTCCCCTCCCCCAAAAAGATTATGAAACAGCTTGTTATATTAAGATAAAAGTCAACAAAAACCCTGATCTTCATATGGACACAACTTTAACACTGAATAGAATCAAGGGTCAACGCGGACAATCCATTAAATTTTATCAATATAAAAAAACACGACTACGATTTAGCAGCCTATGCGTGTTTCGCCCAATTCGCTATTGAGAATTATTCTTTTTCTGTTCAGATGCTTAAGAAAAAATCAACTACAGACTATAAACGTTGTAAAAGATCAGAACAAAAATTTGCAAGCAATAAAAATAAAGTACACTTTCCCCTAAAATTCGGTCTTATCTTCCTCTGAAATGAATGATATATCAAAGCGAAAATCCGAATCCCCCCACTCCAGCTTGCCGATGACGTTAACGCCGATCCATTCATAAAGATTTAAGGTACTCCAGCAGATCCAAGCGTTGCTCCCTAGTCAAGGCCGGTAAAAAAGTCCCATCCGGTTGTGGAGTTCGACCCGCCGCATACTCATGACCGCCGTTGTGGTTACCCCAAAGGTTAGTACGAAACACAAAACCATCATAATCAGTCGACCTAAATCCAACTTTCTGCGGATCAAATTCACGCGAACCCACGATGAATTCATCCGGTCGATATTCGCCGTCTATCGGGTCATGCGCTTGTCTTTTAGGTAGAAGTAAATCATATAGCGTTGGTACTGAACCATTATGTAAATAAGGAGCCGTGGCCCAAATGCCGTTCAGTGGACGAGCTTTATAGGCCATGATCGAGGCAAAAGGTTGTGCGGTCGTATCGGGAGTGTAATTTCCATTTTTCAGCGAAGGTTGAACTTCATTATCAAAAAATGTATAGGAAAAATCGATCGAACGTTCCAGCCACCGCTGCAAAAACCATTGATCGCTATCGGGAGTCGTCACAACGTTTCGCGTTGCGGATGTCAACAAGGCAACAGCCGGTGCTTGATGCTGCAACAAAATGTTTCCGGTACTGACATTCACGTATTGATTCTGCAGGATACCGCTATAACCCATAAAACCGATGCTGTTCGCAGCCATTTTGGAATCGGTGCCTACCGAGGAAACGGTAATCATCTTGGCCACGATACGGCGCTCAGGATCTGTGCGATCAATTTGACCATGGCATGACGCGCAATATTGTGCAAATAGCTCTGCACCATTGGCCAGCCGTGTTTGATCAAGCTTAGGCAAAATATGTTCGGGCCACAGCGGTGATGTCAGCTTACGTAAATGATTCTCCACCCGGCGCAAGTTTCGAATGTCGATCGAAGATTGAAAGTCGATATGTTTAGCACCAAAACCTTGCCCGCCAAGCACTGAGGATAGCGTAAAACCCTTTTTTTCTTGCCAGTCCAGCGTGCCGAAAACACCAATCACTTGCCCGGCATTACGTGCCATTGGACCCAATCCGCTATTATTTACCCGCCCATTCCACTGAACATAATCATGATGCGGAATGTCCCATAGAAATGGATAACTTACTGGAGCATCAGCCGGGTTATAGAGCTTATTACGCAACCTGATGATCTGTTTATCAGTCAGAAACGCCTGCGTTCGCTCAATCACATGATCACGATCCTGGCTGCTCAGAATAGCATTTACTCCTACCATCACATCCGATAATTCATCGGCAGAAAGTATTTCGGCCAGTAACTCGCGCAATTGCTGTGCGCTCATGATATGTTCAAGCACACGATTATAAATACGCCCAAATGCATCTAAACGCGCATATCCATAATGCGTAAGCGGACGCTTAGTATCCCGAGGGGTATTGATAATGGTATAGGTTTTAATACGTTGGGAGAATTTCTTCAGATCATCAATGATATGATTGGCATTTTGATAATCGCCCTGTTTCAATACCTGGATCATAAATCGATCCAACTTATCCGGATTCTCCAAAGTCGCATACAAGGCATTCGCCAGATCGATCATAAAAGATTCCATATCCGAATTTGCGGGACCACCATCAATCCGCATACCAGTACCAGCGTAATTGATCTGAGTCGTATGGCAAGCAGCACAGGTAAAACCCATATAATTTTTACCCTGATATCGATCACGCACCATGCCAACTGGCAAACCATCCGGATTACTGATCGTCGGGCGCTGCGGTAGATAGCCATAGCGATCGATGTTTTCATCACTACGAAACAGCGCAGAAGAATCAGATTGCTCCAGCACCAAAAAAAAGCTATATGGCAACAAATTGGAACCTTGCGATGTATTGTAGAACCACAGACTGTCTGAAGCTGACCAGCCTTGCGCCAGATAAGTTACTTGGGAGAATCGGTCGCCAAACTTATCAGTGCCATTCATAATGGCGCCCCGATCCGGATCACTGTCACGGAACTCATACAACTGCAGAGATATTCCTGAAACAAGCCAAATAACGACCAATGCGCTGACAATCAGCAGCAGATGTTTTATCCAGTATAAATAGTATTTAGCAGATTTGGCATACATGAGATCGATGTCCCCGTTCAGTTTTCGTTCAGGATTGTTCTGGTTAAATCCTGAAGCGCGAATAACTCAATTTATTCTGACACCCCATCAAAGCAATGATTAAGGGCATTATTATGACAAATATTAATACTACCGAAACTCGAATTTCGTATATGATTCACGGTTAATTGTATGCAAAAAATTCAACATTTCTGTAAAAATTTAAAAGGTTCTATGCGAAAAGGCTCTATGCAAACTTCCCCATTCTGGTATTTATTGCTTAGTCTCACCCTTGCATTTTCATCACCATCCGTATTAGCTCAGCAAACCAACAAACTCACGATTGAAGAACTACAAAGGCTTGGATTGCAGGCAAATGGTCTTGTCCTTGCTGCTCGTTCTCAAATCGACATGGCTAAAGCGGGGGTAGTCGCTGCATCAGCGTTTCTTAATCCCGAAGTCACTGTGATGGCTGGACCCGATAGCAATCGCCATCCATTAAGCGTGACCGGCCCTACATCCATGCAACGCTCGGTAACAGTGAACCAACCGATTGAAAATCCTTTTATGCGCAGTGCACGTATCAATGCGTCTGAAGCGATTGTTGATGCCAATCGGGCTAATTTTGATCAAGTGCGAGCCGATTTAGCCGCACAACTTCGCGTACGCGCCTACGAATTATTGCTGCGCCAAGAACAGGCAAAAATGGAAGAAGGCATCTATGACTTACTCGAGGATGTGCGTCGACGCATTGCCATTAACGTTGAGCGAGGCGAAGCGGCTCGTTTTGAGCTCATTCGAGCAGATACTGAAGTACAAAGCGCGGCCAATCGTAAAGAAGCCGCCCAACTCAGTGCATTGCGTGCACGCGTAGCACTCATGCAACTGACGGCTGGCGCCATACCCACTAATTTTGAAATCACTGCTTCATTGAGCGATCCGGTTCAGTTACCTTCCTTGGAAGTGCTTCGTCAGGAAGTTCCCACTGTCAACCCCGATGTATTACGTTTACAAGCAGAACAGGAACGTGCCAATCAACGGATTAGTCAGGAAAAAGCTTCGATACTGCCTTCGCTCAACGTGCTCTACACCAATTATCAGGATGCCCAATTCACCTCGAATACCGCCGGCATGAGCGTCAGAATTCCTCTCTTTTATCGTCGTCGCGGTGAAATCGACACGGCCATTTATGATTCTGCACGTATCCGTGACACACTTGAATTTCGTCGTTATGAAATCAGCCAGTTATTTGAATCGGCCTGGCAAGGATTGCAAATTGCGCAGCGAAGAGTGGAAATGTTCGAGGGCGGATTGATCAAGGAAGCAGAAAATGCAGTACAAGTTGCTCAATCAGCTTACCGATTTGGTGAACGCGGTTTGATCGAGGTACTGGATACACAGCGTATACTCCGGGGAATTCTCGGTGATTCCTTGCAAGCACGTTTTGATTTGCAATCGGCCGCTGCCGAAATTGACCGACTGCGCGCACACTATCCCAAGGAGCTACTTGTAGAATGAAATTCAGACTAATCTTTATCAGTTCCATCGTTATTCTTGCACTCATGTTGATTGGATGTGGTAACAAAGCAGAATCAACAGAGTCTGCTCAGAAAGCCGCTAAACAAGCAGCCGAAGGTGAAAAGGATGTCAACGTCATCACCGTTCGACCAGAGCTGGCAGGTCGTATAAAAATCGGACAGCCCAGCATGGTTGACCTTGCTGACAAAATACAAGTACCCAGCCGAGTAGAAGTCGATGAAGAAAGGCTTGTACATATCGGTTCGTATGTAACAGGCCGTATCGTGGATATGTTCGTCATTTTAGGAGACTATGTCAAAGTGGGTGATCGGCTGGCGCGCATCACCAGTCCTGAATTAACCCAAGCGCAACTGGCTTTTTTGCGTGCTTCTTCACGTGTAGTAGTTACACAAAAAGCCACCGATCGCGCTCGCCATCTTTTAGCTGCCGATGTCATACCGCTTGCCGAAGTCGAGCGGCGGATTTCCGAATTGGAAATCGCCCAAGCTGAATTGGGGGCGGCAAAAGATCAATTAAGTCTACTCGGTGTAGATGATTCGATATTGAAACAACTGGCCAGCAAGGGACAAATCTTGCCCCATATTGATATCAAATCCACGCGCAATGGATATATCATCAATCGTAATGTCATCGTTGGCCAGGTTGTGCAACCCGCCGATCCACTATTCCAAGTGGCGGATCTGTCTTCAGTTTGGGTGGTGGGCGATATACCTGAGCAAATTGCACGTGACGTACAAGTCGGCCAGCATGTTGAGATTCATATTCCAGCGATGGGTGATACTCATTTTGATGGCGTCATCATCTTCGTTGCCGATACCGTGAATCCTCTGACTCGCACAGTCATGGTGCGCACCATGGTAGAAAACCCCCAGCGCAAGCTTAAGCCGGACATGTTAGCCAATATGCATATTACAGACAATCAGCACAAAAGCTTGGTCGTTCCAGAAACAGCCGTAGTGCGTGAATCTAATCTTGATTATGTATTTATAGCGAAAGGTAACAACAAATTCCGTCGGACTCCTGTCGAACTTGGATCGGAAGTTGCTGGTTATCGTCCAGTAGTCAATGGAATCACAATCGATCAAAAAATTGTAATGGATGGTGCTTTCCATTTGGATAGTGAGCGCAAGCTTGCAGAATTGGAATAATAATAAACTATGATTACTGCGATAGTACGTGCCATGATCAACCAGCGTTTGCTGGTCGTCGTTATTGCGTTGGCCTTATGCGTTGCTGGAGGTTTTGCTGTAAAAAGCCTTTCCGTGGACGCGTTTCCAGATGTCACTAATATTCAAGTGCAAGTAGCGACAGTGGCCATCGGCCGCAGCCCAGAAGAAATTGAGCGCCTGGTTACGGTGCCCGTCGAAATCGCCATGACTGGCTTGCCGGGATTGGTAGAAATGCGCTCAATGAATAAGAGCGGATTGTCACTCATCACATTGGTATTTACCGACCAAACTGACGTATTTTTTGCACGCCAATTGGTCATGGAACGACTGATTGATGTATCTCCGCGCTTGATTCCAGGCATTACACCTGTACTTGGACCGGTTTCGACAGGTCTGGGAGAAGTTTATCAGTACACCATCGAGCATCCGGATGACGGTCAACGGGCATTAACTGTTGAAGAGCTGACCGAGCGGCGCACGATTCAAGACTGGGTCGTACGTCCCTTGTTACGCTCAATCCGGGGTGTTGCCGAAATCAATTCCATTGGCGGTCATGTCAAGGAATACCATGTGCTATTTGATCCCAACAAGCTGCGTCACTATGATCTGACACTCGCTACGGTAGATCGAGCCATCGCAAGCAATAATGCCAATGCCAGCGGCAATCTTTTAGAATTACATTCCGAGCAATATCTGATCCGTGGTGTGGGTTTGATTCAGACTTTGGAAGACATCAGAAATATTGTCCTCAAAGAGTTAGATGGTGTTCCTATCTATGTGCGTGATGTCGCTGAAGTAAAATTTGGAGGAGAGGTTCGTCAGGGTGCCAGCATTAAGAATGGCTATACTGAAGCTGTCACTGGCATTGTGATGATGCTGCGAGGTGGCAATGCCAAGGAAGTTGTTGGGCGCGTTAAGGAAAAAGTGGCTGAAATCAATGAACGCCAATTGCTGCCAGACGGTCTCCAGATCGTTCCCTTTTACGATCGAACCGATCTGGTTGATGCTGCGCTAACTACAGTGCAAACTACACTGATTGAAGCACTAATACTCGTCATCATTGTGCTATCGGTCTTTCTTGGCAACGTCAGAACCAGTTTGGTCGTGTGTTTTACCCTGATCATCACACCGTTAGTGACTTTTATTGTCATGAATCACTATGGCATGCCTGCAAATTTGATGTCACTGGGTGGGCTAACGATTGCATTGGGTATGATGGTAGATCCAACGGTCGTGGTTGTAGAAAACATCTACCAGCGCCTGGGTGAAGCACGCGGTACTAACCAGTCGAAATTCGACATTATTGTCAAAGCAACATCCGAAGTAGGGACTCCCGTTATTTTTGGCGTGATTGTCACGGTTCTTGTTTTCTTGCCATTAATGACTTTACAGGGCATGGAAGGAAAAACATTCAGTCCGCTGGCTGTTACCATAGCAATCTCACTGTTTGTCGCACTGTTTGTATCAATCATGCTATCGCCAGTGCTCAGCGCCTACCTTCTCAAAGGCGGTAGCGAACAAGATACAAAAGTCATTGCCATTATGAAATCCGGCTATCTGTATCTGCTCAATCTATCGCTAGGGAATCAGAAGAAAACGATGATTATCTCATTGAGCTCGCTGGCGATTGCATTTGTTCTGTTTCCACTCCTGGGTAAATCGTTTATTCCAATTATGAAAGAAGGCTCTGTCACGCCTGTCATCATTCGCGCTCCCTCCATCTCTGTGGAACAGTCGATTAAATTGGAAGCTGAAGCCATGAAACTGATCGCTGCCATACCGGGCGTCAAGTCAGTGGTCTCAAAGCTGGGACGGGGTGAATCACCGGCTGATCCTGCCTCACAAAACGAATCGGATCCGATTGTGGATCTTGATTTGGAAGGATCAGGCCGCACCCAGCAAGCTATCGAAGAGGATATTCGCAAAGCGCTGACTGTAATACCCGGCGTCAATATCGTCATATCACAGCCGATTGCGCAACGGGTGGATGAGATGGTAACGGGCGTGCGCTCACAGGTTGCCGTCAAGATCTTTGGCGATGACCTTGAGGAATTACGCAAGCTGTCGGAGCAAGTAGCACGCATTATTAAATCAACACCCGGTGCAAGGGATATCCGTATCGAACGACTTTCTGGACAGCAGGAATTGACGATCAATATTGACCGTCGCGCCATTGCCCGTCACGGTCTCAATGTTTCTGATGTAAATGAGTTAATTGCCACAGCGATTGGCGGCAAAGCAGTTACTCAAGTATTTGAAGGTGAGCGGCGCTTTACGCTCCTCTTACGTCTTCCCGCAGAATTTCGTGGCAATGTAGAAGATATCCGCGAGCTTCTACTACGCCCTCCTGTGAATGCACCTGGACCAGGCGGAGTGGTCGCGCGAGGCGGTGTTCTTGTTCCACTGAGTGCAGTCGCTGATATCAAGGTCATTGACGGTCCCGCTATCATTTCACGTGAATTCGCCAGACGTCGCGTGGTAATTGGAGCCAACGTGCATGAGCGCGACTTGGGTGGTTTTGTGGCAGAGCTGCAGGAGCGCACTGCAAAAGAAATAAAATTACCGCCGGGTTATTACTTTTCATGGGGTGGACAGTTTGAAAATATGGAACGGGCTATGGCAACTCTTTCCGTGATTGTTCCTATTACCTTGGCGGCCATTTTCTTTCTGTTGTTCATGCTGTTTAATTCAGTCAAGATGGCCGGACTCATTTATCTGGCCCTGCCTTTTGCATCAGTTGGCGGTATTGTCGGGCTTTTTATCACCGGCGAATATTTATCCGTACCCGCATCGGTAGGTTTTATTGCCGTATGGGGTACTTCGATATTAAATGGTGTGGTGCTTATCTCTTTCGTGCGGGAATTGCGCGAGAAGGGATTGAGTATCGATCAATCTGTCAGGAAAGCTTGTGAACAGCGCTTCCGGCCTGTCATGATGACCGCAGCTACTACAGTGTTAGGACTGGCACCTTTTCTGACGGCCACGGGACTTGGCTCCGAAGTACAAAAACCCCTTGCCATCGTGGTTATTTGCGGATTAATCACAGCAACCATGATGACCATGGTCGTCATGCCCATGCTATATCGCTGGTTTGACGATATGCCTGATAAAGAAACACCAGCACAACCAGCAGCACCTTCTTTACCAGCTATTGATCAGCAGGATCCTGTCAAGAACGTCTGATTTCTCATCTGAAGATCGATTCAAAGCAGAGCCACAAAGAAAGAAAAAGCAGGATTGGCAATTAAAAAACACCAATCCTGCCGATCATCTCGAATAAAAAAAAGCAACCTAGTTTAATTTCAGAGTAAGTTATTGCTCTTTGCCAATCAATATCTTACGCGACCACTCAACTTCATAGCACACGGAATGCAATGATGGCCACCAGCGTCGGGGGTAATGCTGCAATCAATAATCCCAATGGATGAATAGACTGTTCATCAAACTTACTCCTCAAAATAGCAAATCCGGCAGGATTAGGCGCATTGGCTATCACAGTCAGTCCGCCACCGGCCACCGCGCCAGCGACCAGCGCCACTTTGAATTCCTGACTCAACCCTTCCACCAGCGAACCCAGATAGGTTAACGCTGCATTATCCGTCACTGCCGTCAACAAGGCGGCACCGAAAAATACAGCCGTATCATCCATATCCATCAATATCGGCTGAAGCCACCATTGCTGCTGCCCACCCAGCACAACCAAACCGGCCAGGAAAAATGCGACCAATAAAGCTTCGCGCAAGATCAGTGGACTTTGGTACTGTTGATAGGCAGTAGTAAATCCAAGAAAGAACAAAAACAACCCCATAAAGGCTGCGGGATGATGCGCAAACAGAACTACCAAGATCAGAAACACCAAATGGACCAATACCACTAATAATGGGGTTTTAGGCGCAGCTGCATTTTCCGTTTGGCTAACATGTCCTAATTCATGGCGAAATAACCACGTCACCACGCACGCATTAACGGCAACGGCCAATGCAGCTTTCCAGCCAAAAGTCGTCATCATGAACACAATGTCCCAATTCCATTTTGCGGCCACCATGAGCACTGGCGGTGCAGCAAAAGGTGTCAGCGTGCCACCGATGGAAATATTGACAAACAGCACACCGACGGTGGCATATTTCAATCGAGTCGATATCTCTTTGCTGAACAGCGTATCCCGTAGCATCAGCGCTGCGAGCGTCATGGCAGCCGGTTCTGTAATAAATGATCCCAACAAGGGAACAAAAGCCAGCAATAAGAAATACATTGCCACACCTGAATTCAGTGGCAATAGCAATGCAATGCGCTGCACGGTAGCCGCCGCAAAATCCAGAATCGGACGCGTCCCAGCGATCACCATAATCACAAAAACAAACATAGGTTCAGTAAAATCGCGCGATTCGAGATAGGTAATCGCTTCATGCTGACCGCTCAAGGCAAATATAAACAGTATCAAAACCATCGCCCAAAAGCCAAATACTACTTCCACTTCGCCCAATAAATGCCAGATCCCTGCATGCTGAGGCTGAATATGCGCTAAGTGCTCAAAATACTTAGTAGAAAATGTATGGACCACAGCCAGCGCAAATAGCACTGCTGCAATCAATTGAATGGATGTTGGATTAATCATGATTAAATCAATTATATGCCGTAAATGATGATGAATTTGGCAATGATAACATTAGGCACTCTATTGCACTGTGCCTTTGATTTTGAGTAATCCGCCCAATTGCCCAATAAATGAGCGGTAGCAAAATTTGAACGCATCATTCACGGCTATCTTTCAACTCAGCAAGAAAAAGCCGGATACGCTTGGCATTCACGCCCAGATCACTCTTCCCAACGCGCGAAACTGAGCGCACATCAATCCGTGTACGGCTGCCCACCCCCTGCACTCGAATGACAACATCATCCTTAAAACCCATGATGAGTGTAGTATCGGTTGCTTCAATTCTGCCTTCTTGAGGAGAAACCGCAATCACCTCCCAACCGCGTTCTTTTACCAAGGCAACCACTTGCTCAAATGCCTGATCGAACGGATGATCAATCAATACCGGTGCCAGATCAGGATAGCCGATTTGCTGCAACTCAGCTAAATTCCCTGGCTCAAGGCGATCCAAAGGATTATGTGACGATGTTCTCAGCTGCTTAATCGCCACAAATTCAGGTGGCTGAGCGAGATCAGTTGTAATGTCATGAATTCGCGGCACCCCGGCACCGGCCAGCATCGTGATGACAACCGGCATCACCACCAGTAGCCCTAATATTGAACCTCTCAGTGTAGTAGCAATTTTTGACTCGTTAGTCTTGATTGCTTTCAATGTTCCTATCAAACCCATCACGATGGCCAATAAGCCGGCCAAGGTACTCGCCAACAATGCAAGTAAAGCGGGCTGAAAATCAATCATATTCAATCGATGACCCAATACCGCCATCACTGCCACCATTACAGCACCTAGTGCAAGTTTGAAACTCCAGCGGGAGTAACCCAATGGTTTATTCATAGTGGATACCATTTAATTAACATCAAAAAAATTAATCGAACGAGATGATCGTCTTTGTTAAATCTGATTAAGCAGCGCTCAATATAGCCGATGCTCATGACAACCTGAAGATAAATTCATTATTGACTATTTTTTATTTTCACCGAAAAGAAACTGAATATTATTGGATTATCATGTAAGATATTTCTCACACACAATGCATTCGAAAAACTATTCAAGTTATCCAGTGATCACCCGCGGCCTATTTTTTACCAATACTCGAACATTATCAGCAAGTATTCCATGAAGCAGTTCTGTATTTTTATTTTTTTAATTTACATATTTATCTTCAATAGCTTGCCTGCAAGCGCTGACACGATAGATGTCGCCAGAGAATACAAAAAAACCATCGGTCAACACATGCAGGTTTATCGAAGTAAAGATGTGCAGTTGAGCATGAACGATGCCTTAAAAGCCTTCAGAAATGGCGATTTCTCAACCACTAATCCTTCAGTCATTAACTTTGGCATAGGCTCAAAACCGGTATGGCTTGCCCTACAGGTCAAGAATTCTGACAATAGCGCAATCCATCGGAATCTCCTGTTTGCAACTGCGTGGTTGGACAAAATTGATGTTTATTTTCTGCACAACAACCGGTTAGCCAATAGTTATCATGTCGGTGACAGCTTAGTTTTTTCCGAACGCCCTCAAAACCACCGATTCTTCGTGACTGGTCATGACTTTGAATACGGCGAAACTACAGTATTGATTCGAGTGGAATCGGCAGATCCAATGGTTCTGCCGATTTATTTCATGAGCACAGAAAATATTGCTGCCAGAAACACATTACAAGGATATAGCTATGGATTTCTCTATGGCGTTATTCTAGCTCTCATTGCCTACAATCTGATGCTCTATATTGGCTTATGGCAAAGCCCTTATCTGCTTTACTCCATTTACTTGCTTTGTTTCTTAAGCATGAATATGGCTTACACTGGGCATGGATATCAATGGTTGTGGCCTGAATCGCCACAGTGGCAGCTATGGTCGAATCCGATCCTAATCATGGCCTACTCGGTGAGCGGACTAGCATTCGCCTTGCAATTCTTGAGTATCAAAATATGTCTGCCGCGCATTTATCGCATTGTCATCACAAGCTGCCTGTCATTTGTTGCATTACTACTACTTTGCATAATGACTAACAGTTCTGCAACTGCGCTATTTACCTCCTTCACATTTGTTTTCTTTTTCTCCAGCCTGATGATCATACTGGGAATTATTTCATTGCGTACAGGCAACAAATTCGCGAAATATTTTCTTTTGGCATCCATTTCTGCCGTTTGTGGCGCAGCCATTACTACGGCTTCTGTATGGGGACTGATTCCCTTTAACGTATTCACTTACCGCGCTGTTGATATTGGCATGATGGCTGATGCCATCTTGCTTGCACTGGCAATCGCTGAGCGCTTCAAGATCAGCCAAAGCGAAAAACTGATAGCCGAAAAAATGGCTGGCATCGACTCTCTGACCAATCTGAATAACCGACGATCATTTTATAAATTTGTTAAACCGATATGGGCATTGGGGTTACGTAGCAAGAGCCATACCTCAGCCATCATGATGGATATCGATAATTTTAAGTTGCTGAATGACAACTATGGCCATGCGCTCGGTGATCGAGTACTGGTATGCCTGGCCGAAACTTTACAGAAAGAAGCACGAACCGGAGATATACTGGCACGTTGGGGAGGCGAAGAATTTCTTATTTTCTTACCAGAAACAAAATTAACCGATGCAGCCGCTATTGCAGACCGGTTACGCAAAAGAATTTCGACAATTCAGGTAATGACTGAGAATGACGAAAAACTTTCATTAACAGCAAGTTTTGGTGTTGCACATACTCACAATCCCAACGTATCACTGGATGAGTTAATTTGCTTGGCTGATCAACAACTCTATATCGCAAAAAAACAAGGCAGGAATTGTGTTTGCTTCGATCAGAGCAATTGATTTCTCTCAACCAATCCCTCGGTACATCCGAGAGAGAAAAAACATATTTTTTCTCTCCATTGAAGTGATCGTTTATGCAAATTCACTGGATATTAGCGCAATCCCAGAAATTCCAGCGTGTTCTCAAAATCTCCATCATTGTCAAAATCATCGCTGGCAAACTCCAGTTCATCAATCAGCTTGACAATCCGGCTATCTGGAATCATGCCATCCGCCAATACGCCCTCATCATCAATATCAACATCAATAGGATTGATAACATCCGCATTATCAACAGAAAGTTCCTTCATTATCATGGTAAACCTCCTCGCGACTTTTGATGAATACGGTACTAGTAAAACACATCACCTAGCAACATAAATCAACGATTACCATCATTTTTCCCTAGCAATTCAAAGATTCCTAGCAGCCTTAACTATATTGGATCAGAAAACCCACTATTTCCCTACACTGAGTGTTTCTCGATCTCTTCGAGAATAAACGCGAGAACAGATTGCTAGTTATTGAATAAAAATGTAGAATATTAAGTTAAGTTATTTTGACTTTACGTTGATTTGACTTTTCTGGTTTCATCGTTCCTGGCCTCTCTTCAATTTTTCATGCTTTTCCGGAAAATGTGCAGCAATCTTGGTTAGCGGCGATGCTTTATTTAATGCGCTAGCAGGATTAGGCAATTTTTGCCTGTGTGCGCCTCATTTTCATTTTTTAGGAAAAACACCGTGTCTTTTGAAGATCTCAAATTAAATCCCGCCATTATTAAAGCCATTCTGGATGCAGGGTATACAACCCCTACCCCAATTCAGAAACAGGCCATACCTGAATTGTTATCAGGTCACGATATCATGGCATCAGCGCAAACTGGAACAGGGAAAACGGCAGCATTCATGTTGCCGGCACTCCATCTCTTGGCTTCCCCCTCCAAAACACAGGGCCGTGGGCCACGTGTTTTAGTGTTGACGCCCACACGCGAACTTGCTCTGCAAGTATCCGAAGCTGCCAAAAAATATGGAAAATACCTTCCTCGCACAAAAGTAATCAGCATTCTAGGCGGCATGCCTTATCCATTACAGAATAAACTGCTGTCACAGCCAGTGGATATCCTAGTGGCTACCCCAGGGCGGTTAATTGATCACATCCAACGTGGCCGGATTGATTTCAAACGATTGGAAATGCTTGTGCTGGATGAAGCCGATCGCATGTTGGATATGGGTTTTATCGATGATGTGGAAATGATCGCTGCCGCCACACCAGCCACTCGTCAAACGCTATTGTTCTCTGCTACGCTGGATGGGGCTATCGATAAAGTTGCCGCTAAACTTTTAAAATCCCCCAAACGCATTCAGGTGGCCTCGCAAAAAGCCAGGCTCGATAATATTGAGCAGCGACTACATTATGTCGACGATATGTCACATAAGAACCGATTACTCAACCACGTATTACGTGACGAGGCTCTCAAACAAGCCATCGTTTTCACTGCCACCAAGCGCGATGCTGATACTTTAGCCGATAATTTGTACTCACAAGGTTACGCAGCGGCTGCATTACATGGCGACATGAATCAACGCGAACGCACCCGCACACTTACCAAATTGCGTAGCGGTGGTTTGCGTGTCCTGGTAGCAACTGATGTTGCTGCCAGAGGCATTGATATTGCGGACATAACACACGTAATTAATTTTGATTTACCCAAGTTTGCCGAAGATTATGTGCATCGCATTGGCCGCACAGGCCGGGCAGGCGCAACAGGTGTGGCCGTTTCTTTTGCATCTAACAGAGATAGCGCTCATCTCATGAAAATTGAACGTTATACAGGACAGCGAATTGCGTCGCATATTATTCCAGGCTTAGAACCACGCATCAAACCACGCGTTCAGGATGGCGGCTTTAGAGGTACACCTAGTGTCACTCAAAAACGTAAACGCTCTCCGTTAGCTAATGGCAGTCGTCACGATTTCAGCACGGCCAGTGATACTGCCGGCAATAAAAATGGCCATCGTGGCCGTTCATTTAGTCACGACAATCGCACCAGTTCTTTCAGAAATGGCAATAGTTCCAGTCCAGGCAATCATTTTGCCAGAACAAAGTAATTTTTGTTAGCATCGTGCCCTGTTCCGAGTCTCGGAGCTGGGCATATCAGTTCCCACAAAAACCCTTATTTTCTTCTTTAGTCATAGAATTAAATACTTTCTGGCAGAAATGCTCTTATTTGCAACATGCGGACAATCCGGTAAACCGCGAAGGCAGCCAGCAAGTGCTTAATGGTATGTCCACTGATCAACTGGCTTGTGAAGTGATAAATTTGCATATCTAGCATCTCTGCCAGCTTAGCCACCGCATACAACCCAATTACCTGATAAATATAGTTCGCATGCGTATAGCGTGATTGACAAAATCCGCTCAGTAACACGATCAGCAGAATCGAATAAAATTGTGTCACAATATAAAAATTAAGATTCCCTGCACCGGCTTGCTCAGTCCAATACCAATGCAGCACACTCCATATGCCTAATGCGGTAAGCATAGGCAGCAACCACAACCCTAATACAGCGCCGACACGTTCAGCCAGGGTCGCCGCAAGCAAAGCAGTCACGCCGATGGCGATAGGCAGTCGATCCCACAACAGATAATCATTATCCGGCACCCAATGATAAAAAATTGAACCGAATGCTGACGCAATCACGCTGAAAAATAAAACCCAGTATGGTGAGAACTCAGCCTTGCTGCGAAATGCTGTTTGCGCAGGTGAATGATAAGCGCGCAAAAGAAACAGCCATCCAGCAGCACCGCTCAATAGAAATGCCAGATTTGAAACGACATTATAAAAATTAGGAATATTGAGAAAATTTCTCTGATCGGCAAACTGATGATATTCAATGGGCTGAGCAATGGGCGGAAGCATCGCAGCCGCTCCCACGACAATTATCGATAATCCACTTAGCATCCAAAGAATTCGATGCATTTTCAATCCTATGAGTCATGCAAAAATTTTCAGGGCTGTAGCAATGATCAATACATTTGAGCAACCGCATCTCGGATTCTTCCAACTGCAATAATCTGAAACCCAGGAATCGATTGCTTGGGTTTATTAGCTAACGGAATGATTGCTTGTTTAAAACCAAGCTTCGCAGCTTCCTTCAATCTCTCTTGCCCGCGCTGCACTGGACGCACTTCGCCCGCCAATCCGATTTCACCAATGACAATCATTTTCTCGGCCAATGGTTTGTTTTTGAGTGAGGAAACAATCGCCAGCATGACGGCAAGATCTGCACCCGGCTCAGTAATTTTCACACCGCCAACCGCATTGACAAAAACATCTTGGTCATAACAGGGAATACCCGCATGGCGGTGCAATACGGCCAGTAACATAGCGAGTCTATTTTGTTCCAGTCCCACGCATAATCGCCGCGGATTCGGCGAGCGAGCCTCGTCAACCAAGGCCTGTATTTCCACCAGTAACGGGCGTGTCCCCTCTTGCGTAACCATGACGCAAGTTCCCGGAACTTGTTCATCATGGTGGGAAAGAAATAATGCGGATGGATTTCTCACCTCGCGCAGCCCCTTCTCGCTCATGGCAAATACACCCAGTTCATTCACCGCGCCAAAACGATTCTTGAATGCGCGGATCATACGAAAGCTGGAATGCATATCACCTTCGAAATACAACACCGTATCCACCATATGCTCCAAAACCCGCGGACCGGCCAGCGCACCTTCCTTGGTCACATGCCCCACCAGAATAATACAAATACCGCTGGCCTTCGCTAACCGCGTGAGCTGTGCTGCGCACTCTCGCACTTGAGCTACCGAACCCGGCGCTGATTGCAAAACTTCGGAATAGATCGTCTGAATGGAATCAATCACCGCTACCGTTGGTTTATGCTCAGCCAGGACAGATTGAATTTTCTCCAACTGAATTTCGGCCAATAAATGAACAGCCTGCACATCCAAAGCCAAACGCCTGGCACGTAATGCAACTTGCTGCGCCGATTCTTCACCACTCACATAGAGTACTGAATGTTGCATCGACATATGAGAAAGTGCTTGCAGTAATAAAGTCGATTTGCCAATACCCGGGTCACCGCCCAGCAACACAACACCACCGTGCACCAAACCGCCCCCCAGAACTCGGTCAAGCTCTTCCAACCCAGTTGGGTAGCGCGGTTCTTCACGCGCCTCAATGTCACTTAAGTTTTGTACCTGGTCGATTTCTGATACCGGACTAAAGCGCGAGACAGATTTCTCTGCGATGGTTTCTATCAATGAATTCCACGCCTGGCAATGCGGGCACTGCCCTTGCCACTTCAAGGTCTGCCCGCCACATTCGGTGCAGGCATAAATTGTTTTTTGTTTAGCCATCAACACTGCTAATCATAAACTTCGGCGCTAGCAAATGTTGCTCCACGCGCATCCTTGTCGGATAAAATCGGATTGCCGCCGGCCAGCAACCAGTCAATCTTCAAAGTGTCATCGTTCCAGACAATGCAGCGCTCATGCTCGGGCGCCCAGTAATCAGTCGTATTGTATAAAAACTCGGCATGTTCGGAGAGCACCAAGAATCCATGCGCAAAACCTGCTGGAATCCATAACTGTTTCTTATTCTCCGCACTGAGTCTCTCTCCCACCCACTGCCCGAAAGTGGGCGATGAGCGGCGAATATCCACTGCCACATCCAATACCTCCCCCACTATCACACGCACCAATTTTCCTTGTGGTTGCTTGATTTGATAATGCAAACCACGCAAAACATGCTGCATAGAGCGCGAATGATTACTTTGTACAAAATTTACGGATTTACCAATGGTAGACTCGAATACCCGCTGATTAAAGCTTTCGAAGAAAAAACCACGCGCATCAGCAAATATACGTGGTTCAAATAGAACAACTTCTGGAATAGCCAGTGGAGTGGAATTCATCGCAGACAAAACCTCTTTTAGTTGGAGTTTCGATCAAAACTCACGCTTTAAAACTTGCAATAAGTACTGTCCGTAACCATTGTTCGCTAACGGCGCAGCAAGTCTCTCCAATTGCAATGCATCGATCCATCCTAACCTGTAGGCGATTTCTTCCGGGCAAGCGATCTTCAATCCTTGTCGATGCTCAATCGTAGCCACAAACTGACTGGCGTCCAATAAAGATTCATGAGTTCCGGTATCCAACCATGCATAGCCGCGCCCCATGATTTCGACATTCAACGTTGATTGTTCCAAATAGAGCCGATTCAGGTCGGTAATTTCCAATTCATTTCGTACTGATGGCTTAAGGCTTTTTGCATAATCAACCACATGCTGATCATAAAAATATAAACCGGTCACAGCATAGTGGGATTTCGGTTGTTTGGGCTTTTCTTCCAGATTAATCACGTAGCCTTGAGCATCAAATTCAACCACACCGTAACGCTCCGGATCATGCACATGGTAGGCAAAAACACTGGCCCCTTGCTTACGCTGCATCGCGTTGCTCAGCAAATGATGAAAATCATGCCCATGAAAAATGTTATCGCCTAAAACCAGTGCTGAACAATCGCCACCGATAAATGATTCACCAATGATAAAGGCTTGCGCAAGGCCATCAGGAGAGCGTTGCTCGGCATACGATATGTTCAATCCCCATTGTTGGCCA
>Ga0075152_10001168_pt1 | contig 18918 bp, 30 predicted proteins | sample JI61114C2DNA_FD_70964 | JGI IMG/M metagenome (GOLD analysis project Ga0075152, IMG submission 70964) | Wastewater effluent complex algal communities from Wisconsin, to seasonally profile nutrient transformation and Carbon sequestration -... | ecosystem: Engineered > WWTP > Effluent > Algae...
TGCCCACTGGAACGAGTTCCTGGATGACCCCGAGAACAAGATTGTGAGACCCCGCCAGAACTACCAGGGTTATACCCCACGAAATTATGTGCCCATCAACAACAGAAAGGAGTTTAGCTTTGCTCTGGAAAGCCCATAATCGACGACTTCCCGCCGTAGCCGTGCCTCCCAGGAATTCACGAAGAGCTGATAGCGAGTTGACCGTTAGATAGACAGTATCATGACTGTTCGAATGCCTTAACTACTTGGACCCGGAACGAATACGGCTGGTATTTGAAGCCGTCTGCCTTGTAGAATTTGTTTTGGAATTCAACCCAGTGTAATCGCAGGGCATGCAGGAAGCACTCCATAGTATCCATGCACAGCAGCACACCGAAGGTGACCAGTGCAAGAATCACGAAGCCAATGATCATCTAATTTAGTGCAATAGTGTACCATGGGGATGCCGCTGTAACCATTGTCAATGGATTTTTCCACCGTCTTTTCAAAGAACACATCAGCAAGTTGGGAGTGAGCAAGAGAGAGTGCCCACAGTCTCAGATAGGAAGCCGTGTTGGATATGCACCCCAGAACATACTCGATGGTCTCGATCATTTGGTGTACAAATATTTCGTCGCTACCGTGTGACTATTCCTCTGAGTAAACTATGTTGTTACTGACTTCAACGTCGAGAACTGACGAACGTCGTGCCAGATCCTCTGCCATGTTGTCCTCGCTCATGAGTTTTTCTTGACCTTTTTCGGGTGCATGATGATGCTTACTCTTTCCACAGTAGATTTCGTAGAGGGGCTTTGGCAGCAACATTAGTGGAATCGCGATTATAGCTACGATGAAAAACCACAGCTGTATGGTATCCTGACTGGTGTTACCGTAGCTGCCCCACATCGGTTGTGCGCCGCAACAATCTTGCTGAATTATACAGGATTTACAGTCTTTCCAAGGGTAAGCGGCAGGTTGATCATGGTCGTAATGATGGATGGTGCCTGGTTAGACCAAAGACCCCAATCGACATTCCACTTGTAGATGATGAGGAAGTCCATGTATCCGAACAGTAAGAGCATGAAGGCCAGTTGTGGTATGAACTCGAAGACGAAATCCATCAAGCTGCGGAAGTAGATTGCGTTGGAGGCTTTGAGGAACACACCGACAGTCATGTGCACGACACCAATGATAACCGATATCTTCATCTTCATGCTATTCATGTATGTAAGTCCGTTGCTGGTTATGCCCCAGACGGGATCAACACCGAACGGATACACACAGTCGTTACTGATTCGTGGGATAGCTTTGCCAGGTTCTGCCAGCCACGGTTGATAGCACGAACCGAACAGATTTAAGTTGATGCTGAGGTAATCATTGTAGACGAATCCACAGTATAATGAGAAGAAGCCCATCATCGTGATCAAGTACCGATGAGGTATCAAAAGACTGAGGAACGTCTTCTCGTACCTACTTTGCCGGAAGATCAGTAAGAGTCCAAAGGCAAGCAGAATGGCTCCGTGCATGATATCTCCGAACATCACTCCGAATAAGAATGGGAATGTCACACAAGTGAAGAGTCCTGGATTGGCTTCTTTATAGCGAGGAATGCCGTATGTCTCCACGATTTCCTGCGCAGAACAAGTGAAGCTGTTGGTTTGGAACAGCGTTGGGTAATTCTTTGTGTTGTGTTTGATGAGCTGGCCAGTGGGTGAGTCCTTTCTTTCGAGCTTTGCCAACAACTTCCTCACTTCGTCAAAGTCCTTATCGGGAATGTAAATTCTTCCCTGGATGAAGTTATTGAACAGGTCCATCTGGTTGAGCTGGTGATAAATCTCCCGTTCTTTCAGCATGAACACCTTCAGATATTCAATCTTTGTGAGGGAAAAGTCAGGGAGGGCCTGTCCAACGAGCTTATTTAGGAACTCTTCACGTTCGTCGCGGTTGAGCTGTAAAATGGCCCGGTAATCGCCCGTAACTTTTTGAAGATGTTGCATTTCGCGGTGAAGCTCTTCTCCACTTTGTGGGAGATCGAACACTTCGGTTGAGTAGTTCTCAATGAGCCTGTTCAGTTTGCCCTAAAGGTAAAGCATATCTCGCGACGGGAACAGGATGAAGAATACACTCTTATTAGCCATTTCGGGAAGGTCACTGGAGAACACTGACTCTACTGGCACGAAGTTTGTGTAAGCGTTGCCCTTGGACATTCTGAAGACCATTCGCTGGAACCGCTGCTCCTCGTCCTTGATTAGAATACCGCATTTATAGCTGACATTACCCATCTCCCACGACCGACTGCTGCTACGGCTACTTTCGGCCTTCCTGCTCAGTGATTCATAAAAGTTGTGCCCTAACGTAATCTCCGAAGCCTTGAGTACAGCCGTCTTGCTCTCGGAACTTATCAGCTGCTCCTTCGTGGATTAAAGTCGCTTGTTGAGATCCAGGTAGTACTCCCACTGCTTGTAGATTTAAGTGTCAAGTTCATCCAGCATGGATATGGCAATCTTCTTGCTCTCATAGCTCTTCTGCGTCCAGTATTCGAATAGCCTTGAGTACTCGAAGCTGAGTGGCATGGCACTACTACCTATCACGCTCGATTTTATGAGTGGTGATCTTGTTGTCCACCAACATCTGGTCGAAGCTGCCTATGCGTATCAGTGACTCCTCGCATCGCTTAACTTGTGCCTGAAAGGGTTTGACGATGCTGCCACTTTCGATGATGTGAATACTATCAATCTGTCCTACATCACCAGCAGTTGCATACCCAGCGCGTTCATGATCTCCCAGCTGGACTAGCGTGGCAGCACCAGCTGGTAATAGCCCATCGACTCGGACCTCAACATTAATACGAAGTTATGGATAATTGCTGGTTGGAGGTGACTTAGCTAAATGCCTTTGCTGCGTAGCGAGTGAGCTATCAAAAAGATCATGGACCATGGCGTTCCACATTGAACCACTGTTACTACTCCAGCTCGTCACGCTGCTTCTCCTCGTTAATCTGATCGAGGATCGTCGAGGGTTACTGCTAAGGCTGAAGAGCAGACTGCTCTAGGATTATTGCGACCAGTCGTACGAACAGATCGCAGTCTACTTGATCCTCAGCGTAGTCTGGCTTGAGGCGGCGGAGGTTCTGTCGTACTGATTGCTCTGAATCATTTGTGGATGTACCGTCGAGGGCGAAGTTCATGTTCAGCAGCAGTGCGAACAGGTTGTGTTCACTTATTGTTTCGGATTCATTCATAGCCGAATTGAACTACTTCTCCAACTCCAGCAGCTCCTATTTGCTGTACAGCTCGTCGACTGGAATGAACCTTGCACGATAGCATGATCGGTGCTTACGAACCATTTCCATCGAATGTTACAGCACTTCCGTGGGGTTCTGCAATTCAATCGGTTTTAAGGGTGGGAGCATATAGGGTTCGGTGAAGTGCTTCTCACGTTCTGGACGCTTGCTTGTGGGGTCTTCCACCTCCGAGTACACGCCGGTCTTTGGAGTATCTTCGACCCACTCCCCGACGAATATTTGATTCTTCTGAGAATAGAAGTAGCTGCCTTGTCCTTCCTGCATAGCATGAACTTTCTACCCTCATATCGTTGACCCAGTGTCCTTCGAAATGGTCTCCGCATCGTTTTGTGAGCACACCATAACCACTTCTTTTTCCCATTGACCACATTCCCTCATACACATCGCCATTGGAGTAGATCATGCGGCCCTATCCATGTGGCTTATCATCGAACCACAACCCGTCGTAGCGATCTCCACTTTTAAAGAACATTGTGCCACGGCCTTTTCTTCGATCGCGCTACCAATCTCCAGTGTATTCTCTCCTCAGCTTATTCTTTCCATCAGCCACCCACAGTGTCCCCTGCCCATGCCTCTTATTCTCCAGCCATCCGCCCTCATACTTGTTGCCGATCTCGTAGTACTGAATTCCAAAGCCGTCTTTCTTGTTGTTCTTCCAATCTCCAACATACTTATCACTGCCGATCCACTTCGATGCCTTTTCAGATCCATCCTAGTTGAGTTCCTGTTTCTACGCTGGCAGCAATGCTTACCCTGACCCAATAAATGTTGCCATGAGCACCGTTTTTCTGGGCTTTCCTGTCGTGGCTACGAATAACCTACTTTGGTACATTTTCCAGCGAAGCTAACTCGTCGTGGAGCTCTTCGACTTGTTCATTTTGTATAACTGCTTAAGATTATAGTCGGAACAGTTCACTCTTGGACGTGCATATACAATCAGCTGGGGTTGATGATCTTCGCGAGAATTACAAGCTGCAGGGCCCCGATGGCAGCAAACGCGCCCATCTGCAATAACGATATCCGGGAAATCCATTTCATCAATTCCGTGCAGTCGTAGAAGAAATGCTGTTATTCGATCTGGCGGTGCTCCTGTGTCTCTTTGATTCGCTGAGAATAAAGACTAGGGTACATCGGCGAGTTGGCTCATGAAGAATGCTTCGTCAGTGCTATTCGCTACGTGGCTTCGTTTGGCGTAGTGTGACAGGTTGCCATAGGATTGTTAGGGTGCGCCGAAGCCAATAGAAGTCTGGAAGTCCACCATCAGACCCTCAGCTCGTTGGTCGGTGTCAAGCCTATAGCACACTCGATAGAGATCACCTACGTAGTCTGTGAGTTTGTACCTGCATTTGGTGAGAATTCATGTCGCCAGATCACGCCAGTGATCACAAAGTGCTTGATCTATGCAGTTTTGGTGTTGGTAATGTTCACCGTGAAGCCTTCAGTTTTGAAGCGTCTATTGAATCGAGGGAAGTTCAGATCCAGCTTGATGGTTTCGTCGGGGGTGTAGGTGTGCACGATGAAACACCTATTGACTCCCTTGACGACTGGTGTGAGGATGGCTAGCGCGTGGGCCAGCAACACTGCAGACAGAAACAGTCTTTGCATAAGTGATTAGATAATAACTCGAATCCATGGAGCTTCACGGTCTTGGTTAGCTTGTGCTGCTGGTTCGGGCATCTTAGTTAACGGTGGGGTTAACAGGCTTGGGGACCTCAACCGATGTATTCTTCTCGACCAGACTATTGTTAGGCTGGCTGGCCTTGTCAACCTCGTTCCACAACCTGCTCAGAGTGACCACGAGGAACCCCTCTGCTCCTGCAACCTTCTTCAGCAGGTTCTTATAGTACCGTTTCTTGAGAAGCTGTGTAAGCCTCCATTTACCTTGTAGTTGTCGATCTCAATGTAGCTGATCAGCACCGAGACCATCTCCGAGAGCACGATATAGTTGTGCTTCTCCATGATGCACTTCTTATTCTTCTATTCGATGATACGCTTGACTTCCTACTTCGACTTTCGGGTCGTCATGCTACTGACTGTGCTCTTTCCCATCGCCAGCTCGTCGATCTCAAGTTCGTAGCTGCGGATCTGCTGTTAACATTCCAAACGGCGATGGCTCAGGTTGTCGATTGTATCCATTGTCTCGAGGAAGGCAAAGCAGTCCTTGATTTCGAGTTTAATGAGATCGCTCATCAACCAGAACGGATTGTTTTTGCAGACGCTGGTCAGCACCTACTGGTGTTTTCGGAGCTCTTCGTTGGATTCACGAAAATAGACCAGCTTGTCCTGTTGTCCCTCTGAGAATTCTAGGATGGTGTTCTTCTCGTAGCGATTAATAAGGGTGAAGAGACTCGGCAATCGCTCGTTCAGCTGGTCTTTGCTCTCAGCCATCGATATCGCAGCTTCTTGGAGCTGGTTCAGTTGTTGTTGGATCTTTCTTAGCGATGTTCGAAAAGCTGATATCTTAATGGAGGCACTTCCGTCTAGTTCTTTCTGCAATAACCTCCCAAATTACTCCGCCGAGTTCGGTAAACACATCCTTATAGCGATTCACAATCTACTCCAGGCTGAGTGCCTTTAGCAGTTTCTCAAAGACCTTGGTTAAGGTGATTGTACCCCACTGACATCAGTCTATCCCGATCGTAGGAATAGTTGGAACTCCTCACTATAGTAAAGATGGCGGCTTGACGCAACACACTTTACGAAATTTGTCAATAACCTCTCTCGTTCCTGCACAACTTGAAGCGAGTTTTTGATCATTGCCTTGTCTGGGAGGACGGGTACGAAGCAACCGGGCCACCTCTCCTTCATCAATGCACAGAGCGAGTCAAACTCGCTATAGCGGCGTAGTACCTCAAACTTGCCCTTTTCGTCCTCGCCAACGATTACGTAAGCAGTGTATTTCGATAGGGTAGAACCCTTCTGAACGCTTCCCGATATCCATATGGTGATCTGCAATGCACCGGCCAAGTACCTTTCCAATTTGATGGTCGCCCTCAAATGTCATTCCCTCAGAAGCGAATTCCTCTACAGTTAGGTTTTTGTTCAGTGAAGATTGTGATATCGCTTACTTTGGAAGGGAGGTCAATCCAGAAACTTGCGGCCGATCCCCTTCAATGGCAATCTCGAGAGTTTACCCATGCTTTTCGTTGGGCTTCTCGTGCTGTTCTGATTGTTCATCTAAGAGTATCTCCTGATGCTCCTCCTTCTTCACCTCTTGTGAGTGTGCAGTCGTGTTCGACTCGACATGAATTTCCTCCGGCTCCATGTGAACTCGAATTGGATTAATATTACGATAGATATCTACAAATCGTGCCAGCCGAGCAAATATTCACGTGTTTAGAATACACGTAGGGATCACTATAGTAAGGGTTCGGTGTGCTTGAGCTTTTGGGGTTGCTGCTGCGGCAGTTCATCCACCGATCTTGATTTCTCTGCTTCGTAGCTATCAACTTCATTGGTGCTCAGGGATTGTGTTTCTTTGTCGTTCCAAGGAATCTCGATTCGCGTGATGCGTGGTTTATCGGAGAGAATACCGCGCACTACCCGATCAATCTGTATGTCCTGAAGTGGATTATCCATAAGTTCGGTGGCGTTGTAGCGATTGTAGACGTAATAGCCGACCCGAAAGAACTCGTTGCCGCGGTAGCTTGCAGAGAGGATCATAGCAGTAACGCCTAAACTAACAGAAAAAGGTACGCAGCAGCTAATCGCGCGGGATGAGTTCGTGTTTCGGAGGCTGTGCTTAAATGTTGAACTGCATGACACCAGGGTTGAGGGGTCCCATTTCGAATTCCTCGAGGGTTTGATCGCAGGCTTAGTCGTGTGCTGAGCCAATGTAGACCAGTTTCCAGTCTATTGGTTCGTTGAGCTCGCGGAGACACTCAAACGTAACGCCAAGCTTGATCGTGGAGGTGAAGGAAGCCTCAGGGTTCTCCACAACGACGTTAGTAACGTTGACAAGGGTCATTCGTACGGCAACGATTCTATTAATGTTAAATATTTTCCCTCTTACCTCCCAAATCAAAAGCCTAGGGTAGCCTGCCTCGATTTGTGGTGGCCGAAGCATCCGTTTTGGAAGGCCGGTGCTATGTTAAGTAATTCTGATAAAGTGTGATGAATGTGTATTTGGCTGTCCCAAGAAACCGCCATAAAGCAGCTGATAGCTGGGGGAGTCGGCAGTTGAGAGACCTGCTCAGCAGCAATTTAGGGCTTGTCTCAAATTAATATTTTCTGGAATGTGATTCGGAACTGAGGTTGTTGCTATGGAATAGCAATCGTCATGTTGCTCTTCGAGAAAGAGACTCGCCTATCAAGTCGAACTCCTTCCCAACCTCAGAATTTTTTGCTGTAGAGATTGACTCCATGGAGTAGGGGTTGACCCAGTTTCCTTGCTACTTTATGATATTGGACTGACTGACAACAGTCGTTAGAAGAGTCAACTTCTCAAGCAAAAATTTAAATTAATAAACTGACAAGCAGCCAATGTCCAAGTTCAATAAGGAAACCAGGAAGCCGAAGATAACGCTGAACCCGGAGGGTGATGAGGCTACTGACATCAACGACTCCATGAGATTAGCAGATGAGATACAGGAAGTGCTCATCTCCTTTCTGTTGGGAGAGGACTAGATTCTTCAGGCATTGGCAATTCTATACGAAGGGTACACAAAGCCTCAAACGGATGGGCTAAAGTAACTGGCCTACCTTAACAAAATCTTTGCCGTTGACTACGATGAACTCAGCCAAGAGATTTCTAGCAATGGCGTCTCCCTGATGGAGGAGATTGCTGAGATAGATAAGGTTTCTCAGATTCTTCAAGATGAACTGACTCTCCTTCGAGATAGGGAGCAAATGTTCCTGGAAAATGAGGCAGAAAGGCAAAGGTTACTGCAAACTGAGCACGAACTCTCCAAGGAATTGGAGTTAACGGATTTGGAAATTCAGCAGTAGGAGGCAGCCATCCTCAACAGCATAGAACAGTTATGCTCGGAGGACAGTGAATACAAAGAACAGACAGGCTTGGTCAACGATTTATACCAGCTCAAGAAGAAGATTAACAACGATCTTCAGGAAATACGAGGAAACATCCGAGTTTACTGTCGCATCCGACCGATGACTGAAAAGGAGCGGCTTATGCACCCTGAGAAGTACTACACGGTGCAGAATGAAAGTGCTCTCATGCTCAACGTTCCCAGAGAGACCCTCAAATCGGATAACCAAAAGAAAGAGTTCAAGTTCAATTTCTAACGGGTGTTTGATAACGCATCGCAAGAGGAAGTGTTCAATTAGCTTTCCCAGCTGATTCAAAGTGCTATCGACGGAAAGAATGTGTGTGTGTTCGCCTATGGGCAAACGGGATCGGGCAAGACATTCACAATGGAGGGGACTGACGGCGCAAACGAAGGAGTGATTCCTCGAAGTGTGTCCCTTATCTTCGACGAAATCCAAAAAGCAAGGAATCTTGGATGGACATTCATACTCGATGCTTCTATAGTGGAGGTCTACATGGATAGCGTCCGCGACCTTCTCAACTTGGGGAACCTCAAGGAGGAGCCTTCGTCGGTTGAAGTAACAGAGGCGGCTGATATTCGACGACTGTTGGATATAGCTCATAACAATCGCAAAGTCGCTGAAACGAGCTGCAATGAACATTCTTCTCGCTCGCACTGCATCTTCCAGCTCACCTTACAGGCGAAGAACAAGTAAAAATCGAGGAAAGGGACTCTAAGCCTCATTGATCTGGCTGGCAGCGAGCGCGTCAACCAGAGCAAGGTGGAAGGTGAAAGAATGAAGGAGACAATGTCTATTAACAAGTCGCTGACCCAATTAAGTACAGTGATCATTGCCATTGCCAAGAAGAACGAGCATGTCCCCTACCGCAACTCCAAGCTCACACATATCCTGCAGACCTACCTCTCTGGGGACAGCAAGACTCTGATGATCGTCATGATCTCGCCACTGGTGGAGCACTTCAACCAGACAGTGTGTTCGCTGAGGTTTGCCGAAACCGTAACCGAGTGCATCGTGAAGAAGTGAAGAATGATATCACACGAGAATCAGGTATTGCGTCGCTTAGTTGTTGGCTTGGCCTTTTTGTGAATCATTTCGAGACCTTACCGCCAGCGTTAGTTGAGGTGGCCGAGATTTATCCGAAACTTTTCGTTCTTGCTTTCGACTTCTACCACGGGAGAGCCGTGCTTGGCGCTGAAGATGGTGGTTGAGTTGCTGTGCTTCGGTGTCCGCTTGCTGGAGGACTACTTCTCTTTAGTAGGTTGTTGGTTAGCACGAGGTGTTGTAAACAGTTTAGTTTGGTCGGGCTGGCTCGATTTCTTGCCGTTGTTGACAACAGCCGATGTCACTGGAGGCGTTTTTGGAGTAGTCACATTAATCTGGATCTATCTGACTGGAACTCGAGTAAGCGCATTGGTGATGACTGGTTTAGCCTCCTCGTTTGCTAAAGGAGGGGACTGGGTATCGATTGGTGGTTTGATTGTAGGTAAGGATTCTTCTGTGACTTCGAAGAATCCTTCTGTATCTTCGGGTGCTTTTATCTTCTATTCTGTCTTTCTTGGCAAGTAGATTTCAGTCTTCAAGTAATCTTCAGCTTATTTACTGAACTCCCGGTCTACTATGGATTCTATCCTCGAGGTAATATTGAGTGCTTCCGCCAGCTTTTAGTCCTATTCAGCAGCCAGCATGTATTCATGCTACGGATCTCCCAACACACTGAAGTGCCGACGCAGGCGGTTGATAACGTAATAGGTCAGATCTTCCTGTTACTTACACGAGTAGCTGTTGTAGAGTTCGTTGAGTCTTTCACAAAGCACCGCCAGGATTTCATGCAATGGGGATGCCTACTGTAGTGCCTTGGACTGCCCTTAATACTGCAGGCAGAACTTGTGCAGGATTGATAGTGCTATGATACTCGGATACTGATCGCCAGTCTCTATCATCTCCATCAGCACTTCTGCGATATGGGGATTTTACACCCGGGCAAAGTCAGCGATCAGATAGAAAGACAGGTCGCTGATATTGCGCCAAGGTGAGTCGATCTCTTCATATGCCACTCTGAAGTACGTGTCATACTGTTCAAGCGATACCGACTTGCGGTTGCCTGCCATCAACACCAGACAGCCAAACACTATGGGCGAGTGCTACATCTCGAATAGCGAGAAGAAGCGGCTGCTGAGTTCGACCTCGTTGAGTGCAAGATGCTTGGCGATACAGTAGAACCGATGGAACTGCATGTTCAGTTCCTTCGGGTCGGGGCTTTGATGGATTCGCTGGACCAATTGATCTGCGAGTTCCAGCAAATATTCTTTTATCTTGCACGGCACTTACAGCTCCCGGCTGAGCTTCAACCAACGACTGAGTATATAGATCTTTCGGATTTCACTGTCCTGCTGAATTTTTTGTTCTTGGTGGCTGGTTAAAATCTTCTTTCCTAACGGTCCTGCATGTGGAATTTTTGGGGGTTAGCAGAGAAAGTCAATAGCTTCCTTCAACTGTTGCGTTCCGAATGTGAGTAGTCGCTTACCAACATCTCCAACAAACTGTCTCCAACGGTCATCCTCATCAGTGTAGGCACTCGTGAGCTGCTCTAACAGTGTGATCAGCAACTCCCTCGATTCAAGCACTTTTGGTCGAAATACTATCAGTTTTTCAAGTAGTCCGTATATGCTGTCGGTATGAATTGAATTGGGGATGAGCTCGCAGACCTTAATGAATACCCGCTCCACCAGATCGGCGTACTGGCCACTTAGGCTGGAGAAGCTCGGGAGTGTCAGGCATACCGCTTCAATGATTGGCAGCTCTGGCAGTAGAATATCCCCCCGACAGAAGTGCTTGTTGAGCATTGACATGATCACATCAAGCAGGGTCTCCTCCAGATACTCGTCGATGGTGGTGAAGAAGTCAACGAATATCTCCCAAGCACGATGGAACACCTCCACGGGTTCGAGAGCCACATCGACTAACCTCCCCACTAGCATCTTCAGCGGTTTGTAGAGTGGGATAAGTGCAGCAGTGAATCCAGGCTTGATGTCCCTGTTATGCTATGACGCACTCAAGCAGAAGACATTGGTCAGTTCCAGGAAATGATGCAGCAGGAGGAAGTTGAGCTAGGGACACAGCATCAGCTGGATGAAATTTTGGCTGAGCTCAATGATGAACTGGTTCATCGATTCAGCTGTGAGGTTCAATATCGCGTTGCTAGTTAGGTGTTCCTCGAGAAGTCCCATCTCCTCCTTGCAGTCCTTGCTGCTATGCAGTTTCAGGTCTAGCTGGAAATGCTTGATGAGGTCGCTACCCTCGACATAAAAGGCTACTGCAAACCACTGATCGAAACGAATGCGCAGCTTAACACCTTTGATCTCCTTGCTGAGGAACGATACCAAGAGTATTGATAGTGGCCGACGCACGAGTGATACTTCTTCGAGGTGTACCCAGTTGAGGAGGAACTAGACATACTGCTGAATGTAGCTGCTGGCGAAGGAAAGTGAGCAGCACCTGACACCTTCGAAGAGACTATTGATGCAGCTGTTAAGCAGCTGATGGTTGTCGGCACTTTCGTTACGGATACGCTTCCACAGTTTTTTGTTGCTGGAGAAGTTGATGATTCGAGTGAAGATGCTGAGTAGGCTGTCAGCGATCGAGCACGCCACTTCATTCACGAAGTATGTCACAATGTTGAGGTAAGTGCAGAATCCCATGAACGTTGAGAAGTCAGTCGCCTACGTTATTATGTCGATCAGCTCTCGGCAGTGCTTGAACAGGCTCGACGGGCGCAACAGTTCGGCTTCGTTACTGAATTTTGGGTTCTGTAGCTTTGCCAACTGCACAATGTATTTAAGCTTTGCCATGCTATCCGGAGTGCTGTCCACCAGGTTTAGCAACACTTCCTGCTTGGCATGAGTGTCGACCCTCGGAAGGAGGCTTAATAGGAGGATCTCAGCCTCCTTCCACCGAAGACGATGTTTAGCGATAAAAGCAACTTGCATGGTCACCTGCTGCGCCTCAATATAGCGATGGCTTTTGATCATCTTCTCCGATATGTTAATAAGGTCGATGCTGCTGTACATATCCTGATAGAGATCCAAGTTGTAGCAGAATACTTCCAGCCCGACAAAGCAACTCGACAGCAACTGACCAGGCGTCAGCCGCCGTTCGAGATCATCTTTATTATTTGCTGTCAGCTGCTGGTCGCTTTCCAGCAGGTAGTGCGTGAGCTTCTGGAGGTTTTGCGCGCAAAAAGAGAAAGTTAAATCGAGAGTGTCCATCATAGCGTTGTCCACGGCAATCGTTACCTTCACCTGCTTGTTTTCCTCCGATTCGTTGCGCTGCCTCAGATCAAGCGCCTTCCGGGTGTGCAGGTACTCCACTGCGAGCACTACGGAGTCGGCGAATGTTTCCAGTTGTCGATGTGCATATTTCAGGGTAACCTCCTTCACAAGGTACGCGAACTTGAGTTAGTGCCTACTTCAGCTGGCTTGTGTACCTCATACCTATGAGCAGGCCACCATGTCGATCGGCTTCCACGCGTAGGTGCTTCTCGAGCGGCAGCAGAAGTTTCCTCATTAATTAAATCACCTGATAGGTTGATATTTAAATAGGTGACTGTCAGGCCTTGATACCGAACTTGCGAAGGGGGAAGTTCGTGGCACGCTTCACCACCTTCAGCAGTTGGGTCTTTCGCTGGGTGAGAGTGAGTCTGCGACGGTAGGCACGGGTGAGCTTCTCACGGAGGGTCTGAGCCAGCTTGCCAGCCTTTGGCTTGTTGGTCTTATCGCCGGTCAAGCGCTTGCGGGCCTTCTCGTTGACGATCGAAAGGTGGCGAGCGATGGACTTGCGGATGGTCTACGGTTGACAGGAAGCAGTACCTTGATCTTCGCAGCCTTAGCGGAGTTGGCGTTAGCAGCTTTATTATTCCTGAGATCCTTCAGTTCCTCCTTCAGCTTGATGACGTCGGCCTTGACCTCGTCTTCAGTCTTTGCTCGGATCTTCTCGTGGACCTTTTTCTCGACCATTGTTGATTATCACAAATTATTTATATTGATTAATGAATATTTTTTTAATGGGCTCACTGGCAGGCCGGTGGAATCCGTCGAAGGGCTGATCCCAGTAGATGCTGTTCGAGATACCTCAGTAGGCTGATGTGTTTAACTGACCTTCCTGTTCACATTGATCGACAGTACCAACCTTTGACCTAGCAAGGCCCTTATAATTAACATCGAGCAGTTTATGAGTTAGGAATTCAATTCAGAGTTCCCGCGAGACGAGCTCAATGAAGCATTCATCTGCTCGAAGTCAATGCTTTCAGATGCCACGTCCCAATAGCAGCTCAAGCAACCCAGCCCAAAGCAACCCAAGCGTTCTTGGCGTGACACCAATAGTTAGCGACCCAAGAAGACCAAACCAACCAGTGAGCTCCACCAACATAGCGTGAAACAGAGCATTAGCAGACTCTGCGCTGAACTTGACCAAGAGTTAGTCAAAACTCAAAGCCCCAGAAGGCAGCGCAGACAACAGGATCAGTCGAGTGAACAGAAAAGTGTAGTGAGACCTCCAACTGCTCGAACAGCCTCTGTTTCAAAGCTCAAGAAGCGAAAGGTAATGGTGCTGAACGAGACAGTGTGCTCGATTTGCCTCAATCCTCCATAAAAAGAAACCGGTAAGCTGCCCTGCTCACATCTGTTCTGCCTAGAATGCATTGAATTTTGGGCACAGTCCTCCTCGAGGTGCCCCTATTGTCGTAAAGAGTATGACCAGCTGCTGAAGGGCACCGGTGAGATTGTACACATTGAACCGAAGCAACCAGTATTCGAGGATTCATAGGACTACATCTACGATCCCTGCTATGTGTGCGAAACATTTGACGACATCCCAATGCTACTGCTGTGCGACAGATGCGAGAATAAGTGCTGCCATATTAACTGTGATCCCCGCATTACCGGGGATATTCCCGATGAGTGGGTCTGCGCTTTTTGTGAGGTAGCCGAGTTAGAGACGCAACTGCTGGACTAGCCTCCTTCAACATCAGCCGACAAAGAGAAGCAGGAAAGTAGCAGTGAGGAGTAAGCAGTCGTAATGCCCATTGAGGATGGGAAAGCGAGGTATAACCTTCGTAGTAGGGAAGTTTTCCGTGGTTTCACCCGCACTCGTACCAATAACATTTCCAATCCAAACACCGTATCTGGTCGCACCCGTTCCAAAAGATAGTCGTAACTTCTGGTTTCAGGCGATCCACTCTCCCGACGTATGATGCGAACTCGTCGGGAATTCCGCCGTCGAAGGAACATGTGATTTCTCAGTAATAGAATTTATGTTATTATTGCTTGCAACAGTCCTTGTGAAAGTAGTAGTGGGTTCCAGTGGCTCCAGCATCATCAGCCTACAGTCGAGTTAACTCTGTACTAACGGTCTGGAACAAAGCCCAATCAACATAATTAGCGGCTCTGCGGTAGAAGATTGCTCAGAGATGCGCATCGAACTCTTTTCAATTGAAAAGCCTGTGCAGACAAGCATCTCGCTGGTAGACAATACCTTTACATTGACCACCCCGATGATATATTCCTTCGCCTATATTGCCACGGATGATGGGAATGTAGGACTATTCGTCGCCAAACAGGCACGCCTCCACTTCAGTTCGGAACATTACATTGATGGGGAGAAATATGACGCAGAGATTCAGCTCATGTTCGAAACCGATCCAAGTGGTGATCAATGGTACCGCAACATGATGGTCGCAGTTGTAATGACCGAAGTTGCTGACAACGACGATACCGCCACTACACTATTCGATGGAGTAAGCTTTGACCATCCCACCGCTTTCGCGTTTACCCTCTCACCAATAACTTCTAGCATAGAAAATTCCACATTCTACTTCTACCACGGTTCGAAGACTACTGGGGACTGTCAATAAAACGTGTTGTGGTACGTGAGTGATGTGGTGCTTCCCATCCGTAGCAGCCACCTCCAGCTCATTAAGTCGATGTCAGTGGGTCGCCGCAACAATAAGGACCTCAGTGAGCTGCACTCCCGAAAAGTGTACGCACTGAACAGCACGTGCAATCTGAACAGTTATACGGTTAGCCGCAACCACCAACCTTGGCTGGTACTGCCCCTGCTATTGATTGTTTTCTTATTGCTGTGAGTTCTCGAGTTATTAGCAAAGGGTGCATGCACATCACAACTCCAGGAAGTTCATTAGCTTCTCGTTGAGTTGCGACTTCTCCGAAAACGACACGATGTAGACATTTTGGATGTTTTGCAGCAGCTCCAGTGAGATCTTCCAGCGACGCTCGACTTCTATTGTGAAGCGTTCCAACTACCATTAGGGAATAACGTACCTAAGTGTAAACTACGCCGTTGGATTCCAGGAAGGCTAGGATCTTCTGGTAGACGATTCGGGGGTTGCTGCCGAAGACGCATCGGGGGTTGTATGGACCGCTGAAGCTGTTCATACCTTCGTAGATTTTTGAGTTGCGAGCACGCTCGGTGTTGGTGTCCCTGCATAAAATTTATTGTTACCGTTTGATGATGTTCACATCCAGTGAAATTTTCTTGCGGTTGGGGTTGCCTGGAGTGATGGAAGTGGGCGTGAAACCTGTAGGCTCACCCCTCCTGTCCGTATACTGCGAGGATATGTAGCTATCGTTCTGCTTCTTGAGCTACTGAATTTCCTTATCAATCTTCAACGAGATCTCCTTCAGTTGGTCAGATAACTCATTCTTGCGTGAGTAGTTCACATTGCTGCTGGGCTGCTGTGGTTCATCCTTCTTGGAGCTTGTACTGATGCTCCCGGTTGGGCGAACCTGGTTATCGTTTAGGCTGATGCGTGGCTGATGGGCTCTTCGGGTGCTTGCTGGAGCACCAATGCTAGCCCTGCCCGTGAGATCCTGCCGAACAATATTGCTGTCGGTCCGAGAGGTACTTTCCCTGGCAGTGAGCGTGACAGAATTCAGGTCTGGCCGATCGCTTATTTGACTGGGCTCCTTCTGTGGGAACTGTTTGTTGTCCTCCACCTTATCGAAGTTCATCTCTCCAGGTGTGTACATCCGTTTATTCTTTAGTCCCGTTATGACCTTGTTATTGTTATTGTTCTTGTTTGCCTCAAGCAACGATGAGATGATGTTGCTCGCATTCATTGAATCGTTTTTAGTCGATTCAGGCATCTGAATTTTCTTGCGACGGTAATCACGGTCGGTCTTGGTCTTATCGTCGTATTTGTCTGGTCGGTAGACGATGGGGCTCTCTGAACGGCGATTGCTTGTAGTCAACGTCCCCTCCCTCTTGAGCTTCTGCAGTAAAAGGTAGTAGATTGATGTCGTTGGGTTGTGTCGATTGTGTAGTAAATTGTTCCTGGCTTGGTTAAGGTCGATGCTGTAGTTTTCCAACTCCTTAAACACCGTATCGTCGATGTGAATGGGGTCCTTGCCAACGATGATACCGGAGCTTAGGTCAGACTTTTCCCGAGCGAGACAGTACCACTTACTGTCCTTAATTTGCGAGATCTTGAAGCGTGCTTCAGGATCGACGTTGAGAATACGTTTGATAAGGTCGCGTGCTTCAGGATTGACGAATTTGGGGATGTCGTACTGCCCAGCAAGTATCTTTTTGTAGAGTCTATTGGTATTCTGATCTTCAAACGGAAGGTATCCGCACAGCAGCGCAAACATAATGACTCCGCAACTCCAGATATCGACGTTGACGCACTCGTAGTGCTTGCCAGCAATCATCTCCGGCGCCGCATAGCATGGTGACCCACAGGCCGTTTTCAGTTTTTCGCCTTGCTTATACTGGTTTGACAGCCCGAAGTCTACGATCTTGATGTTCTTATTGTGATCCAGCAGAAGGTTCTCGGGTTTAAGATCGCTGCATAAACCCACTGGTTACCGATGAACGACGCCGTTGCGATGCATATAGTCGACTCCGGCTATGATTTGTTGCATGAACCCGACGGCTTAGCGATCTTCGATGCGCTTCTTCTTGACGATGTATTCGAACAGCTCGCCACCGTCGGCGTACTCCATGATTAGGTAGATGTCCTTCTTCGTTTAAATTATCTCAGTTGCTTCCGGCGGGTACCTCATAGAGCTGGATTATGTTGGGATGCCGCAAGATCTTTAGAATGCAGATCTCTCTGGTCACTCGTTACATGTCGGCCTGCTCCACTATCTTTTCCTTCTCAAGGATCTTCACTGCCACCTTCTCTTCCGTTAGGATATGGGTGCCCAGCTTGACCTTTCCGAAGGTGCCCTCACCGAGAGTCTTGCCTGCATAACCCCATCAGTACCGATGCGATAGTTGCCGAGTGTAACCTCATCACGCGAAACAGAAAATGACATGGGAATAATTATATGTTTAAATTATATTCCCTGTTCAGCTGCGTGGTAGGTGCTTCAACCACTGCTCCAGAGGGTGTTTGAGGGGCTCCGGGGTAAGTGCCACTGCCGTTGGAGGTCGCTTCACCATTTGCTTTAGGAACTCTTGAATGTTCTTAGCCGTGACCCTTCGAATCTTCTACTCGTATTCCATCAAACGGACTCTCCCGTATGAGAAGTAGTGCTTGCTCATCTATTCCAGCCGGTCGGCTTGCCGTTCGATGTTCGCATAGATGCTCGCCACGAGAATATTCTTTGCGCGCTCTAACTATTATTCTTCGATTAGCACCAGAAGGTTGTTGAATTCCTTCACAGTGCACTCAACCACATCCTTAGCCATATCGAATGGACCTCCCACGGTCAGGCCGAAGATTCCGCTATCGCTGTAATGTTCAGTGATGGAAGATGTTTTTTCGACGCATGCTACCCTATTGAGGAGGTTTTTGGTGCAGCGTGAGTGCATACCCTTTCCAGGTCCACCAGAAGAGAATGCTGAGGCGTTCCCAAGCAGCGTGCGCAGAATATGCATCATCTCGAAGTTCTCACTGTTTAGTGGAACTGATTCGTATGCAAGTGCAAACTCGAAGAATTAAGCCTATGGATTTTGATAGGTTGCAACTCCTCCGCGATAGCTGGATCGTGTTCTCATCGGCTTCTATCTCTTGAGGACTGTGTAACTGTTACGGTACATTCTGGGTATTTTGCGGAGATCTTTTGGGAGATCAGATTAGTGAGTTTCTCATGATCAGGAAAGTTTGCAAATGAAAATAGGGTGTTGTGAGGGGTGATCTTCTGTTGGAATCGAAGGAAGTCAGCTGTCTTGAGTTCGTTGCCGACGCCCGACCTCGGCATTCCCAACCCTTCATGAGCGAATGCCGTTCTTCTGGTGAGTTCAACAATATCCTTTAGCTCACTCTCCATCTTGCCATTTTCCTGGATTAATCGTTGCATACCTCAAACATCCTCTTCTCTTTGAGAGCGAGGTCCAACAGCATATCCAGCATTAAATCCACGTCCTCGGGGAAGAAGGAACACTTGATATACGTGAACGAATGGTCGAAGTCGAGATTGAAGAAGGACCCTGACTGCTGGTAGAAGTCGCTGCGATAGCCTACCACCTACTTACTAATAGCGAATGATCTCTTCGAGTGTTTCCTTGATGTGCACGAAGTTCTTGAGGTAGTTGAGGCTGCCAGCAGTAGTGGGATCCTCATCACGAGTACCCAGACTTATGCAGATTCCCATGTCTGTGCAACC
>Ga0075152_10001172_pt1 | contig 18839 bp, 12 predicted proteins | sample JI61114C2DNA_FD_70964 | JGI IMG/M metagenome (GOLD analysis project Ga0075152, IMG submission 70964) | Wastewater effluent complex algal communities from Wisconsin, to seasonally profile nutrient transformation and Carbon sequestration -... | ecosystem: Engineered > WWTP > Effluent > Algae...
CAAGCCCGCGCTCCCGCCCGCCCCGCTCGACGCCGCATTCACCGAGCAGCTCGCCAAGGCCCGCGCCTCCTACACCGCCGGCAAGCTCAAGGCCGCCGCCACCGCGCTCGCCGAGCTCGCCAAGCAGGCCCCCGAGCACCCCGAGGTGCTCCTGCTGACCGCCCAGGTCCAGCTCGAGGAGGGCCAGCTGCCCGAGGCCCAGAAGACCGCCGACCGCTGCGTCGCCGTCGACGCCAAGCTCGCCGACTGCTGGCTGACGCTCGGGGTGCTGCGCCAGAACAACAAGGACACCCCCGGGGCGGTCGCCGCCTACGAGGAGTACCTGAAGCTCGCGCCGACCGGCCGCTACGCCCGCGACGCGACCTCGCAGCTGGCGCGCCTCAAGAAGTGAGCCGCACCGCCGGCGCACCTCAACAAGTGAGCCGCACCGCACCCCTGTCCGCGAGCCCTCAGCTCGCGACCAGCTCGGCCTCGGCCTGCTCGAGCTCCGCGACCGCGATCTCCCAGCGTCCGGTCAGCTGCTCGAGCTTGTCCGCGTCCTGCTGGTACTCGGTCAACAACCGCGCCCGCAGCTTGTCGTCCGCGTAGGTCGCCTCATCGGCCAGCGCCGCGCTGCGTTGCTTCTGATCGGCCTCGAGCGCGGCGATGCGCGCCTCCATCTCGGCGACCTTCTTGCGCATCGGCCCGAGCACCTTGTTGCGCTCGTTACGCAGCTCGGCCTCGCGGCGGCGGTCCTGCTTGCCCTTGACCGGCTCCGGGACGGCCCTCTCGGACCTGCTCGAAGGGACAGGCGCAGCCTGCACATGGACCGGCCTGGCCGCCTGCAGCGCCTTCTCGCCCTTGACCTCCGGCTCGCCGTCGCGTCGCCGCCGCATGCTGTCCATGTACTCGTCGAGGGTCCCCGGATAGGTCTCGACCTTGCCGCCGCTGACGTCCCAGATCCTGGTCGCCAGCTTGCGCACGAAGCTGCGGTTGTGGCTGACGAACAGCAGGGTGCCGTCGTAGGTGCGCAGCGACTCGGCCAGGCTCTCGCTCGAGTCGAGGTCGAGGTGGTTGGTCGGCTCGTCCATCAGCATCACGTTGCCGGGCTTGACCAGCAGGCGCGCGAGGGCGACGCGCGCCCGCTCGCCGCCCGACAGCACCCGGATCTTCTTGTCGACGTCGTCGCCGCTGAACAGGAACGCCCCGAGCACGCTGCGCACCCGCGTCTGCCCGGCGCTCTGGTCGACCGCCGAGACCTCCTCGAACAGGGTGCGGTCGCCGTTGAGCGTGTCGGCGTGGTGCTGCGCGTAGTAGCCGACCTTGACGCGGTTGCCGAAGCTGATCGCCCCGCCCTCGATCGGGACCTCGCCCGCGATCGCCCGCAGCAGCGTGGTCTTGCCGGCCCCGTTGACGCCGATGATCCCGATCTTCTCCCCGCGGCGGACCACCAGGTCGACGCCCTCGAGCACCACGTGCTCGCCGTAGGCCTTGCGCAGCCCCTCCACCCGGATCGACACGTCGCCGCCGCGCTCGCAGGGCGGGAACTCGAAGCGCATCACCTGGCGCCGCTGGAACAGCTTGACCTCGTCCATCTTCTCCAGCGCCTTGACCCGGCTCTGCACCCCGGAGGCCTTGCTGGCCTGGGCCCGGAACCGCTCGATGAACTGCTCCGCCTTCTCCCGCTCGCGCGCGAGGTTCTTGGCCCGGTTCTCGAGCAGCACCTCCTCCTCGACCCGCTGCTTCAGATAGCCCTCGTAGTTGCCGCCGAAGGTCCGCACCCCCTCAGGCTCGAAGCTCACCACCCGCGAGATCTGCTCGTTCAAGAACTCGCGGTCGTGCGAGACCAGGATGAAGGCCCGCTGGTAGCGCTTCAGGTACGCCGCGAACCACGCCACCGAGGGCATGTCGAGATGGTTGGTCGGCTCGTCGAGCAGCAGCAGGTCCGGCTGCTGGAACAGCAGCGCCGCCAGCACCGCCCGCATCTTCCAGCCGCCGCTGAACTCGCCGAGGTCGCGCCCCGAGTCGCTGGCCACGAAGCCCAGACCCGCGAGGATCCGCAGCGCCTCGTGCTCGGTGTAGTGCGCGTCGAAGTGCGCCACCCGCTCGTGCACGTCCGCCAGCCGCTCCGCGATCTCCATCAGCCGCTCCTGCTCGGCCTCGCCCTGCTGCTCGTCGAAGGCCGCCTGCGCGCTCGCCAGGTCCGCCTCCGTCGCCGCCAGCTGCCCGTCGAGCTCGGCCCGCCCCGGCACGCTGTTGACCACGAAGGCCGCCAGCGTCTGCCCGCCCTCGACCACGAGGTCCTGCGCCAGATAGCCGACCCGCACCCCGCGCGCGAACCGGATCGAGCCCTTGTCGATGCTCTGCTGGCCCGCCAACATCCGCAGCAGCGAGGTCTTGCCCGAACCATTGGGCCCGATCAGACCGATGCGGTCGCTCGCCCCGAGCCGCAGGCTCAGATCCTCGACGATCGTCTTCTTGCCGAAGCCGAGGGACACCGTTTCGAAGACGACCAGGCTCACGGGCGCGGGTTATAACAGCGTGCGGCGGGCGCACAAGGCCCAGGCCGCCCGAAAGCCCCGGGCGCCCCTGCGCCGCCCGTACTAAACTGCGCCCCGCGATGACCGAGGCCCTCGACCCACAGACCCTCGACCCTCAGACCCTCGAGCGCCTGCGCCGCGGCATCCCCCTCCGCCTCGACCGCACCGGCCACTTCCACCTCGGCGACGAGCCCGTCACCCACCCGCGCGTGCACGCCGCCTTCCTCGCCGGCCTCGACATCAGCGCGGCCGGCGAGCTCACGCTGCAGGTCGGCAACCAGTGGTGTTACCTCACTGTCGACGACTGCCCCCTGCGCGCGACCGGCGTGCTCGGCGGCGACACCGGGCTGCAACTACGCCTCGATGACGGCCGCACCGTCCCCCTCGATCCCGCGACCGTGTGGGAGGACGACGAGGGCCTGCGATGCACCGCCGCCGCCCGACACAGCGGCCGCCCGCTCCCCGTCCGCCTCGGCAACACCGCGGCGATGGACCTGAGCGCCTGGATCGACGACACCGACGCCAGCGAGCCGCCGACCCTCGTCGTCGACCGACATCACCACCCGATCCACCGCCATCCGCCGACCTGAACGCGGCCCGCGAGCTCTTGCGCCTGCAACCAATGTGCGGGCGAAGCCGCGCCAGGAGTCCGCTCACACGCGAGCCCGCGCCGCTGTCGATATCCTGGGAGGATGCGTACACCCTCCGGATCTTGGCGGCCCACCCTGCTCGCAGCGCTCGGCATCTGGCTCCCCGCCTGTGGCGACTCCCCCGGCACCACGGCCACCGAATCCGGCGCCAGCACCGGCCTGACCGCCACCAGCACCGACCCGGGCACCGGCCAGACCAGCGCCCCGACGACCAGCGCCACCGCCACCGTCACCGCCAGTGACAGCGACAGCGACAGCGCCGGCTCCGAGTCGAACAGCGCCACCGTCGCCACCACCGAGTCCCCCACCGGCGGAACCACCGCGGGCGGCACCACCTCCACCACCGGTGAGTCGGGCACCACCGCGCTCGGCACCACCACCACCGGCGACAGCAACTCCTCGAGCAGCGGCGGCGACTCCTCGACGGGCAAGGTCATCTGCGAGCCCGGCGACATGATGGGCGGCGGCATGGTCGACAAGAGCTTCATCTGGGTCCCGAGCTCGAGCACCGCCGACGTCGCCAAGATCAACACCCAGACCCTGCAGGAGCTCGCCCGCTACCGCGTCGGCGCCGGCAACGACAGCCCCTCGCGCACCGCCGTCAGCGCCGACGGCCGCTTCGTCGTCGTCAACTCGCGCCAGACCGGCCACTCCGCGATGATCGCCGCCAACATCGAGGACTGCGTCGACAAGAACGGCAACGGCATGATCGAGACCTCGCAGAACAAGAACGACCTGCTGCCGTGGCTCGCGGACGAGTGCCTGCGCTGGGACGTCCAGTGGCCCTACGCCGGCCAGTTCCAGGACGGCCCGCGCGGCGTCACCTGGACCCCCGGCACCTGGGACTACGACCAGTGCAAGTACGTCAACCCCAAGGTCTGGATCGGCTACCAGGCCGCCGGCGGCAACGGCCACTTCGCACGCGTCGACGGCGAGACCGGCGTCGTCGAGGAGACCCTGATCGCCCCCGGCTGGAACGGCCAGGGCTACTCCCCCTACGGCGCCGCCCTCGACCCCCAGTTTCGCCCATGGTTCGGCGGCCTGCGCGGCGAGTTCCTGCGCATCGACACCGACCAGAACCCGATCACGCTCACGCGCTTCACCCCGCCCGGCAACACCCAGTCGTACGGCTTCACCGTCGACCCCGACGGCCACCCCTGGTTCGCCGGCTGCGGCGGCGCCGTGTCGACCTACGACCCCGACGCGATGACCTACACCTCGATCCCGAACACGCAGGCCTGCTTCCGCGGCATCGCGGCCGACGAGAACTACGTCTGGGCCGCCGCCAACGGCCCCTGCGGCCTGGCGCAGATCGACCGCAAGACCAACACGCTGGTCCAGTTCCACAACACCAACCCCTGCTCGACCGCCATCGGCGTCAGCATCGACGCCGAGAAGTTCGTGTGGCTGATCGACCAGGAGGGCTGGGGCTGGAAGATCGACCCGATGAACGTCCCCGCGATGCAGAAGATCGACATCGCCGGCAGCCACTACGTCTACTCCGACATGACCGGCGGCCAGCTGCAGAGCATCCTCCCGCAGTGAGCCGCGAGCCGCGAGCGCCGGCGCGCGACCCATAATGCGCGCCGCGCCTCGTTAAGCGCCGCGCCCGGGCGCGACACTGCCGGCATCGCCACCCTCGGCCTGGCGATCATGCTCGTGCCCCTCGCGCGTTGAGCCGCGGCGCTAGCCGAGACGTGCGCCGAGCAGGAGGCTCAGCAGCACGATCTCGAGCAGGTACGTGCCGCCGGCGCCGATGCGCATCGGCATACTCGTCGGCCGGGTCAGCATGCCCAGGACGTACAAGGCGCGGGCCACGACGAAGGCGCTGCCGATCCCGCACAGCCAGTGCGCCGCCACCCCGTTGACCTCGGCGAGGAACATCAACAGGAGCAGCGGCAGGCCGTGCTCGAGCGTGTTCCCGTGCGCCCGACTCGCCCGGCGGATCGCCTCGAGCGCCGACGGTGACAGGTCACGGCCGTGGCGGAGGCGGAGGCGGGTGGTGTTGATCGCCAGCGCGGTGAGCAGCGCGCCGACGATGACAGCGAAGGACGTGGTGACGGGGGCCATGGGAGCGGCGGCCAGGATATCACCGCCGGCCCCCGGCCCTCACCGCTTGAAGCGCACGTGGAAATGGTCCCTGTGGCCCTTCCAGTGGCGGATGATGCCGAAGCCGCGGCCCTTGCCGCGCGGGTACTGGAACAGCGCGTCCAGCGTGCTCTCGCTGACCTTCTGCTTGCGAGCGTGCTCGTAGAGCAGCTTCTGCAGGTTGTAGTCGAGGAACACCGCGCGCACGTCGGCGTTGTCGACGAAGGCCTTGATCAGCGCCCAGGTGCGGGCGACGTCGAGGTTCCCGTTGTTGCCGGTGCGAAACCGGGTCTCGTTGGCGTCGCTGCCCTTGAGCACCAGGCCGATGTCGACGTCGACGCCCTTCTGGTGCGACATGTGGCCGGTCAGCGGGCCGCCGCCGCGGGCGCTGATGTCCCCGACGTGCACCTGGGGCCCGCCCTTGCCGGCCTTGCTCTGCTTGTAGCGCGAGAGCGCGGCCTTGATCGCCTTGACCGAGTGAGATGTCCCGTAGGACAGGTGCGGCCGCTTGATGAAGTAGGCCTTGCCGGGCTCGAGCTGGACGCCGATCTTGAGGGTGCCGCGGTCCTCGTTCCTGGGGGCGTACTCGGGGAGCACGCCGCGGTCGACCACCAGCGTCAGCTCGTCGCCGAGCTTCAGGTCGCTGGGGTTGGCGTCGAGGCGCCGGCGCAGCTTGCCGGTCTGCAGCCGGACGATCTCCTTGGCGAGCAGGCCGTACTTCTCGCCGATCTTCGACAGCATGTCGCCGTTCTTGACCGTGTACGTGAACTCCTCGCGGTCGCGCGGCGCGATCTCCGGGCAGACCTTGATCTTCTGACCGATGCTCAGCCGGTCGGGCTTGAGCCGCGGGTTCAACCGCGTGATGTCCCCCATGCGCACGCCGTAGCGCGCGGCGATGCTGCTCAGCACGTCGCCTTCGATCACCTCGTGCGCGTAGACCGGCATGCGAAAGTCGCAGGCCTTGTCGCCCCGGGGCTGCTTCCCGGACTTCTTCTTCGGCGACTCCTTCTTCGGCTTGACCGGCGCGGACTTCTTGACCGGCGGCCGCGGCCGCGGTGCCACCGGCTTGAGCTCGCGGACGTCCAGCAGCTCGATCTCCTCGTCCCCCTCCTCGCTCCCGCTCTGCTCCGCGTCCGGGTCCCCCAGCAGCTCGGGCGCCGGCGCGTCCGGCTCCGGCTGCTGGGCGCCGGCATCGGCGGGCCCCGCTGCGAGGGCCAGGAACACGAGAGAGGCGAAGGCGAGGCGAAGACGCATGCGTGGCTCCGTTCCGGGCCACAGGCCCGAGGGCAGCTAGACCCGGTCAGGGATGCTTTATTCAGGCCCGGGTGGCAAAACGCAACTACCAATCCACCCCAGTCCCGTGGCGAGCCGAATTCGCCGGCGCATTCTCCGCGCTCACCGGCCCCGTGGCCCCCTGCCCCCCCTCTAACGGAGTTTTCTCGCAGCGCAGTCGCGGCGCCTGATATACCCCGCACACCATGGACAGCGTCGTCATCCAAGGGATCGAGCTGCGCCTGACCCCGCCCGACGAGCTCGACTGGGAGTGGGTCGGACGTCCGGAGCTCAAGCGCCAGCTGCTCGCCGCCTGGATGATCCTCGATGAGCGAGACCTCGCGCTCTCGCCCCGCCTCGTCGGCAAGCCCGGCGTCGGCAAGACCACCCTCGCGGCCGCGGCCGCGAAGTCGCTCGGCCTGCCGGTCTACGTGTTCCAGGCGACCATGGACACCCGCCCCGAGGACCTGCTGGTCACCCCCGTGATCGCCGACGGCCAGAAGCTGCGCTACATCGCCAGCCCGCTGGTCAGCGCGATGATCACCGGCGGCGTCTGTGTGCTCGACGAGGGCAACCGCATGAGCGAGAAGAGCTGGGCCTCGCTCGCGCCGCTGCTCGACCGCCGCCGCTACGTCGAGTCGATCGTCGCCGGCATCAAGATCCAGGCGCACAAGCAGTTTCGCGTGTGCGCGACGATGAACGACGACTCGAGCACCTTCGACATCCCCGAGTACATCCACAGCCGCCTGCAGCCGCAGATCCTGATCGACTTCCCCGAGCGCGACGAGGAGCTGGCGATCCTCCAGGCCAACCTCCCCTTCGCCCCGCCGCGGATCCTCCACTACCTCTCCGTGTTCCTCGAGCGCGCCCACGACGACGACCAGCCCTACACCGCGCGCGACGGCATCAACATCGCCCGCTACGCGCTCAAGCTCGGCGCCAGCGAGCGCGGCGGCCTCGACATCAAGCGCCACGTCCGTCAGGCCACCCAGCAGACCCTCGGCGAGGAGGCCCTCGAGTTCCTGCCCGGCGAGATCCCGATCGACCCGACCCGCGACCCACCCCGCTGACGCCGGAGCCATGTCCGAAGAGACAGCCCCGACCTACCGGCCGGCCTGGCCGGACCCGCTGAGCCTCAGCCGCGACGAGCTGACCGAGCTCGGCCTCGTGCTGCCCGGCGTCGTCGTCCTCCCGATCCTCCACGGCCGCCTCGAGTTCGCCTGGATGGTCCGCCGCGCGATCGAACGCCTGACCCCCGCCGCGCTCGCCGTCGAGCTCCCGGAGAGCCTCGGCGAGCCGATCCGCCGCGCCGTCGGCCGCCTCCCGCTGCTCAGCGTCGTCGAGTACCCCGACGCGTCGGGACGACCGGTCTACCTCCCCGTCGAGCCCGCCGACGCGCTCGTCGAGGCCGTCCGCCGCGGCCTCGAGCTCGGCATCCCCGTCCACATGGTCGACCGCGACGTCGACCGCTACCCCGCCGTCCGCGACCGCCTCCCCGACGCCCTCGCCGCCGAGTCCGCGGGCGCCCGCGCCTACCTCACCGCCGCCCTGACCCTGGCCGAGCACAGCCCGCGCGTCCCCGAGGACGACCTGCGCGAGCACACGATGGCCTTCAACGTCGCCTCCCTCGCCGCCGCGCAGACCGGCCCGGAGGCGACCATCCTCGTCGTCTGCGGCCTGCACCACGCCCGCGGCCTCGTCCGCAACCTGCTCGAGATCTTCGGCGCCGACCAGCGCGCCGTGACCCCGCTGCGCCGCATCAAGCGCGAGGGCGTCGTCGTCCATCACCTCGCCGAGTCCGCCAGCCGCGAGGTCCTCGCCGAGCTGCCCTTCGTCAACGCCGCCTACGAGCGCTCCCGCGGCACCGCCCCGCCCTCCGCCGCCGGCCCCGCCCACACCGCCACCGTCGTCGACCTGTTCACCCGCGCCCGTCAGCGCCCCCGCATCGACCCGTTTCGCACCGCCGCCCCGCCCGAGGCCAGCGAGGACCGCCCGCGCGCGACCGGGCGCATGGGCCTGCTGCTCGCGCTATGCCAGCAGGCCCGCGCCCGCTACCGCGAGCAGACCGGCGAGACCCTGCGCCCCGGCACCCTGCTCCACCTGCTGCGCTTCGCCTGCCGCTACGCCTACCTCGAGGGCGGCCTCGGCCCCGACCTCTATCAGCTGGTGATCGCCGCGCGCGGCTACGCCGACGACAACTACGCCCACGAGGTCTGGGAGGTCGCCACCCATTACCCCTGGCAGACCTCCCGCCCCGAGCTCGCCCCGCTCGAGCTCAGCCTGCGCGACCTCCACGAGCACGTCCGCAGCATCCGTTTCCACCCGAAGACCCTCCAGCGCCGCCACCGTCTCATGCGCGTGATCCAGCCGCGCCCCAGCGAGCGCCGCGTCGGCGAGTGGGCCGAGCAATTCGACGGCGACAACCTCTGCTCCTATCCCCCTGAGGACCTCGCCCTCGAGCACTACGGCGCCTTCCTGCGCAAGCGGACCGAGCGGCTGCACGCCGCGTCCCAGACCACCAGCGAGCCGTTCTCGACCAGCCTATACGACGGCATCGACGTCCGCGAGACCCTCCGCAACTGGCACAGTCGCACGCTCTATGTCCGGCGCGAGCGACCCGTGCGCGGCAAGCCGGGCGCCGTCGTCGTGATCTTCGAGGACGAGCCCCTGACGCCCGAGGAGCCGCGCTTCCCGTGGCACATGTGCTGGCAGGGCGAGCACGACGAGGAGGGCGACATGGCCCTCTACGCGACCGACCCCTTCGCCCGCGTCGTCGGCCCGGGCATCGGCAAGGCCCTCTACGGCGGGTTCCTGCTGACGCGGCCGCCCGGCGCCATGTTCGGCGTGTGGCAAGACCCCTACTACAGCGAGGCCCGCAGCAAGGCCGAGCTGCTGCTCCTGGCCGCGCTCGACCACTCCCCCGAGCGCCTGGTCGTCTACGTCGCCCCCGCGCCGCCGCGCCAGGCGATGCGCCAGGCCGCGCAGCGGATGGACCGCAAGATCGTTCATGTGCCGCTCGGGCAGCTCTCGCCGGTCACGCTCAAGCGCCTGCGCGTCTTCCACGTGCTGAGCGACCGCGCCACCCGGGCCACCGCGCGAGACTATATCCGCGACTAAAAGCACGCCCGAGCGCCGCCGCCGACCCGCCTAAACTTGGCCCGGGCGCCCGCGTCGGCTATCTCTGCGGCGGCCGCCCGTGAACAACAGCAGGCGCACCGGCGTCTTTGCACGCCCGCCGTCGGCAGCCCAGGACTAAATTCTCATGACCATCAAGCAGCTCGTCACCCACGCCTGTACCTTCGCCCTCCTCGCCGCTCCGCTCGCCTGCAACAGCGAGACCCAGACCGGCACGCTCGTCGTCCCCTTCGAGATCGGCGCCGGCATCGAGTGCTCGCTCAAGAACGTCACCGAGGTCAAGATCTCGCTGTTCGACATGCCGGCCGACGGCGCCAACAGCGAGGAGGTCGATTCCTTGACCGTCCCCTGCGCCGAGGGTGAGGCGCGCTTCGACAACCTCCCCGTCGACCGCTACTACATCACCGCCGAGGGCAAGGACGCGATGGACTTCACCGTCGTCGACAACGGCGGCAACTCGGAGCCCGACATCGGCGAGGTGCTGGCCGGCACAGAGACCAAGGCCGCCACCGTCAACATGACCTCGACCCCCGCCCAGCTGTGGGTCCGCTTCGAGCTCAATAAGGACAACTTCCAGGCGATGTGCTCGCAGATCGTGATCGACAACTTCAAGATCACCGCGTTCAAGAACGGCGGCGCCGACCCGCTCATCAGCACCTCGATCACCTGCGACGCCGTCCCCGACCCCGACGACAGCTATCACCACATCCCCGATGAGATGCGCGACCTCGACGGCTCCGTCTTCGACTACATCCGCATCCAGCCGCTCGACAAGGACGGCAACATGACCGGCACCGACCTCAAGTACCCGCTCGTCGCCGCCCCCGGCGCCGGCCGCACCGTCAAGCTCACCTTCAGCGCCGAGTGCACCGCCGACACCTGCGACCTCGCCTGCAACGGCGGCTCCTGCACCCCCGACGCCTGACAGGTCGAAGGCCGGGCCGATCGCCCGCCATCACGCGCAGCGGACCGCCGCCGCTGCTCACCGCCCGGTGAGCACGGCGGCGGGCTCCATTCGCGCCGCCCGGCGCGCCGGCAGGAACGCCCCGAGCACGCAAAACCCCGCGGCGAAGCCCAGCGCCAGCAGCACCAGCTGCGGCCCGAATTCGAAGTAGGTGGTCGGCTTGTACGGGAAGTCGGGCACGTAGCTGGCAGAGACCGCGTCGAAGCCCAGGCTGGCCGCCCAGGCCAGCAGCAGCCCGGCGGTGCCCGCCGCGAGGCCGACGCAGACCGCCTCGCCGAGGATGATCAGGCGGATGTCGCCGCGGGTGGCCCCGACCGCGCGCATGATCCCGATCTCCCGCTGGCGCTCGTACACCAGCATGAAGAACACGTGCATGATGTTGATCGCCGCGATGCCGACGATGATCGTGCTCAGCAGGCTGAACACCAGCACGAACACCGTGATCAGCATGCCGGCCTGCTCCGCGCCGCTGTCGGTGACCTCGAGGTCCATCACCTCGATCGCCTTCGCCACCGCCGCGACCTGATCCTTGGCCGCGACCTTGACGATGATCGAGTGGTAGCGCTTCGCCGCCTCCGGCGCCCCGTAGTGCACGTTGTACCCGGCGACGTGGCCGCGCGGCAGCGTGAGCCCGAGGGTGATCGCCTTGTCGCTGAAGCCGACCAGGCGGACCCGCTCGTAGAGGAAGGTGTCCTTCTCCGAGGCCGCGACCATCGACGCCCCGACCCGCATCTCGATGCTGAAGCCGAGCAGGAACTCCTGGTTCAGCCGCGGCAGGTTGTAGGCGCGGCGCAGCGAGCCGTTGTAGAGCTCGACCAGATGGTTGGAGACCAGGGCCGGGACGTACTCGCGGCAGACCTTCGTCGGGCCGCCGCTCCGGGGTTGCCCGCAATAGAACTCGTCGCCGCCGCACTCCGCGTCGGCCTTGCACGTGCGCGCCGGCTCCGCCGCGGGGCGCGGGTCGTGGAAGGCCGGGCCGATCTCCTCGGCGACCAGGGCCGGGTCGATGCCGTCGACGATCAGCTCGGTGCGCAGGTCGTTGCCGATCAGCTTCTTGCCGCCGAGGCCGATCGCCGGGACCGTCAGCTTCATCTTCGGGAACACGCCGCTGACCCCGGGGATCGCCCGCAGCTTGTCCGCCGCCGCGTCGTCGAGCACGTCGCTCGCCATCCCGAGGCTGAGCGGTCCGAGGTCGAGGCTCATCGTCTTCGCCACCACCTCGAGCTGGTCGAGCGGGAAGATCTTGCCGAGCACGATGCTGCGCACCCCGGCCCCCAGCGCCAGGAAGAACGCGAAGGCCGCGATGCCGACGACCACGCCGATCGACGCCAGCAAGAAGTGGACCCCGTTGCTGCGCAGGTTGGCGGCGACGATGCGTACGAGCTTGCCTGGTCTCACGGCTGGGTCTCCTTCTCGCCCGCGGCCACCACCACGCCGTCGCGGATCTCGATCACGCGGTCCGCCGCGCCGGCCACCACCGCATCGTGCGTGACCATCACCAGCGTCACCTTCTCGTCGCGACACAGCGCCGTGAACATCGCCAGCACCTCCTGGGCCGTCCCGCTGTCGAGGTTCCCGGTCGGCTCGTCGCCGATCAGCAGCGCCGGGCGATGAAACAGGGCCCTGGCGATCGCCAGCCGCTGCTTCTGCCCGCCCGACAGCGTCGACGGCCGCGCCGTCGCCTTCTCCGGGATCCCCACCCGCTCGAGCAACTCCTGCGCCCGCGCCTGCGCCTCGCGGTCCGTCAGGCCCCGGCCGTCGCGCACGAACAGCGCCGGCAGGGCCACGTTGTCCAGGCAGCTCAGGTGGTCGAGCAGGTGAAAGGCCTGGAACACGAAGCCGATCGAGCGGTTGCGGTAGGCGCTCAGGCGGGCGTCCGACAGCCCGCGCAGGTCCTGGCCGCCGACCAGGACCTCGCCGCGAAAATTGCTGTCGAGACCGCCGAGGATCCCCAGCAAGGTGCTCTTGCCCGAGCCCGAGCGGCCGACCAGCGCCACGAATTCACCGTCCGCCACGTCGAGGTCGACCCCACGCAGCACCTGCAGCTCAGACTTGCCGCTCCAGTAGCTCTTGTGGATGCCGCGGGCGCGGATCATGGGCGTCGCACCTTAGGCCGCGGCGCCCGGGGGGTCAACCGGTCCCCGCGCTCGAAAACCGCTCCTTCCGACGCGTCCTGCGACCGCCGACGACCTGGCCTTCGGGTCACCCTGGCCCCCATGATCCTATGATCCCATGACCCATGACCCATGACCCCATGACCCCATGACCCCGCGCCATCGCACTTGTGCGGCTGCGCCGGTCGCGGCACCATGCAATGGCATGTCACCACCGCGGCCCTCGCATCTGCAACTTCGCGGCGCGCTGCTGACCTCCCTGCTCATCGGCTGCAGCAGCCCCGGCTGCAACCCCGGCGGCTCCGCCTCCGGGGAGAGCGACGCCACCAACGGGATCGCCACCACCACCGACAGCAGCACCAGCCCCTCGACCGGCTCCCCGACCTCCTCGCCCACATCCTCCTCGCCCACCGAGGACACCACCGGGACCACGCTCCCCTGCGTCGACGGCCAGCTCCGCTGCCCCGCCCACGACGACCGCGAGGCGTGTCAAAACGGCGCCTGGGTCGACCAGCCCTGCGCCGAGGGCGAGGGCTGCGACCCCTTCGGCGTGTGCCTCCCGTGCATCTGCGCCGCCTCCCAGTGCGTCGACGCCGGGACCCTCAACGTCTGCCACTGCACCGAGTACAAGCAGGAGCTGTGCGGCCCGACCTCCGCCTGCGCCGCGCTCGACGGCGAGCCCGAGTGTCACCCGCAGATCTGCAACCCCGGCGAGGCCCAGTGCGCCGACAGCGACACCGTGGTCGCCTGCAACGCCACCGGCACCGCCATGCTGGCCCCGGTCGACTGCGCCCCCGATCAGCTGTGCGACTTCGGCGTGTGCCTGCCCGCCTGTGAGGTCGTCGCCAAGCTCGACTCGAGCGTCGGCTGCGACTTCTGGGCGGTCGACATGGCCAACGTCCCGCCGCGCGACGCCTACGTGTTCGGGGTGGCGCTCTCGAACCCGAACCCGACGCTGCCGGTCAAGGTCCGGATCTACGACCGCAACAACAACGGCCAGGAGCAGCAGGTCGCCGAGGGCACGATCGGCCCGCGCGACGTCGAGATCTTCAACCTCTCCGGCACCAGCAACGGCGACGTCGGCTTCTACCCCGGGGACGCCGGCTTCATCGGCACCGGCGTCGCCCGCGGTCGCGCGTTTCGCATCGCCAGCGAGCTGCCGATCGTCGCCACCCAGTTCAACCCCTTCGGCGGGGCGGCGGCGTTCACCACCGACGCCTCGCTGCTGCTGCCGACCCACACCCTCGGCAAGAGCTACTACCACCTCGCCTGGTCCCAGGGCCTCGGCTCCGGCTCGGCGCTGGTCGTCGTCGCCACCCAGGACAACACCAACGTCACCATCCGCTCGACGGTGGACACCCCGGCCGGGCCCAACGGCATGCCGGCCCTGATCGCCGGCAAGGACGTGGTGATCCCCGGGCTCAAGCGCAACGACTACATCCAGGTGTCCTCCACCAAGGACCTGAGCTCGAGCTGGATCTTCGCCAACGCCCCGGTCGCCGTGTTCGGCGGCCACAGCTGCGCCCGGGTCCCGGACTTCGCGACCCTGGAGTGCGATCACCTCGAGGAGCAGATCTTCCCGATCGACACCTGGGGTCAGCACTACATCGCCGCGCGCAGCCCGGCCCGCAACAACGAGCCGATGTTCTGGCGGGTCCTCGCCGCCGAGGACGGCACCGTGGTCCAGTACAAGCCCCCCGTCTCGATCGGCGCCGAGTCCAAGCTCGACGCCGGCGCCTTCGCCGAGTTCACCGCCCCCGGCGACTTCGAGATCACCAGCAACAACGGCCACCCCGTGCTCGTCGCCGGCTACACCTTCGGCTGCAAGTCCACCAACCTGCCCGACTGCCCCGGCGACCCCTCCATGGTCCTCGCCGTCCCGGTCGAGCAGTGGTTGACCGACTACGTGTTCCTGGTCGACTTCTCCTACACCAACGACAACGTCAAGCTCGTCCGCAGCAAGGACAAGGCCGTCAGCCTCGGCTGCCTCGCGGAGATCCCCGACTGGAGCCCGATCAACGACAAGTACGAGTCCGCCGTGGTCAACATCAACCCCGGCGTCGGCGACTGCCAGCCCGGCACCAACACCGCCACCGGCGCGTCCCCCTTCAGCATCATGGTCGTCGGCGAGTCCAAGCAGACCAGCTACGCCTACCCCGGCGGCCTCGCCCTGAAGCCGATCAACCCCCAGTAGCCCGCGTCCATGCCGCTGCACAGCAAGATCCTCCTCGGCCTGGCCCTCGGAGCCGCCGCAGGCGTCGCCGCCAACCTCGGCCTCGGCCCCGGCCACTGGCTCGTCGCCGGCCTCGACCGCTACCTCGCCGGCCCCCTCGGCCAGGTGTTCCTGCGCATGCTCTCGATGGTCGTCATGCCGCTGGTCTTCGCCTCGATCGCCCTCGGCGTCGCCGGCGTCGGCGACGTGCGCCGCCTCGGCCGCATGGGCGCGCGCACCCTCGTCTTCTTCATCGGCACCACCGCCCTCGCCACCGGCCTCGGCCTCGCCCTCGTGCAGCTGGTCCAGCCCGGCACCCACATCGCCCCGGCGATCCGCGAGCAGCTGCTCGTCGACTACGCCAGCGGCGCGGCCGACAAGATCGAGGCCGCCGCGACCGCCGAGTTCGGCGTCGACACCCTCGTCGGCATCGTCACCCGCAACCCGATCAAGTCCGCCGTCGACGGCGACATGCTCGGCATCATCTTCTTCGGCCTGGTCTTCGGCGCGGCGCTGACGATGATCCGCGACGATCGCCGCCTGGCGATGACCGCCTGGCTCGAGGCCCTCGCCGACGTCGTCACCACGATCATCGACATCGCCATGCGCATCGCCCCCTACGGCGTCGCCGGCCTGATCTTCGGCGTCACCTCGCGCTTCGGCTTCGCCCTGCTGGCGCCGCTCGGCGTCTACGTCGGCCTGGTCCTCGGCGCCCTGCTGCTGCACGCCGCCCTGACGATGAGCGTCGTCATCCGCGTGCTCGTCGGCCTGCCGCCGCTGCTGTTCTTTCGCCGGATCCGCGCCGCCCTGGTGACCGCCTTCAGCACCTCCTCGAGCAGCGCGACGCTGCCGACCAACCTCCGCGTCGGCGAGCAGAACCTCGGCCTGCCCGCCAGCGTGTGTGGCTTCGTGTACCCGCTCGGCGCGACCATGTGCATGAACGGCACCGCGCTGTTCGAGGGCATCACCGTGATCTTCCTGTGCCAGGTCTTCGGCGTGACCCTCGACGTCGGCCAGATGGCGGTGGTCATGGGCATGGCCGTGTTGACCTCGATCGGCGCAGCGGCCGTGCCCGGCGGCTCGATCCCCCTGATGGTCGGCATGCTCGCGATGTTCAACGTTCCGCCCGAGGGCATCGCCGTGATCCTCGGCGTCGACCGCATCCTCGACATGGCCCGCACCGCCGTCAACGTGCTCGGAGACCACACCGCGGCCGCCTACATCGCCCGCTCCGAGGGGCTCTGGCAGCCGCACATGCTACCCGCCGAAGTCGACACGGGCGACGCCTCGAAGTGAACGCAACCGGGCGTGGTACGAGAGATTCCTTGCTCGCACAACTTGCGGCTTCGCCGCCGGTGAAACACGCTGCACACGAGTCGCGCGGATGACCGATTCGGCCCGCGGACCGGCCATCATCGCGCGGTCGCGGTGATCATCCAAAAGCGCTATGGTTGGCCGGCATGGCGTCGCTCATTGAGCCGCAATCCAGCGCTCCCTCCCCGTGGAAGCCGAGATCGGCGCTCCTGGGGACGGTCCTGGCCAATCGGTACCGCATCACATCGTTCATCGGTCAGGGCTCGACGGGCGCGGTGTTCCGCGCCGACGACGTGCTCGCGAACATCCCGGTCGCGGTGCGCATCCTGACCCCCGCGCTGGCCCAGCACGCCCAGCTGCCGCGCATCCACGCCCGCATCGATCGCAACAAAGAGATCACGCGCCTGCGCCCCGGCGCCCTCGTCAACCTCGTCGACATCACCGACGCCGGCATGACCCTCGACGGCGAGATCTTCGTCGTCACCGACTTCATCGACGGCGACCACCTGTCCACCATGCTCGGCCGCGGCGGTCGCCTGCCGTGGAGCCGCGGCGGCAGCCTGTTTATCCGCCTCGGTCAGCTCATCCACGCCCTCCACGGCGAGGGCATCATCCTCGGCACCCTGCAGGCCCGCCACTGCTACGCGGTCCGCGGCAAGAGCAAGCAGGAGACGATCAAGATCGTCAACCATGCCCTCTTCGAGCGCGTCGCCGCCGGCATCGGCCCGCACTCCACCCCCGAGGTCGCCGCCCAGGCCCGCTACTTCGCCCCCGAGGTCGCCTGCGGCGAACCCGTCGACGCCCGCACCGACGTCTACTCCTTCGGCGTCATCATCTACGAGCTGCTCACCGGCGCACCACCCTTCGTCGACGCCAACGTGATGCGCCTGGTCGCTATGCACCTGCAACGCGCCCCCCGTCCGCCGAGCGAGCGGGTCCCCGACCTCCCCGCCGAGCTCGACGCGGCGCTCCTCCGCAGCCTCGCCAAGGCCCCCGGCGACCGCTTCCAGAGCATCGCGGCCATGGTCGAGGCGCTCGAAGCCGTCCCCGCCGCGGCGAAGCCCGTCGTCGCGGTCATCTCGACCAGCGCCGCCGCCACCGAGATCCCCCCGCCCAGCCACGCGCCCGCCCCGGCAGCCAGCCCAACCACCAGCCCAACCACCATCCCAACCGCCAGCCCGACCACCAGCCCAACCACCAGCCCAACCACCAGCCCGAGCGCCAGCCCAACCACCGCAGCGCCCGAGGTCACAGCCCCCGCACGGTCCGAATCGTCGATCCCGGTGGTCCGGCCCCCGGCCACACCCAGCCGCCCCGTCACCATCCCCCCCGGCGGCCTTCGCCTGCCCCCGCCGCCGACCCTCGGCCGCCCCGCGAGCGGCCCCTTCGCCCCGCCGCCCCAGCTCGGCGCCCCGTTGCCATCCGTGCCCAGCCCCTCCGCCGGGGCCCCTCTGCCTGCCACCGCCAAGGCACCCGCCACCGCAGCTGTCCCCGAGGACAGCCGCGCCACCACCCCTGTCCCCGCGGACAGCCTCGCCGCCACCACCCCTGCTGTCCCCGAGGACAGCCGCGCCACCACCACCCCTGCTGTCCCCGAGGACAGCCGCGCCGCCGCCACCACCCCTGTCCCCGAGGACAGCCGCACCGCCACCACCACCTCTGCTGTCCCCGAGGACAGCCGCACCGCCACCACACCTGTCCCCGAGGACAGCCGCACCGCCACCCCCCCAGGCGAGCGTGCGCCCGCCGAGGCCCCGACGCGCCCCGGCCCGACGCCACAGGTGCACGCCACGCTGGTGCCCGGCTCGCTCGAGGCCCTGACCCTCGAGCGTGCGCTCCCCGCCCCCACGACCCGCGACATCGAGCCGCGCGCCGCCTCCTCCGCCTCGAGCGCGCGCCGTCCAGTCATCCACCTCACCGAGATCCGCAGCAAGCCCGGGGACGACAGCGCCTCGTCATCCGGCGCCTACCTGCGCGTCGCGCTCAGCGACGCCGCGAACGCAGCCCGTCCCGGCCGCTCGACGGGCGCCGCCGAGCCCGAAGCCAAGCCCGAAGCCAAGCCCGAAGCCAAGCTCGCGGCCACGCCCCAGCCCAAGCCCGAGCCCAAGCCCGCGGTCACGTCCGAAGCCAGGCCCGAGCCCAAGCTCGCGGCCAGACCCGAGCTCAGGCCCGAACCGCAGCCAGACTCGCGGCTTCGCCCGGTCGTCTCGGGCGACGCCCTGCGCGCCGCCGCGCTCCATCAAGCGCCCGCGAACGCGGCCCAGGCCTCGCTCTCGCAGATCTCCGGCACCAGCGACTCGATCATCGCCGAGCTACCCCGGAGCCGCAACGGCTGGCTCGTCGGCGGCGTCATCGGCCTGGTCGCCGCCGCCGGAGTCGCCGCCCTGGTGCTCACCCGCCCGGACCCCGAAGAACGCGGCGATGTGGCGCTGAACCAGCCGATCGCCCGCAAGCTGCCCGCCTCCCCATCCGACCTCGCGGCCGCGGAGGCCGCCAACCCCGACCCGTCCGCCGATCCACCGCGCGGCGCCGGCCTGCTCCCGCCCGGCGGACCTTCCACGCCCGACAAGC
>Ga0075152_10001173_pt1 | contig 18822 bp, 19 predicted proteins | sample JI61114C2DNA_FD_70964 | JGI IMG/M metagenome (GOLD analysis project Ga0075152, IMG submission 70964) | Wastewater effluent complex algal communities from Wisconsin, to seasonally profile nutrient transformation and Carbon sequestration -... | ecosystem: Engineered > WWTP > Effluent > Algae...
ATTAAGAGCAGAAAAAAGCTAGATATTTTTGATTATGAACGTCCCGTTGGAATTCAAATTTTTGGTGGCGATGAAGACAGTTTAGCAATGGCTGCTAAAATTGTGGATGTTACTCAACCCGATTTGTTGGACATAAACTTTGGCTGCCCAGTAAAAAAAGTAGCACTAAAAGGTGCAGGTGCAGGTGTATTAAAAGATATTGATTTAATGGTTCGATTAACCGATGCAGTTGTAAAAAGCACATCGTTACCTGTAACTGTAAAAACACGGTTGGGTTGGGATGATAATACCAAAAATATTGAAGAAGTTGCTGAACGTTTGCAAGATGTGGGCATTAAAGCATTGGCTATACATGGCAGAACGAGAAGCCAAATGTATAAAGGCGAAGCCGATTGGACCTTGATTGAAAAAGTAAAAAATAACCCAAGAATCAATATACCCATTTTTGGCAATGGCGATATTGATAGTCCACAAAAAGCCAAACTATACAAAGAACGTTTTGGAGTTGATGGAATTATGATTGGTAGAGCAGCAATTGGTTATCCTTGGATTTTTAGAGAGATAAAACATTTTGTACAAACTGGGGAAGAACTTGCACCACCAACACTAGAAGAAAGAATTGCAGTTTGTAAAAAACACTTATTAAAAAGTGTGGAATGGAAAGGACCTAAAGTAGGTATTTTTGAAATGAGAAGACATTATGCAAACTACTTACGTGGATTGCCCAATATTAAAGAATTTAGAGGGCGTTTGGTTACATTAATGTTGCAAGAAGAAGTAATTGAAGTGTTAGATGAATTGTATAAATATTACGATGGTATTGAAATACCAAAACAAAGCATAGAGCTAATTAATTACCATGAAAATTGCCCTATTTAATTCATTGGGTTAATTTTAACATATTTAAATTGTAACATGGAATAATAATTGACGTTACACCTTAAAACCACAGGTTATGAGAACAATAATACTCCTCTTTTCATTGGTTGTTTTTGGTTCAGTACATGCACAAACACAATTGGCTAACGATCAAAATCCCAACTATTTAGTAAGCCAACAAAAGTATTTGCAGTTGAACGATTCGATGCAAGCTTACATGAATGTAACCGAGCAAAATACTTACAAAGCATACGATTGGTACGAAGCTAAAATGGAACGCAAACAAAATCGTATTAGCACTCGTCAGCAAGTTCGTATCAACCGTTCGTTATACAGTTACGACAACTGGAACAATGGTTGGAACAACAATTATTCTTGGAACAACAATTTTAGAAATAGAAATCGTTGGAACAATAACTATGGATTTTTTCCAGGATCTATAGGTTATAGAACTGGTAATTGGTGGTTCTGGTTTTAAGCATTTTTTCAACTTACATATTCAACTCAAAAACACATTTAATGAAAAAGATTTTTTACATTTTTGCAGCAATTGCAATTGTTGCTACAATAAGTTCTTGTGCCAACAGAAAAGTAACTCGTATTGACCCAAGTGAAACGCCAGATATTAGTGGTAGTTGGAATAACACAGATAGCAGATTAACTGCCGAAGAAATGATTAAACAAATTTTAAGTGCAAAATGGGTTGGCAACCATGTAAACGAAAAAAATAAAAAACCAGTTGTAATTGTTGGGTTAATTACCAATAAAAGTCACGAACACATAGAGGCCGAAACTTTTATGAACGACCTAGAAAAAAGTTTTATTACCAGCGAAAAAATTAGCCTAGTACAAAGTGGTAAAAAAAGAGAACAAATGAGGGCAGAGAAAGCCGATATGCAAACCAATGCAAGTGTAAGTACTATGAAAAAGTTTGGCTTAGAAAAAGGTGCCGATTATATATTGCAAGGAAGCATTAACTCAATTGTAGATGCCTATAAGAAAAAGAAAACAGTTACTTATCAAATAGATTTAGAGCTTACCAATATTGAAACCAATGAAGTAGTTTGGATTGGCGATAAAAAAATTGCCAAGTACGTAAAAAACTAAGTTTAATTATTTGTTGAACAATGAACAAAACCTTGAATGGAGCGTCGCCGTCAACAGTTGAAAAAAGATGAAAAGCCCACCCAAAAAATTAAATAAATGTTATTGAAACTGAACACAAAACAGGCATTGATGGTAGTACTATTGATGCCTTTTTTGTATTCGTGTGTTAGTTATAATCAACGTATGGCTACTTACTATACTCAATTAGAAAGTAAACAATACGATAAAGCCATGCGTACTTTAGACAAAACAAAAATTATAAAAAGAGATAGAAATAAACTGTTATATTTTTTTGAAAAAGGCAAACTATATCATTTAAAAAAACAGTACGATAGTAGCAATAGCTTTTTTAATAAAGCCGATAATTTTATTGAAACTGAAAGAAAAAAAGTGGGAGATGTTTTAAAAGCCAATCTTATAAACCCAATGATGACAACCTATTTGGGGGAAGATATGGAAAGGTTTATGATGCATTATTACAAAGGCTTAAACTATTTATACATTAACCAAACGAGTGAAGCTGTTGTTGAAGCTAGACGAATTACGTTGGTCAACAATGCACAAGCCGACGAATTTAAAAACAAAACAAACCGTTATAGCAAAGATGCTTTTGCCATGAATGTGCAAGGCATGTTGTATGAAGCTGCTGGCGATATAAACAATGCTTTTATTGCTTATAGAAATGCATCTGATGTGTACTTAAAAAATAACAAAAAATATTATGGCGTTAGTTTGCCGAATCAATTACAGCAAGATGTTTTAAGAACAGCCAATTTAATGGGTTTTGAAGGCGAACAACAACAATATGAAAAATTGTTTAATACAACATTGCAAAAAGATACATCTAATGGAGGCTATTTAATTGTATTTGTAGAAAGAGGAATGGCTCCAGTAAAAAGAGAACAAAATTTTGCCATCACACAAAATAATAATGGACTAAGTAGATTTTATTATGTTGATGAAATGGGCAATCAAATTGATATTCCTTTTGATTTTGGTTATTACAATACCATTAATGCCAACGATACAAGGCTCCAAAGTTTTAGAAGCTTTAGAGTGGCTCTGCCTTATTATGAAGTAAGGTATAACAACAACAATCCAATTACACTTACTGTAAACAATCAAACTTATACAAGTGAAACTGCAGAAGATATTAATGCCATTGCTGTAAGCATTTTAAAAGAAAGAATGTTAAAAGAATTGGCCAATGCACTTGCCCGACAAATAACAAAAAAATTAATTGAAGTAGCAGCAGAAAAAAGTGCTGAAGAAATTACCAAAAACAACAGCAAAGAAAAAGACGAAAAAAAGAAAAATGAAAAGGCCAAAAATGCTGGTGAAGTAACTGGATTAATTATGAACTTAATTAATACTGCAACAGAAAAAGCCGATACTAGAAATTGGCAAAGTTTGCCAGCTTATATACATTACGTTCGTGTACCATTACAAAAAGGCGAAAACGTTGTAAAATTAATAACCAATAAAGGCAAAACAATTAATTTGAATGTGCAAGGCAATGGAGGTTTGCAGTTTATGAATAGAACGGTTTGGTAAAAATTACTTTTTCATGTACTTCCAATTTCTTTGCTTGCCTTCAATTAGCCATTCAATGGTTTGAGCAATTCGTTTTTCTTTGGTAGTTGCTGTTTTGGCTTCATCTATCCACATGGCATATTCTTTTCTATGGCTAGGTGCAAATGCCTCCCAAGTTGCAAAAGCTGCTTTGTTTTTCTTAATTGCTATGGTAATATATGTTGCAATTACATATTCTTTTTTAGGAGAGGCAATTTTAGGCAACTGAGTTCCGCCATCATTAATTTTCATGGCTTTTTTTATAAAACCAATCAACACTTTATCGCTAGGTAAATCTTTTAAAGAAGTTATTTTTCCTAAATGGCCCATTGCACTTTCAGATTCAGCATTTCTAATTAACATAGGTTCATCCATTAAATCTGCTTTAAAAAAGCCAAATGCACAATGCTGTTTAAATGCAGCAATATGGCACATCATTTTTCCTTTGTAATAAAAAAAAGGCATTCCCCATTTAATTTGTTCATCAACATCAATACAAACTTTATGTACCAATGCTCTTAAATGTTCTAAAATAGGTAGAGCAAAGGGGGCAGATTTTTGAATATAATCATCTACTTTTAAATTCATTGCTGTTTACTTTAGTTTAAAGATAGGCTGTTTTAATGATGATGAATTCAAACAACCATAACCCTTTTTGATAAAAACAATCTTTAGCTTTATAGTAATAATTGAAGCAAATGAATTAGAAGTGGATAAAACTAAATTGTGTGTAAAAGGAAAAGGCAGTAAGTTTTGTGTAACAATTTAACTATAGTCAATAAGGCAAACGAACAGTTGTTAGCACACTTGCGTCGTGTTTGATTATCAGTACTTTTTAAATCTAATTTTTAACTTATCCTTTATTTATAAGGGTTTTGGGTTACTTTTTTCCTTTTAGGGTATTAATTGAAATTGTATTTATAAAAAGTAGGAACCATGATTCAAAAAACGTATTACAAAACAAAAGACTATTGTAAAGTAAAATTTTCTTTTACTCCAGAGCAAGCAGAAACTGTAGAAATATTAGGCCTAAATAACGATTGGGAAAAAGCAGTTGTTTTAAGCAAGAAAAAAGATGGCAGCTTTACTGCTGATGTGAATTTACCAAAAGGCACTCAACATGAATTTAAGTATAGAGTTGATGAAACAGTTTGGATAAACGAACCAGAAGCTGATAGTGAGCAACCCAATGTATATGGTGGTATCAATAGCGTTTTGGTAGTTTAAAAAAAAACTATAAAACATTTATATAAAAGGCTTTGAGTTGTACAACTCAAAGCCTTTTATATGTACAATAAAAATGAATTATTTGTTGCTGTTTTGTTCGCTTGCTAAAACTTGTTGTTCTCTCTTCCACCATCTAAAGCCTAAATAAACCATAATTAATAATGGTGTCATCATTAAATAAACAATAGCAGCATTTAGTGCCGATGCTGGACCTTCGCCCAATTGTTGTGCTGTTTTAGTACAAATTGAACATTGTGCAATTGTATTGCTATTCACCAATAATAGAATTGTTAAAATAAATAATACACATCTAACTTTCATGTTCACATTTTTTTCAACTGCAAAGATACAACCCAATTTTTTGGTAAATGCTTTTGCAAGTTTTTGATGACAATAAACACCAAGAAACCTAAACAAAACCACTTACAAATCGCCCAATTGTGGACGAAGTAAAATTTCTTCAACACAAGCTTTTGTAGATAATTGAGAAGCTGCAAAAACCATTGCAGCCACATCATTGGCTTCCATAATTCTGTTTTCATCAATTCCACTTCCAATCCAACTATCAGTATAAGCAGCACCCGGTAAAACAGCAGTTACTTTTATATTGTGTGGTTTTAATTCTTCTCTTAAGTTTTTACTAAAACCCAATAATGCAAATTTGCTAATGCTATAACTACCACCATTGCTATACGCTTGTACAGATGCTATTGAACAAATATTAAAAATGTGTTTGTTGCTACTTGTACTTTGTTGCATTGCAGGCAATATTGTTCTTGTTAAATGGTAAGCACTGTACAAATTGGTTTGTATCATTTGCTCCAAAATTCCATCTGCTTCATTGTGTACAGAGCCTGGAATAAATCGCCCTGCATTGTTAATTAAAATATCTGGCACACCAATACTTAAACACCAATTGCCAAAAGCAATTACTGCTTTTTTATTACTTAAATCAACTGCTTTTGTGTGTATGGTACAATTGGTATACAATAATTTTATTTCAGCAGCAGTAGTAAGAAGCGTTGCTTCATTTCTGGCACACAACAATAAAGTGTGGCCATGTTTTGCAAATTGTAAGGCAAAAGCTTTTCCCAAACCTTTAGAAGCACCTGTTATAACAATATTCATACAAATAATTTATTGGCGAAGTAAAACATTTAACAACAATTCAACTGTAAATAAAATGGTAACAATAACATGCACCACTTTATATAGTATAGCTGTTAATTTGCAAATATGAAGCAATACAAACATTTGTTTTTTGATTTAGACCATACCATTTGGGATTTTGAAACCAATGCCAAAGAAACCCTCAACGATTTATACAAACAACACCATTTAATTGATAAAGGAATTGATGATTTTGATGCTTTTTTTGAAAAGTATAGTTATCACAATGAACGTTTGTGGGATAAATACACCAAGGGTTTAATTAAGCAAGATGAATTGCGATGGAAGAGAATGTGGTTGACTTTATTGGATTATAAAATTGCCGATGAAAATTTATCACGCCAATTGGCAATAAATTTTTTGCATGTATTGCCAACTAAAACAAATTTATTTCCACATACAATTGAAGTGTTAGAATATTTAACGCAAAAAAAATATGTATTGCATTTGATAACAAATGGGTTTGAAATTGTACAACACAGCAAAATAAAAAATTGCAAAATTGAACAATATTTTACCGAAGTAATTACATCTGAAGCAAGCAACAGTTTAAAACCACATAAAGAAATTTTTGATTTTGCATTGCAAAAATCTGGTGCTTTATTGCAAGAAAGCATCATGATTGGCGATAATCAAGAAGCCGATATTAATGGTGCAAAAAATGCAGGAATGGATACTGTTTTTGTAAATCATTTAAAAGTACAACCTACCGTAAAAGCAACTTTTACAATTGAACATTTGGAAGAGTTGGAGGAGATTTTGTAAATATCCACTTAGTATCATTTCTTATTTTTAAAATAAATTACTGTTTTAATAAATACAATTGGTTTGTTTTTTGAACTGCTTTTAATGTATTTTAGTAACAGGTAAGGGTATTATTGAAATAGGGTTACCGAATGCAAAATAGACAGGCAAATTGTGATTTGTTTTCAAAAACTTATATTTGTTCAACTTTTTTAAATTACTACTATTTCAGAATTACATATTAGGTCACTTTAGTGCCTCCATATTTTGTTTATGACAACTACAACTCAATCAGTTCAAAATATTACCGAACAATGGTTCGATGATTTGGTTTCTACTTTACGTACCCATCAATTAATGATTGAAACACAAACAGCAAATGAGGAAACTAAAAAAGTGTATGATGTTTTAATGGGAGGTAGTGAACTTGATGTAGCTCATTTATCTAGAAGCTTATCGCAACGCCAAATTATTAAAAGTATTCTTTGGGATTATTTAAATGCTATAAAAGATAATAAACCACAAAAAATGGCTTTTGATTATAATGATTCCGAAGTATTGGTTTGGGCTCAAGTAAATGAGAACGACGAACAGTTAGAGAAACAATTATATTTAGCTGAAGCTAAGATAAATGCTAAATATCATCAATACGGTTTTGACATGACTTCTATGATTATAGAAAGTTGTGACAATGTGCCTATTCCTAACCACTATAAGCCTTATGTTGGTTAATTATTTATTCTAGTGGCTAGTTTTCAAGAACATATTAATCAAGCAAAAAGCAATATTGTTTTTTTACAAAGCATTAATCAAACAATTGATAATTGCATTGATTGGCAAGTAACTGTTGCTTTTTACACAGCATTACATTTAGTAAATGCTCATATTTCTTCTAGTGGTTTGCAATATAGAAGACACACCGATGTAAAAGATGTACTTAATCCATATAACCAATTATCTACTTTAAAACTTCCTGAAGATGAGTACACGGCTTATGTAAGTTTACAATCCTTATCGAGAAGAGCAAGGTATTTGGTGAGTGAAAAAGATGGAAATTTAGCAAATGATGCAGCATTTTTAACCTACGAAAAGCATTTGGCAAAAGCATTAAAACATTTAGATGTGTTGATGCAATATTTTACTAGTAAGTATAATTTTAATTTGCCAATTATGGCTGTAAAGTGTTCCGAATTAAAAATTGTACCCACAATAAAGTATTTAAAACAACTGTAACCAATTATTAGCCAAGTTGTTTAAAATGATCTATAAAAAAAGTTTGTTTTAACTCTTCTTCATTACAACTACTTAATGCACCAATTGAAAATTTTTTCACTAAACAATAATCTTGTAGCAACTTTATATGTTCTTGTGCTTTTATGTTTACATTAGTTAATGTACTTAAAATAACTTCGTTATTGGTACAATAGTAAGCTGTTTTGCATTTGAATAAATTTAGTACACTTTTCAACTCTTGTCTTTTTGCATTTATACTTTCTCTTTGAGATTTTACGGCATCTTTAAATGTGTTTGCCGAATCGTGTATATTACTAGAATTAAATAATGGCAACAAGGGATTTAAACCACATATAATTACTATTTTTTTAAAAAACATAAACGAAGTAAATCCTAATAATAAACTTTTGGGAGGAACTATATACACATAGCCATGGGTTTTAAAATCTTCATCTATATTTTCATTAATAAAATAACTGGCACACCAACTATCTATAGTTGATAATTGTTCTGGTAGTTTAATTGTGTCTTTAGTAAATCGATTAATTCTTTCTATAAAGTAGGGTAACTGTGTGAAATCACTTAATTGTTGTAATAAATGCTCTGGATTATTAAATGAAAATGGTAAAGGTGCAAACACACTTAAGTCTTCTACAATTGTTCTATATTTTTCTAAGCCTTCCATTATTAAAGCGTTTTTATTCCAATACTTTTTTTACCAACTTGTCTATTGATTCCATTTCTTTACTTAAATGCTTTTTAATAGCAGTTCTTAACCTGCCCAAGTGCATAGCACCTAACTCTTGTTGAGGTGGGTTATTACCAATATAAATTTGTGTTTTTGCATGACATTCTTTGCTTAATACTGCCAATTGTTGGTGAGTTTTATTGCTGCCATCGAATTTAGGGTAATAAATATCTAATATTTTTTTGTGTACATCTCTTGCACCAAATAAACCCTTGCTTTGAAAATCTTTCATCATAGCATTGGGTGCTGTACTGTTTAAAATAGCTGTTAAATAATAGGCTTCGTTTTCATCGTCTGTATAAAAAACATAAGCTTTATGGTCTACCAAAAATTCTAAATCTAAACTAGTTCTATCTACTATTGTTGCATTGGCATCTTTTGCAGAAGCATTGTACAATACCAAATATTTTGCATTAAGATTTTGTTCAGTTATTCCTCTTTGAAAGTTAATTCTATCATTAGCCGACATGTTTTTTGATTTCTCCGTTTTTTGTAAGTCCCAAATTCTTTCAACATCTGTAAACCATTTTGCTGCATGTAAAAATCCTTCTTTACGTAAATGGATGGTATTAACTAGTTTAACTTTTTTAATGCTATTTTTTTCTTCTATTAAAATAGGTAATACTACCAAATTGGGCTGGTATAAATTAAAAGGTAAAATGCTTTTGCTTAAAGCTGTTCTATAAACAAATTGGCTTTCTATTCTACCACTAAAATCTAAACCTTTCCAAGGTGCTTTGGCATCGGCTTGTACGGCATTGCTTGTTTTTAAGTTTATAATTCTATCTATAAAATTGGGGGGCATTTCTTGTGTAAGTTCTACAAAATAAAATGTACGTGGCAATATTGTAGCACCTTGTTTAAACAAGGGTTTATAAGGGTTTGCTTTATGGCTTAGTTTGCTTTTGGTATTGCTAAATGCACTGGCTTTGCCTTGTTTGGCATAATACCAAGTTGCAGTTTCTTCTTGCAACTTGGTGTTGGCTGTGGTTAAGTTGCAATTATGTGTTGGCAGCCTACCATAAAATGTTTTGCCTAGTAAACCTGTTTTGGCAATGGTTTTTTGTACAGTAGCTGGCTGTGCAAACAATACACAACTAGGTATTCTAAACAAGGGTTGCACATTTTGCAAATCCCAAATATCTATCAATTTAAAACCTTTGGCTTTACCACTACGTGTATTATCGTGATGATCGGCACTAAAAAAACTACGCGGTAGCACAAAAGCTAGTTTACCTTCTTTTTGTAAAAAATAATTATTGCAATAAGCTAAAAAAATAGCAGCAATTTCTAAGTGAGGAAAGTTGGCAACCTTAACTGGTTTTACATTATATTTTTCGGCAAGTGCATTTAAGGTGTTTTGGTATTTTTCGTTTTTAATACTGCTATAAGTAAACCAAGGTGGGTTGCCAATTATATAAGTAAACTTATCTTTTAAAAAGTAGGGCTTATATAGATTTTGCACAATAAACTTCCAAATACTATCACGCCCATCTTCCTTAACTTTTTTAAGACCCTTATAAATTTTATAAAAACTTTCTGCTACCTGTGGGCTTATGCCACCAGCTTTATATTGCTTTTTTAAAATTTGGGTAAAAATGGCTTCGCTTTCAGGCTTTTTGCCTTGGGTTTGTTCGGCTAATTCTTCACAAACTTCTAAAGCTTCATCAAATAAAGCAACATCTTCAAATACCTGTGTAGAAAGGGAGTAATTGTCTTTATCAATTTCCATTTTAAAATTACTGCCAAACAAATCTTTTACGCCTTCGGGTGCTAATAATGTATTTGCAAGTATAATATTTAAGTGTACTGGCTTATTGCTTTTTGCTATGTCTTTACCCAAGCTTACCAGTAAAGTTGTTTTAGCAATTTGTACGCTTAGTGGGTGTATATCTATACCATAAATACAGTTGTTAATTTCCTCTGCCTTTATGTTGGGGTTTTGTTGTTTTAGCCTGTGTATTGCTGCACGTAAAAAAGAACCACTGCCACAGCTTGGGTCTAGTATTTTATCGGTTTTTGTAAAGTTAAATTCTTGTACTACACGTTCACACAACCAATCTGGTGTATAGTATTCACCAAGGGCATGGCGGGTATCTAAATCAATCAATTCTTGATAAACACCTTTGAGTACATCTTCATCTGGGTTAGTAAAATCAAAAGCTGCTATTTCTTGAGCAATTAATCTAAATACTTTTTTTAATGGATGAAAATATCTACTACCATGTACCCAATGAAAAAAGTCATTATCAACAAAATTTCGAATATTGTATTTATGAAAAATGCTACCATTTAAAATAGTTTTCATTTCATCATCATCAATAAAGTCGTCATTACTCAATACTTCGTAAGCCAATACTTTTGCCAAAATGCTTAAATAAGTGTGAATAACAAAAGCATTATCGGTATCTGCAAAACTGCCATAAGCAATACTTAGAAATTTTTTCCATTGTTCATAGCTTACTTGTACTTCTCCATATTTTTTTGCATCTTGAAAAACAGTAGAAATACTTCTAAAGCACTCTATAAATACAGGGCTTTGGTAGCCAAAAGCTTCTTCAATACGTTTTAAAGTAGCTTTTTGTTTTTCTTCTTTAAACAAAAAACGGTCTATCCAATAATAAAAATCTTCTGCATTGTTTTCTGTAAGTATAAATGAGGCAGTGGCAACTTCGTTTAAAATTAGTTCGTGTTCTTGCAGTGTATCTAATTTGTCTAATTGACTTACGTCGGGTGTTACTACTTTCCAGTTAATAAAATCGCTGGCAATTAAAGTAAAATTGTAGCCTTCTCCACTTTTAAATTTGCCTAAAAGATAGCCAGATAATTGTTCTTTAGCATGTTTGAAGGTGGCTTTTAAATCGTTTTCAAATTCAATAATTATATTGTTGTAAAGTGTATCGGCACTACCTCTATGTTTTTTGTTGTGGCGAGGAATATTTAAAATAGTGGTTTCAGAACCTGCACTAATGACATCTATTATGGCTTCAATTTCTTTTTCGCCATGATATAAATGATGTAGTAAATCTTTAAAATGCTCTTTCTTTGTAAGCTCTTTATTTGCAGCTTTTATTTTTTTAAGATAAGCAGTAATGTGTTGTGCATGTTGCTTTTGCATAGAAAAAGTTAAACAGGTGTAATGCTAATACTAGTAAGATGTATCAAATCTAAATGATTGAGTAATACTATTTACTATTTAGTAGTATTTTTTGAAATCCGTTATTTCTTAAATATTCTTTTCAAATTAAAATGTTGTTGAACTAATTTCAAATAAACAATCTCCCAAACTTTCTTTCCTCTCTATTACAACCTTTACCTTTACAGGCTATGAATGTATTTACACAAAAAGCTGCTGTTATTATTACTTGTCATAAACGCATTGCTCCTTATTTACAAAAAGAAGTTGAAGCTTTGGGCTTTACTATTGAAGATAGTTTTGTTACTGGTGTTCGTATTAATGCAACCATTAACGATTGTATTAAACTTAATTTAAACCTTCGTTGTGCAAGTCAGGTTTTGTATAGCTTACAAAGTTTTATGGCAACCGATGCAGATGCAATTCACCAGCATTTAAAAAGTTATCCTTGGGAAAATATTATTCCCAACCCTGGTTATTTTTCTATTACTAGCAATGTTCAAAACGATACCATTAACAATAGCATGTTTGCCAACTTACGTGTTAAAGATGCTATTGTAGATAGAATGAGAGAAGTTCGTGGTAACAGACCAAGTACTGGTGCAGAATTAATTGGTGCAGTAATAAATTTATTTTGGAAGAATGATGAAGCAGAAATTTTTATTGATACATCTGGTGATTCTTTAGCAAGACATGGTTATAGAAAAATTCCAGGGCTTGCACCCATGTTAGAAGGTTTGGCCTCTGCAACTATTTATGCTACAAATTGGGATAGAGTTTCGCCGTTCATTAATCCAATGTGTGGTAGTGGAACATTGGCTATTGAAGCAGCATTAATTGCAACCAATAGAGCTCCAGGATTGTTTAGAAATAACTATGCTTTTATGCACTTATTGGGATATAATGAAGCTGTATATAAAAAAGAAAAAACGTTGTTGCAAGAACAAATTAAAACAGTTGCCAACTTAAAAATAATTGCTACCGATTTAAGTGCAAAAGCCATTGAAAATGCTAAAAAAAATGCAGCAGCAGCTGGCGTAGAAAATTTAATTCATTTTGCTGTTTGCGATTTTGCAGCTACACAAGTGCCACAAAATAAAGCAGGCGTAATGATGGTAAACCCTGAATATGGAGAACGCTTGGGCGATGAACAAGAACTAGAAGAAACCTATGGACGTATTGGCGATTTTATGAAAAAAGAATGTGGCGGTTATTTTGGTTACGTGTTTACAGGCAACTTAGAGTTGGCAAAAAAAATAGGATTAAAAGCAAAACGTAGAATTGAGTTTTACAACAGCACAATTGATTGTAGATTGTTAGAATATGAATTGTATAGTGGCACAAGAAGAGTAGAAAAAGTGGTTACTCCAACTGAGTAAAACTGTTCAGTCAATTGTCCAACTAAATTCGTTTTGTAATAACGGCAATTTCTTTAAATCAATTTTATTGAAATGAATGTTGAGAGAATCCTTGTATAACTTTCCATTCAACGTAAGTGTTGTATCAGAGCTTTTTGAGTAATTGAAAAAATGTCTGCTACTGTCTTCTGTATTTACAATTGCAATTGTGTGTTTTATTGAATCTACTTGTAGTTCATAATCTTGCATTGCATCATTCATGTATTGAGTAATTAAATAACCTCTATTGTGCACAAAAATTCTTCGCCATCTAATTGTATCGGTTGTTAGTGGTGGTAAAGTGTCGCCATTAACAACAAATATAGTTGCCTCGTAAGCCCCATGGAGTAAAGGTTTAGGTTGTGCATCATCATTATAATTGTTGCTCTTTACATATACAGCTAATCCATCTACAATAATTAATAAAATCATCATCCATTTAACAAAAATTAAAAACTTGTGTTTACTTTTTCGTTGTAAAAAAATATTGGTAGAATAGTTTTTCGTAAGAAGAAATGCTACCAATTCTTTAGCATGAGGTTGTATAATTAAACAAGTAAGAAAGGTTAAAAACAAAGAATACAACTTAACGGAAATATCGAAGGATAAGTTTATAAAAACAATATTCAGCATTACCGCAAATGCCAAACATGCACCCAATAATGTAGTACGTTTAAACAACAAAAGTAAAGCTGCAACAACTTCAATAAGTCCAGTAAAAATAGAATACATTCTAGAAGTGCCCATACTACTCCAATACAATAAATCTTTGTAAGTATTGCCAATGGTAGTAAACAATGTATTTGGTTCGGGTAAATAAAATTGCCATTTAAAAACTTTATTTAAACCATAAGTCAACAATTGAATGGCTAAATAATAGCGTACAAAAACTAAAAACCAGCTATACCATTTTCTATAATTATTTTGCTTATCAATATTTTGCCAAACAATTGCAACAATTGTTGCAAAGCAAAATATCCACAATGCGTTGATGTAAAAAGCTGTTGAGTCAGAAATTAATTCGTTAATAAATGGGCGTTTAATTTGTAAAATATTTCTTGCAAACCATGCCGTTATACTTTCAAAAAATGTATGTGTATACATCCCAATATTTGGTAAAATAGGATGTTCAGAAGAAAATGAAATAATAAATAGGAACACAAAAACAATGGTAGTTCTTAATACAATATTTGTTAAAATTGTTTTCATTAGAAACTAAATATAATCAACTCGGTAAAATTTTTCTATATTGAATTTAAATTGAAAACATGAAAAAAATAATTCTATTGTTGGTAGTTGTTTTTGCTGCTTCACAAGCCTTTGCACAAACCAAAAGAATAGAACATAGAAGCCATAGTGGCAGCAACAAAACATTTACCACCAAAGGCAATAGTAATTTCGGAATAACTCCAGAGATGAAAAAGAAAAGGGATTCTGCAGCTGCAAAAGCAAAAGATACGCTTGCAAAAAAAGCCGATACAGTACAAACTACTAAAAAGAAAAAAGCAGTAAAAAAGAAAAAGCAAAAGTATAATTAACCACAAGTTGTAAATCGTTGATTCGATGTTGTGTTTAATGTCATTTCCAATTATCAATTTTAAGATTGGAAAAAAAATCATCTTCTTCAATTTCCCTTACTTCGCCAGCTTGCAAATTTTCTAAGTGTATATCTTCAATATTCATTCTAATTAATCGTTGGCATTGATGATGAACAGATGCTACCATTTTTCTTACTTGATGATATTTTCCTTCGATTAATGTAATGCTTAACCAAGTTGTTGGTAATCCTTCTCGTTGATTGGCCCCACCTTTAAATAAATCAATTGGAGGTTCTACAATTTGTACATCGCAAGGAGTGGTAATATAATCTCCACCACCTTTAACTCTAATGGTAGTGCCAGTTTGCAGCAGATGTAAACTTTCTGTTGATACAATATTTTTTACTTTCACCAAATAAGTTCTTTTGTGTGGTGTATCACTTTCAAACAGTAGTTTGGTTACTTTTTTGTTGGTGGTAAGTAATAACAATCCTTCTGAATGATTGTCTAACCTGCCAATAGCATGTGTACCTTCGGGAAAATTAAAATCTACATCGCCTAACAAACCAACTTTATGGCTGCTCACAAATTGTGATACCATTTTGTAGGGTTTATTTAATGCAAAATAGCGATGTTCTGTAGTAGAATTTTCCATGAATGATGGCAAAGAAAAGGATTTCGGAAATATGATTTTAGTTGTTCAATATAGAACAAAAAGTACAAGAGTGCTCTGCTAAAGCAGGATTTATAAACGACGCCACTGAAGTTCAATTTTAAACTACTGTTGATAATAAAAAAATTCTGTATTCCTTGTATCCTTTGCTGCTTTGCGTGAAAAACCTAATTTGCACACATGTCTTTTCAATTAGCATCACATTATCAACCAGCAGGCGATCAGCCAACGGCCATTCAACAATTGGTTGAAAATATAAATGCTGGAGAACAATTTCAAACATTATTGGGTGTAACGGGCAGTGGTAAAACTTTTACCATGGCCAATGTAATTGCACAAGTTCAACGCCCTACGTTGGTGTTAACACACAACAAAACCTTGGTGGCACAATTGTATGGTGAGTTTAAACAATTTTTTCCGGATAATGCAGTTGGGTATTTTGTAAGCTACTACGATTATTATCAGCCAGAAGCATATATGCCAAGCAGCGATGTGTATATTGAAAAAGATTTAAGTATTAATGAAGAGTTGGACAAACTTCGTTTACAAGCTACTAGTGAATTGTTGAGTGGGCGACGAGATATTATTGTTGTGGCTAGTGTGAGTTGTATTTATGGTATGGGCAATCCAACTGAATTTGAAAATGGAATTGTTCGTATTCATCAAGGGCAAGTCATTTCTCGTCAGGCATTTTTACATGCGTTGGTAAACAGTTTGTATAGTAGAAGTCAAGGCGATTTTAATAGAGGAAACTTTCGTGTAAAAGGCGATACCGTAGATATTAATTTGCCTTATGTAGATTATGGTTATAGAATAACTTTTTTTGGCGATGAAATTGAAAGCATTGAAAGTATTGATAAGACTACGGTTAAACGAATTTCTACATTAGAAAATGCAGCCATTTTTCCTGCCAATTTATACTTAGCACCAAAGGATATGATTGTGCAAGTGATGCATGAAATTCAGGATGAAATGATGGCTCAGGTAGAATATTTTAAACGTGAGATGAAGTTTATAGAAGCCCAACGAATTAAAGAACGTGTAGAATTTGATTTAGAAATGATTCGTGAATTGGGTTACTGTAATGGCATTGAAAATTATTCTCGTTTTTTTGATAGAAGAAATCCTGGAACAAGACCCTTCTGTTTGTTGGATTATTTTCCGAAAGATTTTTTATGTGTGATAGATGAAAGCCATCAAACCATTCCACAAATTGCAGGTATGTACGGTGGCGATAGAAGTAGAAAAATGGTGTTGGTAGATTATGGTTTCAGACTTCCGTCTGCCATTGATAATAGACCATTAAATTTTCATGAGTTCGAAAATATAATTGGTCAAACTGTTTTTGTAAGTGCCACTCCCGGAGATTATGAATTACAAAAAACAGAAGGAGTTGTTGTAGAGCAAGTTGTTAGACCAACAGGCTTGTTAGAACCTCCAATTGAAGTACGACCAAGTGTAAACCAGATTGATGATTTATTGGATGAAATTGACAAAACCGTAAAAAAAGGAGATCGTGTTTTGGTTACAACATTAACCAAAAGAATGGCCGAGGAAATGGATAAATATTTAGGCAGAATAAATATTAAAAGTAGATATGTACATAGCGATGTAGATACATTGGAACGTATAGAAATTTTACGCCAACTGCGTTTGGGAGAAATTGATGTATTGGTTGGGGTGAATTTATTAAGAGAAGGATTGGATTTACCCGAAGTAAGTTTAGTAGCCATATTAGATGCTGATAAAGAAGGCTTTTTACGTAACGAAAGAAGCCTTACCCAAACAGCAGGACGAGCAGCAAGAAACAGCGATGGTAAAGTAATTTTTTATGCCGATAAGATGACGGAAAGCATGCAACGCACCATTGATGAAACAGATAGAAGAAGAGAAAAGCAAGTGGCCTATAATACATTGCATGGCATTACTCCAACCACTGTTAAGAAAACCATTGACCAAATAATGAAGAGTGGCAGTGTATTGGACATTAAAGGTTACGATCCTAAAAATCCTTACGCTGTTGATGAAGCTGCTAACTTAAACATTGCTGCTGAAGAACAAGAAACCTATAAAACCATTCCACAAATGGAAAAAGCCATTGGTAAAATAAAAAAGGAAATGGAAAAAGCAGCAAGAGATTTAGATTTTATACAAGCAGCAACTTTGAGAGATCGAATGTTTGGTATGGAAAAAGAACTTCAAAGTATGAAATAATTTTAATAGAAGTAGGATGCAGCTTCCCTCTCCTTTGGAGAGGGATTGAGGGTGAGGTCAACTAAAATTCAGAATGAAGTAAAAAAATACTTAGCTTTAAATATAGAAATAGAATATGGCATTAAATTTTCAAATAGATAGAACCGCTTTTGCTGCACTAAGTTTTGAAGAGGCTGATAAGCAAATGAATGATACTACTTCAAATACTTGGAAAGAAAGATTAGAAATTGCAAATAGACTAATTGCTATCGCTTATAATTTTCCTTTGCATAATCCACCAAGAATGGATAAAACTTTTTTTGAAACTCGTAAACAAAATGGGAAATATATTTCATCAAGACTTTAGAGATTTCATTCAAGCATTGAACAATAATAATGTTGATTATTTATTGGTTGGAGGTTACGCTGTAATATTTCATGGTTATGCTAGAACCACAGGAGATATGGATATTTGGGTAGATAGAACTAAAGAAAACTATCAGAAATTAGCAAATGCTTTTACTGAATTTAAGATGCCCATCTTTGATATGACGGAAGAACGATTTTTGCAACACACCTCAATTGACGTTTTTAGGTTTGGAAGAAAACCAGTAGCAATAGATATAATGATAAAAATGTCAGATTTAGATTTTCAAGATTGCTATAAACTTGCTCAGCATTATAACGATGAAGGATTAGAAATAAAAGTAGTACACTATAACAATCTTATACAAGCTAAAAAAGCAGCAGGCCGTTATAAAGATTTGAATGATATTGAGAATTTAGAATCGAACGAAGAAGAATAAAAAATAAAAGTAAAATACCATGAAAGTGGTATTGTAATTATTGTTATGAACTTTTACTTTTATCAAAATTGTTTTGATGAAATATTGTTGGTTGATTTTCTCTTTACTATTTAGTTATGTTGTTAATGCTCAAGAGCCGAGGCTAATTATTCCAAAAGGTCATACTGGTTTAGTTTCTGGGGTATTTACTCCAAATAAAAAGCAATTACTCTGCTTTGGTGATGATTTAAACCCAACCATATGGGATGTTACATCTGCAAAAGAATTAGGATTTTTAAATTATACAGAACGTATAATAGAAGCATTTTTTTTAGATGATAAAAAGACGCTAGTCACTATTTCTAGCAAAGCTCAAGTGGTTTACTGGAATTGGGAAAATAAAAAAAAGCTTATCACTCT
>Ga0075152_10001175_pt1 | contig 18811 bp, 19 predicted proteins | sample JI61114C2DNA_FD_70964 | JGI IMG/M metagenome (GOLD analysis project Ga0075152, IMG submission 70964) | Wastewater effluent complex algal communities from Wisconsin, to seasonally profile nutrient transformation and Carbon sequestration -... | ecosystem: Engineered > WWTP > Effluent > Algae...
CCGCGCCATGGAGAACATGCTCGACTTCCCCCACCTGCCCTACGTGCACCGCACCACGATCGGCCGGTTCGTGCGCTCCAAGCAGCGCCGCGACTCGCGGCTGAGCTACGACCTCACCGGCACCGACTACGGGTTCCAGTTCGGGACGCGCGTCGACGACAACCCGCCCGGCGCCCACCTGCAGTGGTACCGGCCGAACTCGATGATCCTCGACACCATCCCCGACCCGAAGGTGATGCGCGTCCAGATCTTCTGCATCCCGACCGAGCGCGACAAGACCCGCATGCTGCTCGTCACCGTGCGCAACTTCGCCAAGAACCCGGCGGCCTCGGTCGCGTTCGACCGCTTCAACCTGAAGGTCCTCCACCAGGACCGCGCCATCGTCGAGTCGTCCCAGCCGGTCGAAGTGGCGGCGTCCGGCGAACGCTCGGTGCCCACCGACCAGCCCACGCTGCGGTTCCGCACCTGGTACCTGCGCAACCTCGCGACCACGTCGGTCGCCGACCCCCGGGAGGTCTAGCCCCAGGTCGGCGCCCTGAAGTTGAGCTCGGTGCACACGTCGTTGCCGAGCCGGAACGACCTCGGACGCCCCCGGCGCGAGTCGGCCAGGGCGTCGGCCCCGGGAAACCGCACCCCCGGGACGCCGTCGCCGAGCAGCCGCGGCGCCACCGTCACGTAGAGCCGGTCGAGCGCCCCGGCCGCCAAGAAGGCCGAGACGAGGCGTCCCCCGCCCTCGACGAGCACCCGGCCGAGCCCGCGGTCGAGCAAGACCCGCACGACGTCCGCGGGCTCGAACGGGCCGTCGCTGCGCATCCGCACCACTGTGACGTGCGGACCACCCGCCAGCCCCGCCGGCGCGGACGCCCCCACCAGCCACAGGGTCGGCGCCTCTGGATCGGCCAGCACGGACGCCGTCGGCGACACCCGCGCACCCGGGTCGAGCACGACGCGCGTCGGGCTCTCCCCCGCCACCTCCCGCACGGTCAGCCGCGGGTCGTCGGCGAGCACGGTCGAGGCCCCCACGACGACGGCGTCCACGAGCGAGCGCAGGCGGTGCAGGTGCCGGTGGTCCTCCGGCCCGGTCAGCCCGCGCGAATCCCCAGAACGGGTCGCGATGAACCCGTCCAGGCTCTGCCCCAGCTGGGCGATCACGACCTGCGGACCCTCCGCCGCCAGCGCGTCGTAGATCTCCGGGGGTGCCTCGGTGAGCTGCGTGACCGGCACCACCACGGTCGGCTCCGAGTCGTGCCGCATCCGGTTCCGCTTGGTGTTCAGGTAGAAGACGTTCTCCGGACGATCCGGCACCCCCAGCCGGTACCGTCGCGCCACCTCGATGCCGAACGGCTCGATCGCCTCGGCCTTCTCCGGGTTGGACGACAGCAGCCCGATCCGCGTCAGCCCCAGGTCGACCAGGACGGCGGCGGCCTCGTCGTAGCTGCGGGCGTCCGCGGGATGCCCCAGCAGCAGGTTGGCGTCCAGGGTGTCGACGCCGGCGTCCTGCAGGGCGTAGGCCTTCAGCTTCTCCAGCAGCCCGATGCCGCGTCCCTCGTGGCCGCGCGCGTAGACCAGCGCCCCGTAGCCGTGCTCCATGATCGCAGCCAGAGCCGCCTGCAGCTGCTCGCCGCAGTCGCAGCGCAGCGAGCCGAGGGCGTCCCCGGTGAGGCACTCCGAATGGATGCGCACCCACGGCAGCACCCCCTCGGGCCGCGCGTCGAGGCCGACGCCGAGGGCCACGAGTTCGTTGTCGGCGGACGCGTAGCCGAGCATCGAGAACGTGCCGTGCCTCGTGGGCAGGACGGTGCTCGCCACCAGTTCGACGCGCGGCAGGACGGACCCCGGCTCAGACATGCGGCTGAGCTTAACGGCTCCCCGGGCATTCCCAACCCGCGGTCAGCTCAGAACGACAGCAGCTTCATGAACGGCGCCACGGCCACCAGCAGGCCGGTGCTCATCCAGAACATGCCGAGGTTCATCGCGGCGTCCGCGAGGGCCGAGAGCCGGTACGCGGGCGTCCCCACCGGACGCGTCTCGTGGCACCCGGACGCCGCCGGCGCCACCGTCGTCAGCGTCAGCCGACGCCCGGACGCCGCCCCGGTCAGCCCCGGCTCGCTCACCCTCCCGGAGTGGTCGCGCACCTCCTCGGACGCCGGCAGCCCCGCCCCGCACGCGCAGTCCGGGCCGCAGGTGCAGTCGCCGCCGCAGTGGCACGCGGACGCCGCCGCCCGCGGCAGCAGCGCCCGCCGCACGTCGTTCAGCCCCGCGAGGAGCAGGTACACCATGAAGGGGACGCCGATCAGCGCCACCATCCACAGGACGCCGCCCGGCCTGCTCGCCTCGGCCGCCCACGTGGACGCCGACGAGCCGCCCATCATGTTGCCGCGCTTGATCGCCATGGCCCCGAGGTGCCAGGTCATGGCGGCGAACATCACGGCGTGTCCCACCGCGTGCAGGAGCCCCGCCCGGACGCCGCCGCGCGCCTCGAACGCCCGCCACGCAAACCAGCCCGTGGCCAGGACGAACATCCCGACCAGGACCGGCATCCCCACGACGGACGCCACCGGCATCCAGACGCCCGTCCACACCATCGCCAGCATCACGACCGACATCACCAGGTGCAACGCGTTCGAGACACGCCGGCGCCAGTCCTGCGGACGGGTCAATTCCCAGACGCACCACACGGTGCACCAGGCGAACAGGACGAGCAGCCCGACGAACTTGACCGGAGTGGCGGCGAAGGTGAACACGATCAGCAGGTTAGCGACACCCGACCGTGGGCGGCCGGGTGTTCCGGTTCCCGGGGCGGGCGTCCGATTCGTCGACCTGCATGTACGGGCGGTGTGGCACCCTGACCGAGCCAGGCACCTCGCATACGGTGGCACGGTGGGGTCTCGGCCGGGTCCCCAGTGACTGGCACCCCAGGAGGGCTCATGGACTCCCAGCGCGACGACGGAACGGTGACGGACTACCGCACCGAGATCGGCCACTATCGGCGGCCACTCCTCGGCGTGCCGTGGATCGCGACGCTCATCGTCGTCCCTGCGCTGCTGGCCGCCCTCGGCCTCGGCGTCCGGCCCGCGGAGTCGGCGGGCACGGGGTCCACTCCCACGCCCACGACGTCCGCCACCGCCTCGCCGGTCTCGACCGCGGCGTCCTTCGGCGTCTCCCAGAGCGCGGACGGCAAGACCCTCACCCTCTCGGGCACGGTCCCGGACTCCACGGCCAAGGCCGCGCTCGTCTCGGCCGCCCAGAAGGCCTACGGCAGCGGCGTCTCGGTGGTCGACTCGCTGACCGTCGTGCCCGGCGCCCCGACCTTGGGCGGGACCACCTTCGCGACGCTCGCGGCCGCCCTGAAGGGGGTCGCGGCCCTCGACTTCAACGTCATGGGCACCAAGGTCACCATCGCCGGCACCCCCGCGACGGACGCCGCCAAGACCGCCGTCCTGAGCGCGATCAAGAAGGCCTACCCGTCCGCGACGGTCGTCAGCGCCGCCCTGGTGGTCGGCGCGGCGCCCACGGTCCCCCCGTCCACCCCAGCCCCGGCCCCGTCGCCGACCAAGGGCCCGGCGACCACGCTCCCCGCGACCACGACCCCGGCCCCGACCGCCACGGCCACCGTCATCGTGCCGACGCCCACGTGCGCGACGGCGTCCGAGTACATCACCGCGCTGACCGCGCAGACGAAGATCCTGTTCGACAACGCGACGTCGGCCCTGAAGCCGGATTCGCAGGCGACGCTCGCCAAGATCGCCGCGGCCGTCAAGGGTTGCCCGAACGTCAAGCTCCTGGTCGCGGGCAACACCGACTGGGTCGGCGACCCGGACGCCAACCAGAAGCTGTCGCTGACCAGGGCGAACACCGTGAAGGACGCCCTCGTGAAGCTCGGCGTCGCGGCCTCGAACATCGCCACGGTGGGCAACGGCGAGACCAAGCCCATCGCGCCCAACGACACGCCGGCCAATCTGGAGCTCAACCGCCGCGTCGACATCGCGGTCCAGTAGGAGGGGTCGACCATGCTCGAGATCCTGGGAACATTCGTCGTCTACCTGATCGCGTTCGCGGTCGGGTCCGTCGCCGCGTTGCTCGTGGCGCGGCGCTTCTACCCCGCCACCTCGGAGCGCGAGGCGCTGGCCGAGGTCGAGGGCACCCTCGACCCGAGAGGGGCGGGCCGATGAACCCCTTCCTGATCCTGCTGTCGCTGCTCGCCGGCGCGGTCATCTCGTGGCTGCTGGTCGTGCGCAGGGTGACCGTCGAAGTGCCGGTCGTGCGACCCCTCGCCGACACGACGGCGGCGGGCGTGCGCCCCGCCTACGAAGACGAGCCCACGGAGTACGTCGGCGAGCCCACCGCCTACGCCCACGCGTCGACGGGCGCCGCGGCGCCCGCGGATCTCCGGCCGGCGACCCACTGGGCCGACGGCCTCCGGCACGCCGAGTCCGGGTTGGCCGGGTCGGGCGCGGTGGCGACGGGCGCGGTAGCGGTCGGCGCGGTGGCGTCCGGCGCGGTGGCGGTCGGCGCGGAGGCGAACGAGGTGGCGGCGTCCCCGGCACCCGATGCCGAACCGGTCGCGTCGCCGGGACGCCTCCCGGATTCCGTGCTGGCCCCGCCGGACGGCGCGGTCCCGGCCGGGTACACGGTGAAGGGCGACACGAACGCGGGCCTCTACCTGCTCGCGAGCGACCGCGACTTCGGCCGCGCGCGGCCCGACATCTGGTTCGTCGACGAGTTGGCCGCGCTCGACGCGGGGTACACCCTCTTCGACCGGACCCCGGCGGCGTCGGCCGACGACTGACCCGGTTCCGCCGGACGCCGCGGGTGCAGTACGTTCTTTCGCAGCACGCGAAGGGACGACCCACATGAGAATCGGCATCATCGGCGGAGCCGGCAAGGCCGGACGCGCGTTGTTCAACGAGGCCGTGCGCCGCGGCGACGTGCCGACGGCGATCGTCCGCGACCAGGCCCGCGCCGAGGGCGTCCTCGGCGACTTCGGCAACTACCTGGAGAAGGACGCCCTCAAGCTGACGGCGTCCGATCTCGCGTCCTTCGACGTCGTCATCGACGCCATGGGGACGCCGCCGGCGCAGGCCGCGAAGCAGGTCGAGTTGGCCAAGCACCTGGTCGCGCTGGCGCGCGGCCGGCAGGCGCCGCGGCTCGTGTTCATCCTGGGCGCCGGCAGCCTGCGCGGCCCGTCGGGGCGGCTGCACGTGGACGAGCTGTACGACCTGCCGGGCACGGCGTCCTGGATCGCGATCCCCGAGCAGCAGGCGCGCGAGCTCACCTACCTGCGCACCGTCGACGACGTCGACTGGACGGGCGTCTCCCCTTCTCAGGAGTTCGTGGTCGGCCCGGCCGGGCGGCCGGTGCTCGGCGACGACGACCTGCTCGTCGGCCCCGGGGGCGCCTCGCGCGTGACCACCGGGACGCTGGCCGTGGCCGTCCTGGACGAGATCCACGCCCCGGCCCACCCCCGGACGCGCTTCACGGTGCGCGACGAGAACTGCTGATGGCCGACACCCGGAAGTACGAGCCGACGACGGGCGATCCGATCGGGGACGCCGTCCGCGCGGCCCTCGGCGAGACGGTCCGGCCGAACACCCCCGGAAGCTTGCCGGCGGCGTCCACCCCGGTGGCAAAGCCGACGATCGCGACGCTGGGGGCGTACACGTTCAAGGCCGTGCCCAAGCCCGCGCCGACCACGGACGACGACCCGGACGACTGAGCCTGCCCCGTCTGGCAGGATGCCGCGCGTGATGCGACTGGCGGCCGACTTCTACTCGGAGTCACTGGGGATGGGCACCGCGATCACCGTGCTGCTGCCGCAGCGCTCGGACGGCCAGATCGGGCTCGCCGAGCGCACCCGCACCCGGACGCCGGTGCTCTACCTGCTGCACGGGCTCTCGGACGACGACACCATCTGGACGCGCCGCACGGCGATCGAGCGGTACGCCGCCCGGCGCGGCGTCGCGGTCGTCATGCCACAGGCCGCCCGCAGCTTCTACACCGACGAGGTCTACGGGAACCGCTACTGGACGTACCTGTCCGAGGAGCTCCCCGCCCTGGTCAACGCGTCCTTCGGGGTCTCGGACGCCCGCGCGGACACCTTCGTCGCCGGCCTGTCCATGGGCGGCTACGGCGCGATGAAGTGGGCGCTGCGGCAGCCCTGGCGGTTCGCGGCGGCGGCCGCGCTCTCGGGCTCGCTCGACATCGCCAAGCCCGAGCGTGAGGCCGCCGTGCCCGATCTCTTCCGCACCATCTGGGGCGAGGGGCGGCGTCCGGCGAACACGGACGACGACCTTCTGACGCTGCTGGGGAAGGCCGACGTGGCGGCCCTGCCGGCGCTGTGGGTCGGGTGCGGCACCGACGACTTCCTGCTCCCCGACACCCACCGCTTCCTGCACGCGGCCCACGAGCGGGGCGTGCCGGTCGCCTCCGAGTTCCCGCCCGGCGGGCACGAGTGGGAGCTGTGGGACGCCCAGATCGAGCGCGTCCTGGACTGGCTCCCGCTCGCCGACTGAGGACCAGACCCGTCAGGAGTCCTGGGACGCCTCGGGCTCGGCCTGGGTGGGCGCCTCCTGGACCGGGACTACGGGGGCTGCGGGGGCGGCCGGCGGCGGCGTCCCCTGGGCCGGAGGGACGATCACCGGGCGGTGCCTGCGCCGCCACCAGCGGATCGGCAGCCAGACCGCGAGGGCGATCACCGCGAAGGGCAGCAGCGCGCCGAGAACGGTGATCAGGACGCGCAGGGACGTCAGCAGCGCCGCCCAGCCGCCCGACAGCCCTTGCCAGAGCGGGTTCGGGTCGCTGACCGTCTGTGCCGGGCGCAGCGTGACCGTCACCGGCGCCATCGCGACGCTGTCGGCGAGAGCCTGCTGCTGGGCGACCATCGACTCCAACTCGCTCTGCCGTTGAGTGAGCTCGCGCTCGACGGTGGCGATCTCGGTGACGCTCCCGGTCTTGGCCATCAGCGCCTCGATGCGGGCGATGGACTCGCGCAACGTCTTGATGCGGGCCTCGATGTCGACGACCTGCGTGGTGACGTCGGCCGCGGTCACCACCCGGCTGCGGACGTCGCCGAGCTTGCTGAGGGCGTCGAGGGCGTCGTCCAGCTTGGCGCTGGGCACCGACACTATCACCGACGACGGCTGCACGTAGAAGCCGTCCTTCTGCTCGGTGACCACGTTCTCGTTGCTCACGTAGCCGCCGAGCGCCTCGGCCGCGGCCCGGACCTCCTTCGCCGACCTCGCCGGGTCCGTGATGGCGAGGGTCAGCTGGGCGGTGCGCGCGACCTTCCGTTCGGACGCCGACGCCCCCGAGTAGGTGCCGGCTGCCGGGGTGGCGGCGTCCTGGGACTTGGCGTCGCCGCCGGTCCCGACGGGCGCGCCGCCGGCGGCGACCGGCACGTTGGGGACTTCGGACGACGACGGGCTCGCGCACCCGGCGAGCGCGAGGAGAAGGACCGCCGCGGCGACGGCGACGGTGCGGGGCAGTGTGGGCGTCCTCATGCCAGGCAATTACGCCGGACGCCGCCCCTCCGTTGCGAAGGGGCGTGGCCCACACCAACCCCTGACTCTTCGGGGGTACAGGGCGGAGCCGCGTGTGTCGGGCAAGTTGTTTCTCCTTGGTACCTGAACGTTCGTAACACGGCCGTTCTTCGGCTGGGGTAGCGTCGCCTCAACACTCCGGGTGCCGAAGGGCGGGTGGGGAAATGCGTGACACGACGACGTTGTCGGACGCCGGCGTCCCCCTGCCGTCGCTTCTTGCCGGGGCCAGCCCACGAACTCCGGGCCACCGATAGCCTGGAATCGCACCATAACCGCCAGAACAATGGAGAGAACCATGGACCGTAGGACCTTCCTGCTCGGGACCCTCGGAGCGGCCGCCCTTGCCACCACGGGGTGCGTCACCAACAAGGGGACGGCCACCACGTCCGCCGCCACCAGCACCTCCGCCGCGGCCGGCGGCGCGCTCGACAAGATCAAGGCCGCCTGGGTGTACGTCGGCCCGATCAACGACGGCGGCTGGACCGCCGCCCACGACGCCGGCCGCAAGGCCGTCGAGGCCAAGCTCGGCTCCAAGGTCGTCACGACCTACAAGGAGAACGTGCCCGAGGGCCCCGAGGTCGCCACCGTCATGGAGGACCTCGTCAAGGACGGCAACAACATCATCTTCGCGACGTCGTTCGGCTTCGGCGAGGCCATGCTCGCCTCGGCCAAGAAGCACGCCGACGTCAAGTTCATCCACGCGACGGGCGCCTGGCACAACCCGCAGCCGAACTTCGCCACCGCCTACGGCGCCACCGAGGAGGCCAAGTACCTCGCCGGCATGGCCGCGGGCAAGGCCACGAAGACGGGCACGATCGGCTTCGTCGCCCCGTTCCTGATCCCCGAGGTCATCCGCCACATCAACGGCTTCACCCTCGGCGTCCGCTCGGTCAACCCGGCCGCCAAGGTGAAGGTCGTCGAGATCAAGTCCTGGTTCGACCCGGCCAAGGAGCGCCAGGCCGCCGAGTCCCTGATCTCGCAGGGCGCGGACGTCCTCGCCAACGGCGGCGACTCCCCGGCCCCCGGCGAGGCCGCGAAGGCGAAGGGTCTGCCGTGGGTCGGCTACGACTCCGACCAGAGCGCCAACTTCCCCGACATCTGGCTGACGGCCCCCATCTACAACTGGGGCGGCTACTACACCGCCCAGTGCCAGTCCGTCCTCGACGGAACGTGGAAGAAGGAGGACTACTACGGCAGCCTGAAGGACGGCTTCAACCTGCTGGCCCCCTACGGCAAGATCGTCGCCGACGACACCAAGGCCGCCATCGAGGCGAAGAAGGCCGACATCATCGCCGGCAAGTTCGACATCTTCGCGGGCCCGCTGAAGGACAACAAGGGCGCCGACAAGGTGGCCGCCGGCGCGACCATCTCGGCCGACGACCGTCAGTCCATCATGTGGCTCGTTGAGGGCGTGAGCTAGTTGACGCCGGGGGGGACCGGGGCGGACGCCGCCTCGGCCGCCTCCCCCGGACGGCACTCCACCTCCGACGCCGTCAGTGGCGCACACCCGGCCGTGTCCATGCGCGGCATCACGAAGAGATTCGCGGGCGGTGTGGTCGCCAATGACGGCGTCGATCTGGATGTGGCCCCGGGCGAGGTCCACGCACTCCTGGGGGAGAACGGGGCGGGCAAGTCGACGCTCTCCAACGTCCTGACCGGGCTCTACCGCCAGGACGAGGGCACCGTCAGCCTGTTCGGTCAGCCGGTGTCCTTCACGTCCCCCAAGGACGCCATCGCCGCCGGCGTGGCGATGGTCCACCAGCACTTCCGGCTGGTCACCAAGTTCACCGTCGCCGAGAACTTCCTGCTCGGCTCGGGCGGCAACTTCGACGCCAAGCACGCCGCCGAACGCATCACCGCGCTCGGCAAGGAGTACGGCCTCGAGGTCGACCCCAACGCCAACGTGTGGGAGCTGTCGGTCGGCGAGCAGCAGCGCGTCGAGATCCTGAAGGCGCTCGACCGGCGGGCCAAGGTGCTGATCCTGGACGAGCCGACGGCCGTCCTGACGCCCCAGGAGTCGGACGCCCTCTTCGCCACGATGCGCCGCATGGTCGAGGACGGCCGCTCGGTCATCTTCATCTCGCACAAGCTCCAGGAGGTCATGAAGGTCTCCGACCGCGTCACCACCCTGCGCGACGGCAAGACCGTCGGCACGGTCGTCACCAAGGAGACCACCAGCGCCGAGTTGGCCCGCCTGATGGTGGGCCGCAGCGTCGTCTTCAACGAGGACGACATCGAGGACCGGCCCGAGGCCGATCCCGACCGCCTCGTCCTGGACGTGAAGAACCTGTCGGCCGACGGCGTCCGCCCGCAGAGCTCGCCGAAGAACGTCGACCTGCAGGTCCACGCCGGCGAGATCGTTGCGATCTGCGGCGTCTCCGGCAACGGCCAACGCGAGCTCGCGGCGTCCATCTACGGCATCCGCAAGCGCACGTCCGGCACGGTCGCCGTCGACGGCGTCCAGAGCATGGCCAAGGGCCCGCGCGAGTCGACGAAGCTCGGCTTGGCGTTCATCCCGGAGGACCGCCTCAAGACGGGGCTGTCGGCGTCCCTGCCGATCCACGCCAACCTGGCGCTGAAGGGCTACCGGTTCCCGCCGATGAGCTCGGGGCCGTTCCTGAAGCACAAGGTCATGCGCGCCAACGCCGAGGACCTGGTCAAGCGCTACGGCATCAAGACGCCGTCCATCGACACGCCCACCCGGGTGCTGTCGGGCGGCAACGTGCAGAAGGTGCTGCTGGCGCGCGAGATCGGCTCCAAGCCGCACGTGCTCATCGCCTCGACCCCGACCCGCGGCCTGGACGTCGGCGCCATCGAGACCGTGCGTTCGCTGCTGATGGACGCCGCCCGCGGCGGCACCGGCGTCCTGCTGATCACCGAGGACCTGGACGAGGCCATGGCGCTCGCCCACCGCCTCGTCGTGATGTTCGAGGGACGCATCGTCGGCGAGTTCCTGCGCGGCGACTTCGACATCGAGAAGATCGGCCTGCTCATGGGCGGCCACACCGACAAGGATGGTGCGGCATGATCCGGCTCGAACCCCGCCTGACGCGTCCCAAGTGGCTGTCGGTGGCGGTGCCCGTGGGCAGCATCATCGTGGCGGCCATCCTCGGCGCCCTGCTGATCACGCTCAGCGGCAACGACGCCGGCGCCACCTACGGACGCATCGGCGACCGCGCCTTCGGCTCGGTCACGGCCTGGTCGGACACGATCCTGGCCGCGACCCCGCTGCTGCTCACCGGCCTCGCGGCCGCGGCCGCGTTCAAGATGGGCCTGTTCAACATCGGCGGCCAGGGACAGTTCGTCATGGGCGCCGTCGCGGCGTCCGGCGCCGGGCTGCTGCTGGGCGACCTGGGCGGCTTCGTGGCCATCCCGGCGATGATCCTGGCAGGCATGCTCGCGGGCGCCGTCTGGGCGGCCATCCCCGGCTTCTTCAAGACCCGGTTCGGCACCAACGAGGTCATCACGACGCTGATGTTCAACTACATCGCGGCGAACATCGCGTCGTTCCTGATCTTCGGCTCGGAGTCGTTCTGGCGCCTGCTGACCGGCTCCGGCAAGGTCTTCCCCCAAGGCAAGCCCATCGCCGAGGACGCCGTCTGGCCGGCCTTCGGCGGCGGCGGCTTCAACATGCCGCTCGGCTTCATCCTCGGCTGCGTCGCGGCCGTGGCGCTGTGGGCGCTGTACCGCTACACGCGGTTCGGCTTCGAGATCGGCGTCGTGTCCGACTCGCCCGAAGCCGCCCGCTACGCCGGCATCAACGTGCCGCGCACGGGTCTGGCGATCATGACGCTCTCGGGCGCGCTGGCCGGCCTGGGCGGCGCGAGCGACGTCGGCGACATCCGGCACCTGCTCGACCCCAAGGGCCTCGGCCAGACCGGCTACGGCTACACCGGCATCGTGGTGGCGGCGCTCGCGCGCTGGAACCCGATCGCCGTGATCCCGGTGTCGATCCTGCTGGGCGCGCTGGCGAACGCCGGACGCTCGCTGCAGGGCGCCACCTTCCCGGCGGGCCTGGTCGGCACACTGCAGGGCCTGCTGCTGTTCTGCGCGGTGTCCGGCGAGTTCCTGACCCGCTACCGGATCCGGCGGGGCGCGCGGCGTCCGGCCAAGGCCACCGCGGAGGTGATCGGCGCATGAACGAGACCTTCGTCATCGTCATCCTGGTGTCGGCGATCTTCTACGGGACGCCGCTGCTGTTCGCCGCGCTCGGCGAGATCCTGGCGGAGCGCTCCGGCGTCCTGAACCTGGGCGTCGAGGGCATGATGCTGATGGGCGCCGTGGTCGGCTCGGTGATCTCGTCCCGCATGGGCGGGCCGGGCTGGCTCGTCCTGCTGGTCGCGACGCTGGCGTCCATGGTGGCCGGCGCCCTCACCGCCCTGCTGCACGCGTTCGCCACGATCACGCTGCGCGTGAACCAGACGGTCAGCGGCCTGGCGCTCACGATCCTGACCGGCGCGGCCGGCCTGTCGTCGTACCTCGCCAACGTGTGGGAGCTGAAGAACCCGGCGATCCACCAGTTCGCCCGGATCGACGTGCTCGGCCTCAAGGACCTCCCGATCGTCGGCCCGCTGCTGTTCCACCAGACGCTGCTCACCTACCTGTCGTGGGTCGCGGTGGCGGCGTGCAGCTGGTACCTGTTCCGGACGCGCACCGGCCTGAACCTACGGGCCGTCGGCGAGTCCCCGTCCACCGCGGACGCCATGGGCCTCAACGTCGCCCGCACCCGGTACATCCACACCATGGTCGGCGGCGCGTTCGCCGGGCTCGGCGGCATCGCGTTCTCGCTGTCGATCGTCCCGACGTGGGTCGACGGCATGACGGCCGGCAACGGCTGGATCGCCCTCGCGCTGGTCATCTTCGGCTTCTGGCGTCCCGTGTGGACGATGGCGGGCGCGTACCTGTTCGGCGCCCTGTCCAGCCTGAGCCTGATCATGCAGGCGCGCGGGTTCGCGATCCCCCCGGAGATCCTCAACTCGCTGCCGTACGTAATGACGGTCGTGGTGCTCGTGGCGGTGTCGGCGGGCTGGTCCAGCCGCAAGCTCTCCGCCCCGGACGCCCTCGGCACGGCCTACGAACGCGAAGCGCGCTAGCGGACGCCGACGGTTCCACACGCGAGGCGGCCGGCCCCCACCGGGGGTCGGCCGCCTCGCGTTCGTGCGTCAGGGCTTGGGCCAGGGGTTCGCGACGCAGCCGCCGAGGGTGCGTCCCTGGTCGGCCATGACGGGCGCCTTGGCGCCCTTGGTCTTGCAGGTGGTCTCGGACTGGCCGAGGAACAGGCCGGCCTGGTGGTTGATCATGAACGCCCGGTAGTCGGCCAGCGAGGAGTACGTGGGCGTCTTGAAGAACCACCGGTCGGAGTTCAGGACGATGGTGTTGCCGACGCGGCAGTCCCAGGTGGCCTTCGTGGCGGACGCCCCGCAGAGGCTGTCGACCGTCACCGGGGAGGCCAGCACGACGACCAGCTGCCCGGGGGCGTCCGCGGCCACGAGCGCGAAGTTGTTCTTGCCGTAGGACGCCCACCCGCGGGAGTCGTCCAGCGTGGCCTGGACGACGCGCGCGACGGCGTCCGGGTCGGTGGTCAGTGACGTCTCGACGCGGACGGTGTACGCGTTCGTCTTCGTCGCCTTGACCGTCGGGGCGGCCGTGATCGTCGACGAGGCGTACTGACCTGACGCCTTCTGGCCGGACGCGTACACCGACGTCAGCGCCGCGGAGGGGATCGGCGGGTCCGCCGGGTAGGACGCCGTCGCCGATGGCGACGCCCCGGGTGCCGGCTGCACCGGCGTCCCCAGCCCGCGCGCCCCCGCGACCACCAGGCCGAGCACGACGAACCCGGACGCCAGCGCGCCGAGCCCGATCCGTTGCCGCCGAGCGGGAATGCCCAGGGGCGCGTCCTCGCCGTCACCGGGCGGCGTCGAAGGAGTGGTCACGCGCCCACCCTAGTGGAGTGTCGCCTCTAATGGGATGGGTATGTGTGTTTGGGTGTTCTGGTCGATACTTGACCAGGAGGAGTTGACGGCATGCCTCGTCCGAAGGAGTTCACGGTCACCTTGACCGCTGGGGATCGTGCGAAGTTGGCCAAGGTGGTTTCGTCTGGGCGGCATCCTGCCCGGGCTATCACCCGGGCGAGAGTGCTGTTGGCGCTGGACGAGACGCAGGGGCCGGTGTCGGATCGCCGGGTGGTCGCTGAACGCCTGGGCACCTCGGAGTCCACGGTGTATCTGGTCGCGAAGGCGTTCACGACTCAGGCTGGCCGTGTCGAGGACGTGATCACACGCAAGAAGCGGGTCACTCCTCCGGTGGAGCCGAAGGTGACCGGCGACGTGGAGGCCCGGGTGATCGCGTTGGCGTGCAGCCAGCCGCCGGAGGGGCGTCAGCGGTGGACGCTTCGGTTGTTGGAGAGACAGGTGGCCCTGACCGAGGGGATACCGCCGATGGACCACTCCACGATCGGGCGGGTCCTAAAAAGGGGGCGCTTAAGCCTCACCTGAAGGCCTGCTGGACGATCCCACCCCACGCCAACGCGGCGTTCGTGGCCGCGATGGAGGACGTGCTGGGCGTCTACGCCCGCCCTTACGATCCGGCCTTGCCCGTGGTCGTGATGGACGAGAAACCACTCCAATTGCTCGCCGACGCCAGACCCGGCACGCCCGCGGCCCCGGGCAGGGTGGCTCGTCAGGATTCCGAATACATCCGTTGCGGCACCTGCTCGATCTTCGTGTGGGCCGAACCCCTGCGGGGTTGGCGCCGCGCCTACGCCGACTCGACTCGCACTCGGATCGACTGGGCCCACGGCGTCGAACAGTTGCTGACCGTCGACTACCCGGACGCGGACAAGGTCGTGCTGGTCATGGACAACCTCAACACCCACTCGGTCGCCTCCCTCTACCAGGCGTTCCCACCCGAGAAGGCCTACGACCTGGCCGCCAGGTTGGAGATCCACCACACCCCCAAACACGGCTCCTGGCTCAACATCGCCGAGATCGAACTGTCCTGCCTGACCAAGCAATGCCTCGGCAGACGCATCGACGACCTCACCGTCCTCAACGCCGAACTCGCCGCCTGGGCCCGCGCCACGAACGCCGACGAGCGCCAAGTCGAGTGGCGGTTCACCACCAGCGACGCCCGCATCAAACTTCGGCACCTATACCCAACCGTTTAGAAGCGACAGTCTACTAGCGCCTACGAGACGCCGTCCATCCGGACGAACGTGAAGCCCTTCGCCTGGTACCAGTCGATGATGTCGGCGAGCGCGGCGACGGTGTTGCTGCGGTTGGGGCTCACGGCACTGTCGGGCTCGTGCGAGGCCTTGCCGGAGTGCATGAGCACGATCGGGTGGGTCTGCGTGCCGATCTTGGTGGCCGCCGCGACGATGGCCGACGTGGCCGACGAGGTGGTCTTGGAGGGCTGCCGCCAGTCCTCGGTATCGATCGACCACATCACGGCCGTGAGCTTCAGGGGCGCGGTCGCCTTCAGCACGTTGTCGGTGTAGCCGCCCGGCGGGCGGTAGAAGCACACGGGCGCGCCCGTGATGGCCGACAGGGTGTCGTCGGTCCTGGTCAGCTCGGAGGTGAGGTACTTGACCGTCCAGCCGCCGTTGACCGCGGCCGGGTACTGGTGATCCCAGGAGTGGTCGGCCACCAACTGCCCGCCGTCGACGAGGGCCTTGACGATGTCGGGGTTCTCGCTCGCGTTCGCCCCCGTCTCGAAGAACGTGGCCTTGACGTCGTAGCGCTGCAGCACCTTGAGGATCTGCAGGTCGGCGTACGCCGGCCCGTCGTCGAACGTCAGCGCGACGGTCTTGCCCTCCCCGGGCGCCTGCAGCACGAACCCGGACGGGGGCGCCGCGCACTCCGCGGCCGTCGTGCTGCCCGTGGACGCCGACGTCGATTCCGCCGACGTCGGGGCCTCGGACGCCGAGGAGTCGGACGCCGTCGGCGCAGCCGTCTGCGTCGTCAACTGCTGGCTGGACTGCTCCGGCTGGACCTGGGGTCGGGTCTGCGCGGGGGTCTGGGCGCAGGCCGTGAGGGCGAGGACGCCGGCCACGGCCGCCAGTCGGCTCGACCGTCGGCGGGCCCGGGCGGACGTCATGAGGCTCGCTCTGCTGCGACTGAACAACGATCCATCGAGCGCGTCCCCCCGATCGGCGATTGAGTGCCCCAGCCTAGCGGTGCCGGGCGGGCGGCGTCCGAGGTGTCAGACTGGCGTCCATGCCCCACTTCCAGCTCTGCATCATCGGCGCCGGGTCCGGGAACAGCATCATCGACGAGCGGTTCGACGGCTGGTCGGTGGCGCTGGTCGACGACGGCCGGCCCTTCGGAGGCACGTGCCTCAACCACGGCTGCATCCCGACGAAGATGTTCGTCCATCCGGCCGACCTGTGCGCCCTGCCCGCGGACGCCGCCCGCGTCGGCGTCACCATGACGCCCCCGACGGCCGACTTCGCGGCCATCCGCGACCGCATCTTCGGGCGCATCGACCCGATCGCGGCGGGCGGGGAGGCGTGGCGCGCGGCGGCGTCCAACGTGACGCTCTACCGCGAGACCGCACGCTTCGTGGCCCCGAGGACGCTCCAGGTGGGCGACCAGGTCGTGACGGCCGACCGCTTCGTGATCGCCGCGGGCTCCCGGGTCGTCAGGCCGCCGATCGAGGGCCTGGGCGCCCCCGCGGTCGCCGGGCGCGTCCACACCTCGGACACGATCATGCGGATCGACGCCCTGCCGGCGTCCCTGGTGATCGTCGGCGGCGGGTTCGTGGCCGCCGAGTTCGCGCACGTGTTCGCGGCTTTCGGCACCAGGGTCACCGTGCTCGCCCGCGGCGACCGCCTGCTGCGCAAGGAGGACGCCGAGATCTCCCGCCGCTACACCGAGGCGGCGGCGTCCTATGTCGACCTGCGCCTCAACAGTCGCGCGACCAGGGCGGACGCCACCCCCGACGGCGTCCGGCTGACGCTCGAGGGGCCTGACGGGCCGGCGTCCGTCGAGGCTGACCTGGTGCTGATCGCCACCGGACGCCGCCCCAACGGCGACCGCCTCGACGTGACCCGCGCGGGCGTCGAGCTGGACGAGGCCGGCTACGTGGTCGTCGACGAGTTCCAGCGCACCACCGCCGACGGCGTCTGGGCGCTCGGCGACGTCTGCTCCCCCCAGCAGCTCAAGCACGTCGCCAACCACGAGGCGCGGGTGGTGCAGCACAACCTGCTGCATCCCGAGGCGCCCGTGGCGGCCGACCACCGGTTCGTGCCCCATGCCGTCTTCGGACGCCCCCAGGTCGCGTCCGTCGGCCTCACCGAGGACGCCGCCCGCGCCGCCGGGATCGACGTGGCGGTCGCGGTGCAGGAGTACGCCGACGTCGCCTACGGCTGGGCGCTGGAGGATTCGGGCCACTGCTGCAAGCTGGTCGCCGACCGGGCAACGGGGCTCCTCGTCGGCGCGCACCTCATCGGGCCGGAGGCGTCCGTCCTGATCCAGCCGCTGATCCAGGGAATGGGACTAAAGACCGACGTCAAGACCCTTGCCCGGGGGCAATACTGGATCCATCCGTCGCTGGCGGAGGTCGTAGAGAACGCGCTACTTGCGCTCCAGTTGCCAGGGGGGCAGCGATGAAGGGAATCCAGATCCAGGCTGGTCGGACGCTCCGGGGGTCGGGCACGCGGCGCCGCGGCGTCGGCCTGGTGGCGTCGGCCGTCGGGCTGAGCATGCTGGCCGGCTGCGCGCAGGCGCTTCCGGTGGCCACGCCGTCGACGACCAAGGGCACGCCGACGCCGACGGCGGCCGGGTCGTGCCAGGAGGCGGCTGCCAAGCTGACCCCGCCCGAGCGGGCCGGCATGGTCGTCCTCGTGGGCCTGACGGGCGCCCTGGACGCCGCCACGACCGACGTCATCGCCAGGGCCCGCCTCGGCGGAGTGGTCCTGATCGGGCCCTTCAAGACCGGCGTGGCCGGCGTCAAGGGCATCGCGGGCCCGCTCGCGAAGTCCGGTCTGCTCGTCGCCGCCAGCCAGGAGGGCGGCAGCTTCCAGTCGCTGACCGGACCCGGGTTCGACACCATCCCGCCCGCGGGCAAGCAGCCCGTCAACGACGCGGCGACCATGAAGGCCGACTGGGCCACGTGGGGCGGCCAGCTCAAGGACGCCGGCGTCCACCTGAACCTGGCGCCCTCGGCCGACGTGCTGTCCGAGTCCGTCAAGGTGGCCACCCCGCCGGGCGACTGGGAGGATCGGCTCTTCGGCACCGACCCGGGCGTCGTCTCCGGCATCGTCACCACCGCGATCGCGGGCCTGCAGCAGGGCGGCGTCGCGGCGTCCGCCACGCACTTCCCCGGCATGGGCTACCTCGCCGGGGTCGGGGCGGCGACCACCGCCCAGCCGGACACCGTGACGCGGACGACCTCGCAGTCCGTCGAGCCCTACCGGTACGCGGCGTCCGCGGGCGTCGACGTGATCACCGTGTCGACGGCGAACTTCTCGAACTTCGACGACGCCTCCCCGGCAGCCTTCTCGGCCAAGGTCATGACGCTGCTGCGCGACGACGTGAAGTTCGGCGGGGTCATCGCCAGCGAGGACCTGACGTCGAAGTCCGAGACGCTCACGGCCGTGCCGTCCGCCGAACGCTTGCTGCGGTTCGTCAGGGCGGGCGGCGACCTGGCGGTCGTGTCCGACCCGGTCCAGGCCGACGTGATGGTGAAGACCCTCGCGGTGGCGGCGGTGTCCGACAAGCTGGTGGGCGCCCGGCTGCTCGAGGCGAGCGCCAGCGTCCTCGGGCTGCGGGCGAAGGCGGGCCTGGCGACCTGCACGCCGGTGAAGGGCTAGCCGGCTACGGGTCGACCTTCAGTTGGTCCTGCACCTGGCGCGCGACCGTGAGCAGTTCGGGGACGCTGTCGGGGATCGAGGCGTAGTAGACCGACGACGAGGCGTCGCTGATCTTGACCACCTCGAAGATCGCGGTCTCGCCCTTGACCTTCAGGCCGGGGATGTCGAAGGCCAGGTGCGTCTCGATCACCCACGCGTCGTGGCCGTCGACCGTGACGGCCTTGCTGGAGACGTCCGTGCGCTGCACGACGGCGTCGCTGTAGAACTCGGACATCGAGCATTTGGTGATCAGTTCCGTGGCCTCCTTCGGGCTGAAGAAGCCGTCGCCGGCGACCAACTCGGCGACCAGGACGGACGCCACCCAGCTGTGGCTCCCGTCGTAGTTGGGTTCGACCGTCACGGTCTGGACGGTCGCGTCGACGCCGAAGGGCAGCCGCTGCTCGACTTCCGGGGCGCTCCACGG
>Ga0075152_10001177_pt1 | contig 18793 bp, 11 predicted proteins | sample JI61114C2DNA_FD_70964 | JGI IMG/M metagenome (GOLD analysis project Ga0075152, IMG submission 70964) | Wastewater effluent complex algal communities from Wisconsin, to seasonally profile nutrient transformation and Carbon sequestration -... | ecosystem: Engineered > WWTP > Effluent > Algae...
GCTGCAAGGTCTGGGGTTCTTGTTCGGGTAGATAGGTGGGCGCCAGCGGCTCAGCGGCTATCGGATAGGACAACATCGACTCATTGGCCGAAGGGCCGCCTCGTGACAATGGCAACTCGATCACACGATGCTTTAGTCGCTCGCCCAGCGGAAACTCACGCTTTAATGCTTCTTGCCGAACCACCGCCGCTACCGCCTGGTTTACTCCCAGCAACTGATGGTTGCGTGCCACCACCTTGCGCACCGAGCCAGCCTTAGAGGCATCAAACAAAATGAAATTTTCAACGAGGTCGAGCAAGCGATCCTTGGCCAGCATGCCATTGAGCAACACCTCGGCAGCCAAGCTGCCCTTGTCCCGCTCATCTAGCCGCTTCCACTCGCCAAAATGTTCCCAGGCACTGGTGATCGAGCCATAGCGAGCGTTATGGCCATTGCTGACAATCACAAAAGCGTTATGGTGAAAGGCGTGGGCAATAACGTTTTCGTCGAGATAATCGCGTAAATTCCCGTCGAAGCCGGCGCGGATATTCTTGTAGACGGCTTTCAGTTCAATGAATACCAGCGGCAAGCCATTGACGAAACAAACCAGATCGGCACGACGATTGTAGTTAGGGGTGCGCAACCCCGTTATTTTCAGTTCGCGCACAGCCAGGAAACGGTTGTTGCTCACTTCTCTGAAATCAATCACCTTGGCTTGGGCATGCCGCAAGACGCCATGGAGATCGTGATAGCTCACCGGCACACCATCGCGGATCAGACGGTAGAAAGCCTGATTGTGCTGGAGCAAGGAACGTGAATAATCGTGATAGGTGAGCTTGCTTATCGCTTCGTTGATCGCACTTTCTGGCAAGGCAGGATTGAATTTCGTCAGCGCAGCCCGTAGATCACGCACCAACACGACATCGCGCTCGCTCGCCCGACCCAGCGTACCTTCAGGGCCAAAGACTTCCTTGTTCCACGCATAAACGTTATCCCAACCAAGCGCCTTTTCGAGATGATCGGCAAAGGTTTGCTGGACCAAGCGGTCTTCGTTGTTGATATCGGTATAGGCCATGGGTGATTAGCTCGGATATTGGCTTAGATTTGGCTCATTAGGAACGCACTGAAATATTGGAAAAAACATAAGAAACAACTGGATACGAACGCATTTGCAAATCATTTGGTTCAGAATGGACGACCGATTAGCCCGATTTGGATACATTCGATCCAAATGAAGATGGGTCATTTCTTTGCAGCCAGACGATAGCGCGCCCCGTTGCGCTGCCCATCCATGACTACAGCAGCGAGGCTGACCAGTTCTGCCAGTGCACGTTTTAGTTGCGAGCGGTTCACTTCCTGGCCAATGCGTTGGCTAATTTCGCCAATTTTCGAATTTGGATAGCGACGCAAATCCTCACGAACAAGCTCCAGCAAACGGTGAGGCTCAATGCGGAGCAGCGTTGTCGGAACCTTGAGTTCAGAACCACGCAGCAAGTTCGGATCGATAAAATAGCGGGTTCCTTGCGTACGGCCGCTGCTCTGTACCAAGAAAAACGACTGTAAGCGCCCGAGCCAGACTGCCAGGGCATCAGCCCCTTCTGTTTCCAGCATCCCCCCTAACTCTCTGGCCGTCATCCCTTCCGATTGGGCTAAGACGCCGAGCGTGATTCGCTCGCGCTGAGTCAATTGAAAGCGTTCGTCCGCTTCCGTAAGCAAGCGCATCACCTCAGGCTTCAAGATACGACGTTGGATTGTCACCTTGACCCAATCAGACCCCTCCTCCGGCACGGGCGCCGGGCGCCCCTGCGACAGCAGGCGGTCATAAATCAGGTCAAAACCGCTACCCTCACGCTCCATCAACCCTAGGTCATGGAAGGCACGGGCCAGTCCGTCGTTACGACGCCGACTAGCATGCAGGATATTACGTGGCGTCACACCCAACGGCAGGCGGCCAGGATTCACTACCTCCAGGCGCTCGGGATGGAGATTCAGATAAATATCACCCTGCTGGGTATAGGGGCGATGCACCAGCGCATTGACCAGCAACTCGCGCACCACCTTCTCGTCGTAAGCTGGCACGCTGCGCCGATATAAGCCCTCGGCAACCTCGTAACTCTCACGAAAATCTGGCACATCGCGCCAGATCGAATCAACTAGTTCGACCGGTGATAACGCACAATCGTCCCAGACCCACTTGTTGACCTTTTTTCCTTGCTCGTCATACTTGATCGCCTGAACAAGTGGAGCAGTACCCAGCGCACGCCGATCGGCTGCAGTCCCAAGCAGTAGCACACCTAGGCGGGTCAGCGTAGCCCCCTGCGCCAAACCATAATGGGTCAGCAATTCATCAGCGGCTTTTTCCTTGACTGATGCTTTCACCCGATCAGATTTATCAATTGCCAGGATGAAGTGAGCCAATTTGGTTGCATCAGTTGCATCCCGAGATACGCCACTATCCATCGACTCCCAAGGGCGGCCTGGTCGCTCATTGGCCAAACGCAGCACGTCATCACCCAACACCGGTTGGCAAGTATCGCCAACTCGCAAAAAATAACGCCCCTCGCTTGTCGAAGCAACGCTTGGCGAACGATCAATCACCAACTCAATGAATTCGCCACCGTTGTCGGCACGCTTCAGAATGGGCAACGCCTGAACATTCACCGTCAACTCACCGATACGCTTGCGCAATCGATCAAGCAATTCCTGAGAAACCAATTGCCCAACCGGCGGAAGCACCTCGCCATCCTCAATACCGATTAGCAAGCGACCGCCAGTGCCATTGGCGAAGCACACGCAATCCTTCGCCAGCTCAGTCCAATCGGCAGTCTTGCCGGTTATAGTCCGGAGCGATTTCAAGTCGGTATGTTGATCCTCAATGGTCATGCAACCTTCTCCGCCTCCGCTGCCTGTGCCAGGGTCATCGACATCAGTTTCACATTAAGCGCCACGGCAATCGCACGTGCTCTGCTCTTAACGAATGCGTCGTAGTTATTCAACTTGATGCCGTACGTATCCATATCCTTAATCAGGTGGGTTTTGAGTGTTTCTGCCAATTCTGCGTTGCTTTTTTCAAACTTCCCGACGTATTCACTTGGCGCTTTTTTTCCGATGCGGTGCTTGTTCGAGTACCCGTCAATTAGCGTGATATTGGCGATCAGATTCGCTTCCTTGTCTTTCGCGGCATTCGCCAAGTAGGCCTTAGGGAAGAAATGATGGTAGTTCCGGCTAGAGGCGATCTTCAGATTGCTATTATCCAATATAACCATGCCATTGGTATCGAAAGACTTGGGTTGCTGATAAGCCAACAAGCAAAGAATTGCCTTGCAATAGGCATTACCAGCCGAGAACCAGGTTTCCTCAATAGCTTGCGGAGCGATCGAAATCTCAGTGCCTGAGTAATTCGGCATCACGCCCTTGACGATCAAATCCATCTTGTTGAAATCCTCGCTCAGCTTGGATTCCGTTGCAGAGTTGTAGCGTACGGTAAGCCCTACCCAGTAGAAAAACTGCTCCAGCAAGCGAACCTGTTCATTACTCGGCTTTTTGTTACCCGTGGAATGGAAGAAATAGGTCAGCGGAACCAGCAAAGCCGGATATGGCACCAACTGAGAAACGGGCACTCGTAGTTCTGAACGAATAAAGTCGATAGCCATGAACAGTGCGGCCTTCATTGGTTCCCAGTTTTCAATGAAGGTTTCCCGGCGAATTTTCAGAATGTCCTTACTGCGTACCGCTCGCAAGGTGATGGCCGCCACACACTGCATGATGATGGACTCGGGCAGCGTCTCGAACTTGGCTGCGGTCAGGCACTCTTTTTCTTCATCCGAACCATCGCGCAAGAGCTCGTATTTTTCGGCAAGATCAAAACCCTTGGTTTCGTCGTAAGTCTTGGCCACCATGATTTCGAACACGGTCAGCGCCTTGCCACCTGTGTTAATGCGAGAGAACACCTCGCAAGCCACCTCTATGGGATAGTCCTTGATCGTGATGGTAGAAAAATCGTAATTGGTCAGTTTGTTTTTGTAGGCTTCAACCTGATCCGCTTGCTCATGGCCGAGTGTTTTGTAGAACGTTCCGAGAGGCTTGCTCAGTACGTCATGTACCGAGACGTAATGCTTACCTGCAATTTTCTCGGTCACCACGATCTGCTCATCATTGACTGGGTCATGGTCCAGGTTGATGAAAATGTCCCGGTAATCTACTTCCTTGCCATCCTTGGTGATTCGGATACCTTTTCGAATCGCGTACAACGAGGTAATCCGCTGCTGCCCGTCGAGGATGTACTGGACATAGTCGCCCTTGGGTGTTTCCGGCAACTTGTGGTTGCCCACCTCCTTGTAGCTTCGCAATTCCTCCTTGGTCCGCCAGAAAATGAAGGTGCCAATCGGGAATCCCTTGAGAATGGAGTCAATCAGCTTGGCTGACTGCTCTTTTTCCCAGACAAACTCTCGCTGAAACATCGGTAGCTTGATCTGGCCGGTATCGATCTCTACAAACAGCGCCTCGTATTTCTTATTGTGGTTATCCGGCTGAAGCAGTACCGGAACTTCAGGTTGAACAGGGGCAATTGTTTGTACGGGCGCATTCATGGTGTTTTTCTCAGTCAAACATTGATTTCGCCACTCATCAGGCGAGGCAGCAGAAGGTCGCGGGCGGCGCGGAGTTTTTGGTTCAACGCCTCCAATTTGTCCAACTGCATGTGAATCGGATTTACGATTTCAAGAAACGATTTGAGCACCTGACTAGAGGGACATAAATATGGACGACTGTAGGCAAAATCGCGGTTAAGTCCAGGAACGGCCACATCAGTACTGAGGAAGTGCATGTGCTTTAATGCGTAGAAGAGGTGAAGGTTACTGCTTTCTGCATCAACAAAATAAACGGTATCAATAGGAAAAAAGCTCTTGGCCGACCAATACACACTGCCAACGTTTCCTTTGCGACCCAAAATGATTGCAGGCCCCGTAACCAAAGGCTTATTGTGGCTGCCCACAATTCCGCTCGATCCATAGACAGGGAATTCGCCATCGACTCGAAGCTCAGCCTTTAAGGCTTTGCCATAGTTAAGCGTGACGCATTCACCCAATGTCTTTCGCTCCCAACCTTCAGGAACACCGTCGACAATGTGACTATGTTCATAACCGGGAAAGCGAAGGGAGACAAACCATTCACGGTAAAGCAGCTGAGCTGACTCTTCCAGCAGTGCTATACGCCGCAGGTTGTTTTCGATTAGAGCGTCATAGGCCGAGAGCGTTTTAACTATTTCGATTTGAATAGTACGTGGCGGTAACGTCAAGGGAATACGTTTGATGATGTCCTGATTTAACGACGCCATCGTTGCCTTGTTTCCAGCCTGAGCAAGCATCCACTTCTGGTGACCATTTCGCAGAAAGGCATAAGATGCAAAACGAGGCAATACCACATCCGTTGCAAACCGTAACCGTATGCAGTCCGACCCCTGCATCCAATTCTCATGCTCGGATGTGACAAACAAATGCCGGTCTACTGCGCCTTTTCGACCAAATACAATATCGTTCGGTTGAAGCAGATGCGCAGCTAAACGCTCAGTAACATCCTCTCCAACATACTCAAGTTTTTCGTTGCGCAGATTGGCATAGCCAATATTCCGAACATTAATTACAGGCGTGCCATCACGAGTGTAGTCAGATGCACTCAACTGAGTTCCAAATGGCCCCGTTTGGATCTCCGCCACACCGGAATCGACAAACTCGCCGATTTGGCAAATAGGCCAATTCATACCCCCAACCCCTCAAAACTCTCCTGGATCTTCGCTGCCAATTCCGCCGCCTCGCGGTTCAGATCAGCCAGTTCGACATGGATATCGCGCATGGTCTGCTCGAAGTCGAAGTCCTCGTCAATCTCCGCTTGTGCTACGCCGACGTAGCGGCCGGGCGTCAAGCTCCAGTCAGCAGCGGCGATATCGGCGCGACTAACTACTTTGCACAAACCCAGTACATCATGCATTTCGGCATTGGGGAAGCGCTCGATCAGCCAGGCTGCGTGGCGTTGGTAATAGCGGACTTGTTTCAGACTCTCAATTGCCGCATGGCGAGAAGCTTCGGCGGCTTTGCGGGCCTTGTTGATATCGCGGCTACTCCACTTCGCGCTGTCTTTGGCGGCCAGTTCCTTTTCGCACAGATCAATCGTCCGTACAGTGACCTTAAAGGCGTGATCAAGTGCGCCGATCAGGCTGCGGCTTTGCTCGACCAGAGGCATAAGCTGGTGGTCATGTACATCTACCGCCCCGGCCATTCCTTCGTCTGACAGGTTCCAGTGTTTTTGCACATCTCTGGCAAACAAACGGAAGGCTTCGATCTGTCCGACAGGATCGTTGGTGCTATCCCAATATTCGGCCAGTAAACTGGCGTGCTGCGATGCTTCGCCCAAGCCTTCGACAAACGGAGTGATGAGTTTGCGCAATTCGACATAAGCTCGCCGGAAATCGTCCAGCGGTTCATAGGGCGTATCGCCTGATTCATCGAGGAAGCTAGCCTGTGCCGCATTGATCGCGCTGTCGATATGTTGCTCGACCAGTTGGACGAAGCGCTCACGCTGGCCGCGATACAGCCAGACGATGGAAGTCAGGTTCGCTTGCTGTTCTGGGCTGAAGTCGTAAATCTTGCGCGTGACCTTGCGGTAAATGTGGCGGGCATCGAGCATTAACACTTGGTCTTTGCGGTCGACCGATTTGTTTCGGTCAAAATGCCAAAGCTCACAGGGAACAGTGCGGGTGTAGAAGAAGTTGGGACGGATAGCGATCATCACGTCGACATCACCGGTTTCGACCAGCTTGCGACGGACTTCCTTTTCCCCATGTCCGGCGCTGCTGGCCTGAGAGGACATGACGAAACCGGCCCGACCTTTCTCTGACAGGTAGCTGTGGAAATAAGAAATCCACAGGTAGTTGCCGTTGGAAACATTTTTTTCCTTGTTTACGCCAGGCAAACCGAAAGGAAGACGCCGATCATCCTTTACACGCTCAGCGTCGACCATATCGACATTGAATGGCGGATTCGCCATGACGAAATCGCAGTTACCCCAAAGGGCACGGCCATCCTGCAGGCGATGCACATCGTCGTAAAATGAATTTGCTTCGCGGATATCGCCTTCCAAGCCGTGCACGGCTAGGTTCATCTTGGCCAGACGAATGGTAGTGCCAGTTTTTTCCTGACCGTAGAAGGTGACTCGCTGCATGGTGTCCAGACCTTCATGCTCGATGAAATGGCTGGATTGCACAAACATACCGGCGGAACCACAGGCAGGGTCGAAAACTACGCCGTGATCAGGTTCGATGATGTTGACGATGGTCTGGACGAGCGAGGGCGGTGTGAAGAACTCACCATTGTCCTGCGCGCCCTGCATGGCGAACTTCATCAGAAAGTATTCGTAGATACGCCCGAAAACATCACCGCTCGCCTTGCGCAGCGCCTCCGAGTCGAAATTGCGCAGCAGATCTTCGAGCAGCTTGTTGTCAAAACGATCGTAATCCTTCGGCAACTGCCCAGCCAGAGGCTCGAAATCGGCTTCGATGGCATTCATGGCGGCAACCAATGCAGCACCGAGATTGCTACCGGAAGGCAGTTTGAGCAAGCTGTCGTAGCGAGAAGTCTCGGGCAAAAGAAGGGCTCGACGCTTGATGAAGTCCCCTTTCACCAAGGGTCGCTTTGGCATCTTTCCGGCGGCCTGATCTGCCTCGATAGATAGCACGGCCGCGTTATAGCGATTGGTCGCATGGCGCAGAAATATCACTCCGAGTACAGGCATACAGTACTCGCTGCTGGTCAGCTTAGAATTGGCACGCAGTTGATCGGCAGCCTCCCAGAGGCTGGCCTCAATCTTGGCAATGTTGTGGAAGGCGTTAGTGCTCATTGAGTCATTTCTAGTTGGTTTTTTGAATGTGAGCTGCTGGCTGATATTCACTATATTCTTCATCAAGACAGCGAAACCGTGACGACACGAAGCTCAGTCCAGCAGTTTGGTCGAGAAATGCCATTTTTCCAATGACCAACCCGCTTGAATAGTCATGAGCACAATGAATAAATCGAAAAACAAGCGTTGCAAGCGCCAGGCCTCACAAAAAAATCCTGAATGGCCATTGCCATTCCGGATTTCAAATTAGAGTCACTTTGAAAACATCTCAAGCCACCGCCTCAAGCTCGGCATTCTTCTCTTCCGCTTCCTTAAGCTTGGCCCCGGCTGCCGCAACAGCATTAGTCACCGCACTTCCCACAAACGAACTGGCTTCATGCAGCGTCTTGTCCGCCAGATGCGCATATCGAAGACTCATGCCTGGTGTCGCGCAGATCATGGATACGCGTCGAAAGCGGCAACTTCGCCGGCTCCCCTACGAGCCGGCAACAGTAATCATGCTTAACACCACACGAGCCCTGCTCATCCCTACGTAGTGGAGTGAGAGCAGGGCTGCACTGGAGCCAGGCGTAGGAAGATCGACAAGCACGATGACCTCACTCTCAAGTCCTTTGAAGTCCGGGATCTGGGCAAATCCGATGGTCTGTCTGACTGAACTGAGCGGTGAAGCACCATCCAGAATGGAAATCGACTTGCGCCAACGGTGAGACAAGGATGAAGCCAAAGAAGCCGCAAATGGCAAATGAGACAGAATGACTATGTCGCCATACATGAACCCCTCTTTCTCGGTAAGAGTTTCTAGTTCATGCTCAATAAATTGGATTGCCTCTTGATGATCATTTGCAAAAGACTCACGAACTGATGGTCCGTCTCCGACACCAGAATTGCCCATGTCCGCCTGAAGCGCATCTTGGATTCGATTTAAGATTGGCAGAGAATTTCGACAATTCGTTCTTAGCGGTATTTTTGTCGGCGCAAATATGCTCAGGTATTCATAGGCATCAGGTACATATGCACCACACAATCCAGATTGATTGTTGATATCGTGAAAAAAACACCAGCGCCCTTTATCAAGTCCGCCTTTCACGTACGCATCCAGCTTTGACAGACTCTCCATATTCAAGATGTCTTGCCCTTCATCGACGACCACGGCGTCGAATTTCTCGATGCCGTTTCTTCTTGCTGCGAGATGGATGGAGTCAGACAAGCAGACCGTTAATCCAGCCAAGGGGACGCGGTCCAAAAAACTCTTCAGCCAAGGCGAATGGCAGGTCATAGCAACGGTCATACCGGCTGCAGTCCAGCGCTTCGCCAACTCGAGACCTAGCATCGTTTTCCCTGTTCCCGCACCGCCGGAACAGATAACGCGGTCGTTGGCTTCAACGGCATCAATCAGCCGTAGTTGGTCTTCCGTCAGTCGGGCTATCCGGGATTCGACCGCACCAGCAGTTACGTGCATTGGAACTACGGCCTCGAAATCGGGGCGCAGAAGTTGTTGTAGCTGCTTCAGTTGATCGAATGTCGCTTGTGGTTTGCGTGCATCTTTTGCACGCCAATGTTTAACGAGTCGGCTCAGCCACTTCTCGAACTGTTTAAAGTCTTTGGCATCCGCAAATACTGCGCGGTCCCACTCAGCGCTTTCGGGCAGGTTTTCTACGTCTGGCATAACTACGCCGTATCCTGAAACAAATACAGGCTCAAGCAGATGAGGGAGCTTTTTCCTTAAGCCATGCAGAGCACCTTCGGCTTGTTTGAAGGGAGACTCCTTTAGCTTGTCTGTTTCACCATAGCGATTTCTTGTTACCCAGACTCCATCGCGACACGACACGCCGCCTCCCTTAACCTCGAGAACAAGCAGGCCATCAGGACCACATACGATAAAATCAATCTCGCCGAATCGTTTGTATTCGTGCCGAGGGAGATTGAGCGAGTGCATTGAAAACCAGGCCATTTGGTCTGGCCCAGAAAATGCTGCTCGCAACTGATCAAATACGCGCTTTTCCGCATTACTATTGGTGTGCAGCGGCTCGCGGGGAATCATCCTCATACTAAGTTTATCTCCCCATTTATCTTGGGATTTAGATGCCCCCTTATTTTGAACTCCAACTCTGTGTCGATTGGTGGCCACTCACCAATACGCTTTAAGAAGGCTTGATGCCTGATTTGTACTGTTGAGGTCGTTTCCCCGGAAAAAATGAATTTTCCGTTTTCCTGCTTTGGCTCATCTAGGGGAGAACCGTCAGCCGATGCAACAATCATTTCGATGCAATCCCGCCACTTGCTGCCTTTGGTGATTTCAATAGCAGCATTCGTTTGACTCTTGTGCCACGCGTCTGTACCCGTGGGAAAGAGAGCGCGCAGAGGTTGCGGGCTTGGCGTTTCAGCGAGCGATAAAACGTCCCCTTGTTTTTGATGCGCGATACACGACATGCGGTACATGACATAGTCAGACAGTGCATGGTTTCGCATCTCGCATGGCAGCCTCAGCCAACCATCCCGGACTCCGAATAGTATGCCAGCAAGCAGAAACTCGGCGTCACTCAAAAGAGGGTGCGAGAATTCAAGCAGATCCACGCAATGTTCACGCAAGCAGAACAATAGCAATGGTCGTGATAGGGAACCTTTGTTGCGCTCGAAAAGTTCAGTAATAGTCCCGCCACCAAGGCCTAGAAAGCCTCGCATATCTGCGATCAATCGCTCCAGACGAGATATGTATTTCTCGTCTGTCAATTGAGTGAGTTGAGCATCGAGATATTCCACTACAACGGCCACAGGTTGTGATGATTGATTTTCTTCCTGTGCCGAAATAAGGGCGTTCACCGCCCCCCAATATAGTCTAGCTGGAATGTGTGAATGATCCGAAACTCCACCTCCATTCAACCAATTCGGCAACTCTGCCAATATGGGGTCTTGAATGGATGTTCCATCCGGATGGTGCACAGAATCTGTTAGTAGTTGAAAAACCTTAACCCCTAACTCGCTACGATTGGAGCCGTGATAAAGCATGGCAAGTAATCCACCCAAAGCCTGAGCAGAGACGTGACGATTAATTGGGGCCGCCGACACTTGCGGTGTATCTTCCGCCCCGCCAAACAAATCACCCAGCTGGCTGCTGGATTCCTTTTGACGGGTGTTCCGGCGCCGGGGATTACCTGATTGTATTAGCGGCCATGCAACGTCAGTTGTGTTGCAAAGCAAGGAGTTTTCGATTTCGATGCAATATGGCCTCAAGTCCACATTGGAAACATCTTTGGCTGCAATCTCGAATACCTTCTTGTCTTCATCCGTAAGGAAACATATGCGGGAAAATAAAGTCAGCGGCAGAGGCGCTCGGATGAGGATGGTGTCATCATCTTTTCCGAGCCGTACTTTAGGAAAGTCAGCATTACGAATCTTGCCTTCTCGGGACAACACTTGTATCGGGCCGGAAACGCCCGACAGATCAAACGATACAATGCAGGGGCGCAAATGCTTGCGCTCGCTGACGGCTTGTTCAAGCGCCTTGGCCGGAATGGCATTTCGGAACAAGGGGATCCAGCCTGGAATGGCACCCAACGAATCGACATAGTGCTTTCCACGGAATCCGGAAGGCTCCATCACCAGACCGGCAGCCAGCATATACAGCAAGTTCAAATGGTTGGTAACTAGATACCATGTCTGTGCGGTTTTCCGTGCGCTTCTTTCCTTTGAGCTTGTAGTGTTCATTTGTCTTTCCTGACGAGGATGGTCGAGTCAGTGGGAAGCAGACTTTCCACGACTGGGCAAGCATTTCCGGTGCGCAGCAGGATGACCTGCTCCCGGCCGCGCGCCACCATCACATAAAAGCGTGATTTCAGCGTATAAATATCCTGCTTAGGTTTGTGCTGATCGATATTGGCAAGAATGGCAACATCGAATTCCAGTCCTTTGCAAGATTGCGAATTGATGATCATGATTCCACCTTGCCCAAAATCCAGCGGCTCTTGCTGTCCAGAAACAAAGGTTTGTATGAGTGGCTTATCATTATCCAACCTTGGGTTGGCCTTGGTAAGGGCATCATAAAACCTTTCACGAATTCCATTGTCAGGGGTGATGATTCCAATTAGCTTGCTTTGAAAACGATCACTCAACCGAAGAATTCGCTCAACGATTTCATTCAATGATGGCTGGCCAATAGCGCCGTACGTCCAGAGTTCCGGAGATGTGGCAGCGGCTTTTTGATCGGGTAGTTCTGGCCTTGGACTGGCGGGATTTGCAGGATAAAAGTGCTGTGCTAGCTGCGCGATGGGACGGGTATTTCGATAGTTGGTCTTAAGCTCTAGCGTGTCTGTCGTATTGATTGCCAGGGCATTTTCGATGTCTTGACGAGAACTGCATTTATCAGGCTGTAGCTGTTGATTCTGATCTGCCACGACATAGAAGTTTTCAGCTCCCCATCCTGCAAGCGTGAAATAGAACTGGGGAGGCATATCTTGCCCTTCATCAATGAGCAGGAAGTGGCTTCCGTTCAGAGGTAATTCCGCCCCTTCTTGGATATAAGATTTTTTCTCGACAGCTTTCCAGTCAATCGGCTTATAGGAACCCGGATCCTCTTGGGGAATTGTAGGGACTGCTTCTTTGAAAATGTACTTGTACATATCCCTGAACCATTTTTCCCAAGTATTTGAGACCAATGGTTGGGTGAAACCGAACAGGTGTCGGTTCGAACCATTCAGCAAGTGGTTGTAGACAAGGATTCGATATTTTTTTTGATCTGCGGCCAATCTTCGTGCCCGAAGTAAGGCTACCACCGACTTACCGGTTCCAGGCCCACCAATGATGAGATGCTGTCCCTCCAAGGGGAGGGCTAGCGCCTCGTCCTGGTCTTTGTTGAGGTCCTGAATGCCGGGCAGGACAAAACGGCGAGTGCGGTCTCCAGGCATGGTCACTGCACACCGAAGAATGAAGTTAGTCCATGACTGTCATCGCCTTTGATGAAACTGCGATCCAGCAAAGTATTGCCGTATTCACAGGCAGGTTCCGGCACCAACGTGCACGCATGGCAGGCGGATCTATTCAGCAGACCTGGCCCTTGCCCATCGTGTTCACTGCACACAGGGTCGAGCGAACACCAACGGGCATGTTCCAGTGCCCGTGACAAAATGCCCAAAAACCGCTTTGGTTCGGCCAATTCCGCCAAGCCACCTAACGAGCCAGCGATATCAGGGACGGTGACATGGATGAGAATGCCGGCCATACGTTCCGGCGCGAGGGTGCAATAAATGCGCTCGATGAGTGATGCCGCCGGATAGCCACCTTCGAATTCGATCTGCCGCATCAGCAGGTGAGACAGCGTATGCAGCAGCATGAAGCGCGGTGTCAGCGGGTTAGGTTCTTCGTGCCCAGATTGGGCAAACCGAAGCTGCAATTTCTCGAGTCGTGCAAGCACAGCAGGTTGTTGTTCCCATCTTCCCAATCTGCCTTCATCCAGCGCGATGAAGATCCCCTCTCCATACAATTCAATGGCTGGTAGCCAGCCGGACTGCCCAACGATGTCCGGCGGGACTAGGTCTTCGCCGCCAAGGCGAGTAAATCCACGGAACACTTTCACTGCCTTGAGTCGATCCACGCGCACGAGATGCTGAACGCAGCGGACAATGGCTTTTGATTCTGCACTCACATCAGCAACTTCCAATGCGTGCCATTCGTCACTTTTGTTTCGCGTGACTAGGTCTTCGTCATCGCGCTGATCTTTCAGGACCTCCAGATAAGCCTCGAACTCACTTTCCCGTAATTGTCCTGGCGTGAGGTTTTCCCCGTACAAGGGATAACCACGATCAAGATCAGACAATGCTGCCTCGATATCCTGTGGTTTGCATCGGTACTCGGCTGCCAGCATTTTGATGGCAGCTTTTTTCGCCAATGGTGTTCTGGCGCTATCAAGTTTTTTTCGCTCGGCCGAATTCCGATAGAGGAGATCGACAACAGTGCCCTTGCGAACGCGGGATTCCGGCGGAATGATCAGCACGGATACCACTTCGGGCGCATAGGCGCGAGTATCATTGATGGCAAGCACTTGGGCCAGGTTTTGCCTACTCTCGTCGGCGTCTCCGGAGGAGGCGGCATCGGGTGGTGCGATATCATACCTTGTCCATGGCTGCATGCGTTGCTGGCCGAATGGTAGTCGTTCATCGCCCCGAAACTGGGTCTCGGCACCGCACGCAGCACAACGCAAGATGCGCTGTTCGTAGCCACGATCGATCAATTGAAGCTGATCGCGTAGCTTGCAGTTTTGTTGGGCTGGAGCGCGTGCATCACGATGGGCAAGAAAATGCCATGGCACATCGGCCAAGTATCCAGCCGGGTGGGCCAAGACCCAGGTGACTTGCTCCAATCTCGGCTTACTTTTGCACGTCTCCCCATGGCAATGAGGTGCATTGTCTGTTGGGGCATCTTTCCACGGGCGCAGATAGAGCGCATTGCAACTCGGACAGCGCATCCAGGACGGAAACCTCGTTGCCGGCAAACAAGCGCCATCGATCTGGCCATTGCCCAACTCCTTGGCAACAGGCGGCTCGCGCAGCGCTTGCGAAATTCCAAGCGCGGCGCGGACGCGCTCGACGTATGGGATCAGCTTGCCGGCAGGTTCGCCTTGGCGATCGGTCCACTGGCGGGTGTCCTGAACCACCGCTAGGCCATTCGCGCCACGGACAATCGCACCGACGCCACTCTGGCCCAACACATGCGACAAACGTACTGGAATCAATTCATTGGACATGGGTTAGAGCGCTTTGAGCAGTGCACTGTTTTCGACATTGCGCAACGATTGCAATGTCGGCCATAGACCACGAATCCGGTCATCGTGGTTGTAGAGCAAACGATCACGCCCGATGTCTCGACCGGGAACCTGATATTCCAATTTCCTTCGTGAATCGCGACAACGCTCGACTTCGTTCTGCCATTCCGCGACAAGTGCGTCGATATGCGCATCCACGTCGCCATGGTTCTCTGAAACGGATTGCTTGCAACGTCGCTTTAAGCGATCAATGGTCTTGGCGATCAATGTGTCACTCTGATCGAAATCACCCGCGTTCTCGTTGCCAAGCATCCCTTTCCCTGTGTGGCGGATGACGATGACCAATGCAGCATGCAGGGCGCGCATCCGCGCCTGATAGGTATAGGGCGTGACACTGGTGGGTTCAACGAAGCGATAGAACGCATCGTGATACGGACGGAAGCTTTCATAGTGTGACAGGCTGCGTGCCTGGTCGCGATAATAATTGGCGAATACCACGCCGGGAACCTCACTTCGCCCCACACGGCTGCTGGCCTGGATGTATTCCGCTGTGGTCAGCGGCTGGCCATTGATGATCATTAAGCCAAGTCGTCCTACATCCAACCCGACTGAAATCATATTTGTGGCCAGCACTGCATCAAGGCAGCCCTCTTCATCGCATTCCCTATTCAGCCTGGCGAAAATGCCTGCATTTTGCTCGGCAGTTTGCAGGCTAGTTAGCTGCGCAATTCTGGGCGTCGCCCGATTGTCATTTCGAGAATGTGATTGCAATAATTGCATGAAGTCTCGGACGGCACTGGCAAATGCCGTATGGCTGTTGCCCACGCCCTTCAGGCTGCCGTGATACACCATTTGCGTCCACCATGCGTCCAGTAATTCACGCTGATCCTGTTCGCTCCCAAACAAAGCGTTTGGGGCCAGTAAGAGGGCGGCGGCGAGCGGTGCCATGCACGCTTGGCGGTTTAGCATGGGCGCCAGATAGCCGACGTAAATGCGGCCGGGACGCTGCGTCAATGGCACGGTTCTGGCAAAAAAGGAGTCATCGCAGTTTATGCCTGGCGGTGGAAATACGGCCACGTCGCGGCCATATAGCCGTTTAACCTGTTGCTTCGCCATGCGGATGGTGGCGGTTGATGCAATGTATTTCGGATACAAGCCACGAGATTGCACGACGGTATCTACGGCAGCTTCATACAGCCCCGCGACTGAACCGAGTGCTCCCGCAATCAGGTGCAGCTCATCCTGGATGATGAGCTCTGGCGGCAAATACCGCGCCCCCCCGAAGAAGGCATTGGCACGCTCTTCCCAGGCCAGCCGGGCAAACTTGTCCACGGTAGCGACCAGCATGGTCGGTGGCTCGGCATACAAGGCCTCATCGATGACGTTGCACGGCAGCCTGCCAGTGACCGAAGCGCCGAAACTGCAATCAGCATTTCTGCATAAAAAATGAAAACGCTGTTCCGTGCTGTCGTAATTACGTTTCGCCTTAAAATCATCTCCACACCAAGGGCAATGGTCGACCACCAGTGCGGGTTTTTCGCCAGAAGTGCAAGACCTTGCCAAAAGTTCTGCTGCCTTCTGGAAGGTATTCGGACTGGTGGCATCGCCAACCCACATGCCGATAGAGATGGGCTCGGTGCCGAGGTCATCGCGCTCACGACGAATCAATTCCAGAGCGCAGATCAAGCGCGTAGCACGTAAAAATTGATCGCGGGTCAGCAGGCGCAAGGTATAACGCATCAAGACCGTCGTCCCGCCTCCTGTATCAGGGTAGCGTAGGCGCCTCAGTGCGATCTGGAACGAGATCAAGCCAAGGTATGCTTCAGTCTTACCGCCACCGGTCGGAAACCAGATAAGGTCAAGCATGTCGCGGAAGTCGCTCTCCGGATTTGCGGCGGATTCCAGGGTGGTCAGCAAAAACGCCAACTGGAATGGACGCCAACGGTAGGTGTCGTCACCGCGGGGCTTGCCTTGGAGCCTGTCGTATTGGCGCATCTGATCCAGCATGGCACGATTGGCCAGCGAGAAGGCCAGTCGAACCCGCGCATCCTTGCTCAGCAGACTTAGCCCAGTGCGCATGCGCAACACCGCGACATGCATGCGACCCACGATGCGATTTGCCGCAGCGCGATCGTCCGCTGATTTTTCGGAGATGCTGCATTCTTGGTCTGAAACCCAATTGGCGTATCCATCCACGAAAGAAGTGAGTTCAGGCTGGATGTCTGCATGCATTTCGTCTATACCAGACAGCCTTGCAAGTGATAGAACCGGATCACCGAGCGCACCCGTGTCAGCAGTCATCTGCGGCACTTCTAGTGCTGGCATCGTATCCGAGTAGATTTTGATTACTTCCCCTTCTGAGACTTCCCACTCAGCGGCACAACCATGACCGATGGCATAGACATGCCGATGGTTATATTGCAGTTCGATCTCTTGTTCTTCCTCATCGAGTAGGCTTCGATCCACGCGAGGATAGGCACCAACTTCACCTGAGTCGATCACGCAGCGAAGAGATGCTTCGAATAGCGTCTTTTCAGAGCGTTTCTCGACATACTCCTTCCCCGTATTTATTTCCCCATCAATTTCATTGGAATTGCAAAGCGAAATCGTGACAATCCAGCCGTCGGCGAAGCGACGCCACTTGACGTCCACGCGCACGTTGCCGTCAAGTTTTTCAAAGCTCTGGCGTGAATCATTTAATGGACACGCAACGTTTACAAACTCGTCGTTTTCATGAACTCCTGAGACAGTTTTTTTTCGAGTCCAGACATTTCGTTCGGTTCTCTCGTACCGGGCAGCACGACAGAGAATTTGAAAGCGAATATCCTCCCCTCTGATGAAGAACGAGAAACCCAGTGATGAAGGCGGTATATAGCGCCGCACAACCGCTGGCTCTTCTTTTGTTTCTCCTGTGCCGTTGGGCAGGGAGTCATCCTCGCCCTCATCGTCGGCGGCTGGATCGATGCCTTCACCGGTTGGAGAAATGGGATACAGTGCCCCACAGGGGAAACGCTCTGTAGGCAACACACCAACTTTATCCGAACCGTCTTCCAGCGAATCGGGTGGCCCGATAAGTTGCTTGCGCACCCAATCAATTAGGCGCTTACGGGGCTCTACGAAGATGTTTTTCTGTGAGGCACTTTGGGGCGTCATTACAGACGTCCCCAACTGACCAGAATCTTGAAACCGGTCGCTAGCGCGATGGGTTCAATTTTGCGCACGTTCTTTATAAAGTCCACCAGGCTGAAACCTTCCATTATTCGCAGCGTTCGTGACAGGTTCGCCACCTGTCGTCCAGTAAGTTCAGCCAGCGATTTGGGTCGCTTGTCGCGGATTAGGCGCAGTAAGAAAGATTGTCCTCAATAGCACCGCCTCAATCGTGGTCATCGTAGTGAACCAGACTGTCGGCATTTCCTTTCCCGGAGGGGACTCCAAGTCATCGGAACAACGAATACCAACGACGCAAGCCGTTATATCAAGGGTACAAAGCGGCTTGTCATTATTGGAGCATTTTATCCATTTGACACAACCGCATCCAGCTTTTGCTGAAGAACTTGGCTTCCTGATAATTTAGCCCGTAAATGGGGGCAGCTGCCTGCCATAACTACCAAGCCCACCGCCCTCGAAACCTAACTGGTCGAATGGCAGATTTGGCCAGACTGTAGTCACATGGCTTTCCTCTTCATATACAAAAAAAACCGGAATGGCAGAAGCCATTCCGGTTTTCTAATTGTGAGTCCCTTTGAAAACATCTCAAGCCACCGCCTCAAGCTCGGCATTCTTCTCTTCCGCGTCCTTAAGCTTGGCCCTGGCTGCCGTAACCGCATCCGTCACCGCACTGCCCACAAACGAGCTAGCCTCATGCAGTGTCTTGTCCGCCAGATGCGCATATCGAAGGCTCATATCCGGGGTCGAGTGCCCAAGGTTTTTCTGAATCGTCATGAGACTTATTACGCCACTCGACGCCATAACTGAGGCGTTGGTATGCCTGAGGTCATGAATTCTTGTCGAAATTGGCAGTTTCGCCGCCAGAAGAGCACGCTTATGTGCTTTCGTGATGTTGTGTGCGGGCTTCATCGGGTCGAGATACCCAGGAAAAAGCCAAGGACTTTCAGGATGACGAGGCATGCTGCTGATCAATGCCTTGGCTTCAGCCGACAGACTGACATG
>Ga0075152_10001178_pt1 | contig 18785 bp, 14 predicted proteins | sample JI61114C2DNA_FD_70964 | JGI IMG/M metagenome (GOLD analysis project Ga0075152, IMG submission 70964) | Wastewater effluent complex algal communities from Wisconsin, to seasonally profile nutrient transformation and Carbon sequestration -... | ecosystem: Engineered > WWTP > Effluent > Algae...
GCTCATTACATCGATCCGTTGAAACGGCTTTTAATAGAGCAGAAACACAAAGACAATGCTACACGCCAGCGTGCTGAAAATGCTTTTTTGGAAGAAGAAGTTTTCAATACCCGCCAGCGCACAGGCATCATGATATTCATTTCTTTTTTGGAGCATGAAGTTATTGTGATGGCTGATACCGGCATCAGTAAAGTAGTCGAACAAAGAGAATGGGACAAGATTGTAATCCATTTGACAGATCATATCCGAAGGGATAAAATTGTTGAAGGGCTGGAAGGCGCGTTAAAGCGTTGCGGAGAAATTCTGCTGGAAAAGGGATTTGTTAAAACAGCCGATGATATCAACGAGCTGCGGGATGATCTCAGAATTAATTAATCAGGATTCCATGCGTCAACGTCCTACGGCCTTCAGCATTGTTTTATTTTTTGTCTTAGCATCAGCTTCACAGATAGTATTTGGACAATTGGCGGTTCCGCCTTTGGATAATAAACGTGTTCATGACCAGGCGGGCGTTTTATCCTCACAAACCACTCAAAATCTTGAGTATCAACTTAAGCTTCACCAGGACTCGACCGGTAACCAACTTGCTATACTGATTATACAATCGCTCAATGGTGAATCGCTGGAGGAATTTTCTCTGCGTGTAGCACACAATGAGTGGAAGCTCGGCTCAAAAAATAATGACAACGGAGTATTGTTACTAGTTGCGATTGATGATCGTAAGATGCGCATTGAAGTGGGGCAAGGGTTGGAAGGCGTGTTAACCGATGCGCTTTGCAGCCAGATCATCCGTAACGAAATGGCGCCCGAGTTCAGGCGTGGAGATTACGATGCCGGAGTATTGTTAGCGATCAATGCTATCGTTCAGGCAATAGCCGGAGAATATACAGCCGAGCAAAACGTAGGTGAGAATTCTGAAATGAGTGTAGCTGAAAGATTTTTTACAGGACTTTTTATTTTTGGGATACTGGGAATGTTCACCTATGCCGGCCTTCGGACAAAAGGGGGCGGCAGTTGGTTTCTGTATGCGTTCCTGATTCCGTTTTATGCGCTGTTCCCTCACGTTGCTGTTGGGCCTTCGGCTGGACTTGGTATTTTAGGTTCATACATTATTGGCTATCCGATCCTTCGCGCAATCTTTAAACGAAAAGGTTGGATAGATAACTCTACGAATAGTGGCGGAAGTAGCGGAGGCGGCTGGTCATCTGGTTCCGGGTGGTTTAGCTCAGGTGGCAGCAGCTTTGGTGGAGGAGGCGGAGGAGGATTCTCTGGTGGCGGTGGAAGCTTTGGCGGTGGCGGAAGCAGTGGCGGGTGGTGATATGCGCAAGGAGCTGATCTGGATATCGGCAAGTGTTGCCTTCAGCGTCTTACTCGTTGCCGTATCAACTTCTTTTCAATTTAATTCTCTTGATGTACAGCTCCATGATACATATTATAGTGCAGGGCCAGTAAACGCAATCATCTTTCTTTCCATTCTTTTCCTGGCTAGCCGATACGCTTTTCTCCTCATCACATTTCTGATAAATCGCTCTAAACCGTTGGCCCTTGCTGCGGCTATGATAATACCGCCTGTCCTATACTATGTGGCAGTATATATTTATGTAATGGGATTCATTATGAACATGATTGAAAACCGTGAGGATGGGATGATCCTGCAGCGAAACTCTTGGCCTATCTATATCCCGGGATTTATTCTTATCGCGGCACTCATTGCTCTTGAAATTATTGCTATCAGAAAGGTTGCTACTAAAAAGCAGTAGCTGGTAATCCCCAAAAATCCTGATTACTTTTGACGCTCCATTAAATCTCATCCTTCCATGAAGAAAGATAAAGTCATTTTTGACCTCATCGAAAAGGAAAAGCAACGCCAGGAACACGGCATTGAGCTGATCGCCTCTGAGAACTTTACCTCGCTTCAGGTAATGAAAGCCCAGGGTACCGTGCTCACCAATAAATATGCGGAAGGCCTTCCGGGCAAGCGATACTATGGCGGGTGCGAGGTAGTAGATGAGATTGAGCAATTGGCTATCGATCGGGCGAAAGAGCTTTTCGGTGCAGAATGGGCTAACGTTCAGCCACATTCCGGTGCGCAGGCCAATGCCGCAGTGATGCTGGCTGTTATAAAGCCTGGTGATAAGATCCTTGGATTCGACCTTTCGCATGGTGGTCATTTAACACATGGTTCGCCTGTAAATTTTTCAGGTAAGCTTTACCAGCCATCGTTCTATGGCGTTGAGGAGAAAACCGGCACCATTGATTTCGATAAAGTACTTGAAACCGCAAAACGCGAAAAGCCCAAGCTGATTATCTGCGGAGCCTCCGCTTACAGCCGTGATTGGGACTATAAAAAATTACGGGAAGCAGCAGATGCTGTGGGTGCATTGCTGATGGCCGACATCTCACATCCCGCAGGATTGATTGCCCGCGGATTGTTAAACGATCCGATGGAGCATTGCCATATTGTAACTACCACAACACACAAAACATTGCGTGGCCCACGTGGCGGATTGATCATGGTTGGAAAGAACTTTGATAATCCATGGGGGCTGAAAACTCCAAAGGGTGAGATTCGAAAGATCAGCTCTGTGCTGGATTCAGGCGTTTTCCCTGGAACGCAGGGCGGACCGCTTGAACACGTCATCGCTGCAAAAGCGGTTGCATTTCAGGAAGCGTTGTCGGATGAATATCTCGATTATATCGTGCAGGTTGCCAAGAATGCAAAAGCGATGTCGGATGCATTTACGGCAAAGGGTTATAAAGTTATCTCAGGCGGAACCGACAACCATTTAATGCTGATTGATCTTCGTTCTAAAAACCTTACCGGAAAAATTGCTGAAGAGTCATTGATCAAAGCGGACATCACCATTAACAAGAACATGGTGCCGTTTGATACGCAGTCACCGTTTGTTACTTCCGGTATGCGAATCGGTTCACCGGCCATCACCACGCGCGGCCTGAAAGAAAAAGATGTTGTTAAAGTTGTTGACCTGATCGATGAAGCGTTAAAGGCCCCCAACGATGAAAGCAACCTGAAGGCCGTAAAAAGAAAAGTGAATGCGTTAATGAAAAAATTCCCATTGTATTTATAGTGTTGAACGGAGCAGATGAGCAGTGAAAAAGAAATGACCTTCCTCGATCACCTCGAGGAGTTACGATGGCATGTGATCCGGGCTGCATTGGCAATCGTTGTTCTGATGATTACAGCGTTCGTATTTATCACTGAGATTTTTGATCACATCGTATTCGCTCCGGCTGAGGTGGATTTTGTTTTCTTTAAATGGATGTGTAAGCTAGGCCACTTAGTTAATGCAGCAGATACGCTTTGCATAACAGAGCTACCTTTTAAAGTTCAAAGCCGAAACATGACCGGTCAGTTCATGATGTCAATCACTGCCTCATTTATGGTAGGCCTGGTAGTCGCTTTTCCGTATGTCATTTGGGAGCTGTGGAGCTTTGTTCGCCCTGGACTTGAAACAAAAGAAAGAAAATTTTCACGAGGAGCAGTTGTTGCGATTTCAGGTCTTTTTCTGTTAGGTGTAGCGTTTGGATATTTTGTACTTAGCCCCATGACAATCTGGTTTCTGGCCACCTATCAGGTTAGCGAGAAGATTGTCAACGAATTTGACATCACGTCATATGTGTCAACAGTGGCCAGCCTTGTGTTAGGCTGCGGACTGTTATTTCAGTTCCCGGTTGTGGTCTACTTCCTAACCAAAATTGGAATGGTAACGCCTCAGCTGATGCGTCAATATCGCAGGCATGCAGTTGTGGTGATCATTATCCTGGGTGCGGTAGTAACGCCCTCAGCCGATCCGTTCAGCCTCGCGATAATTTCTTTGCCGCTGTATTTTCTGTACGAGATCAGTATCTTTACTTCAGCCGTAGTGCTTCGTAAGAAGCTTAAGCGAGAAGCACTTGAAAACCAAGCATGATGCCAACACTAGCCATAGGAGCCGACCACGCAGGATTTGAGTACAAGGAAGTCCTGAAAAAGTGGCTTGAAAAGAACGGGTATAAAACGAAGGATTTTGGAGCGCACAGTACTGAGTCGGCCGATTACCCTGACTTTGCGCATCCGGTGGCGGAGGCGGTTGAGAAAAAAGAATGTGAATTGGGTCTTTTGATATGCGGCAGCGCAAATGGTGTCGCGATCACTGCCAATAAACATCAAGACATCCGCGCAGCCATTTGCTGGAATGAAGAACTCGCATCACTCGCGCGTCAGCATAACAATGCCAACGTACTTTGCATTCCGGCACGTTACGTGACCGTTGAACTCGCAGGAAAAATCCTTGACCGCTTTTTACATTCAAGTTTCGAAGGCGGCCGCCATGAACGGAGGGTGAATAAGATCAGTTGCTGATCGTCTTCAGCGAATAACCCTCTGGTGTTTTTACGTATAGGGCTTTCAGTTGCGGGAGCCTTACAAAAAATCCAGCCATTAAATTTTCCGGGTCGACAATTACCTCAGGTTTTTCTTTTTCAAAAGACCGATGAACCGATAACAGGTTTTCATAGTAATCCGGATTTCGGAAAATCGGAGAAGATAAGTCCCAATCGTAAAAAGTTGAGCCAAGTGTATTGTTCCTAAATGGCGATGGATCTTCGCTCAACACAAGTATTTTTTTATTTCTGACCGGCATGGTACTTTCTTTTACAATCAAGTCAGCATAACTGATTTGCGGAATTTGCTTGTAGCGCGTCAGGTATGCAAGTGTTACAATACCCGTGAGCAGAATCAACGTATTCATTTCGGCAAACTTTCTTCTTCTTATAAGAAGTAAAAAGTGTGTCAGGAAAAAACTAACGGGCGGCAACACAGTTATGATACTTTGTGGACGAAAATCGTCCGCAATAAAAAACTGCAGAAAGGCCACCACAAACCACAAAAACATCATTTGAAAGATTTGTGATTGATATTTTGAGAGTCTGGCGTCCCGGTTTAGAATAAACAATGAAACAAACAAGTAAAAGAGCGGCATCGTACACAGCAGCAGCAGCGACTTGGTTGAAATCAAATCATGTGATGGGAAGCTGAGATTATGCACGTAATAGTTTTGCCAAAGCTCTTGGGCGTGACCATTCAGGTTGAAAATGCAAATCAATATCAGGTGCGGAAGTAAAAAACCAAACACCAGTAAAAGATACTTGCGCATCGAGCTGCGGGTAAAAATGGAAAGGATAATGATTGCACCCGGAAGATAAATCGCATACGAGAAGCTGAACATCGAAGCCAGGCTTATAAAAATGCCTACGTTAAAAGAAGTTTCATCGCGCGGTGTGCGGAATTCTATTTCTTTAATCAGGCTATTGAGCGCCAGCAGCAGAACCCCAAAAGCAAGCAACTCTCCGGTTAGCGCTAACGAATCAAAGGAAATATAGACAAGCAGTGAAAACAGCAACGAAGGAATGTATGTGTTCTCCGAAAACACCTTCTTATCGATTAAAATAATGCCGAGGAAAGCACTTTGAAAGAAGAGAAGGATGAAAGCAAAAATATGGCGAGCCGTTAGTGAGCGCCCAAATACCATATCAAATAAACCGTAAAACCAGGATGTTAAGGGTGGCGTGCTGTCAATTGTTCCGTGATAAAGGGCATGGCCATCGTTTACGCGTTCACCTACAACAAAGCTTTCAAGCTCAATAACGGTTACATCAGGGGTATCAATGAAAAGCGGCAACGACAACAGTGTCATGATGACCAGAAGGCCGATTAACCGATACGGATCATTGATTCTGAAATACCCTAACACTTCGAAACTTTAAGCGCGCATCAAGTTAATTTTAATATTTTAAATTCTAACTTTAAAAGTTCATGGCAGGCTCCACACGACAATTTAAATTCGCCCGACTGATTCAAAAGGAGATCAGCGACATCTTTCAGCGTGATAGGCGCGGGATATTGGATAATGCCTTTATTACCGTAGCTGACGTAAAGGTCAGTCCTGATCTTGGTGTTGCTAAAATTTACATCAGTATGATGCTGGCTAAAGACAAGGAAGCCATACTGGAAAAGATTAATGGCAGAAAAAGTGAGATTCGAAAAGCCTTAGGCGACCAAATCCGAAAGCAGGTCAGGGTAATCCCGGAATTAATTTTTTATCTGGATGAGGTTGAAGAGAATGCACAACGCATGGATTCGCTTCTGAAAAACCTGAGCATTCCGGCTGCTGCGAAAAAGGACGAAGAAGAGTAACACCATGAATTCTTGAACCTACCGTTCTTTATAGCGAAACGATACCTGTTCTCTAAGCGAAAGAGAAATTTCATCAACATTATTTCCGGTTTAACCCTTGTGCTGGTGGCCAGCTGTACGGCAGCGTTGATTATGGTTCTTTCGGTATTTAATGGACTGGAGGATTTACTTCGTTCACTTAATCAATCCTTCGATCCGCAAATTAAAATTGAGGCAACACACGGAAAGTCATTCGAAATGAATGATGCATTACTCGCTAAAATAAAAAGTATAGAAGGCGTAGAGATTGTCACCGAAGTGATTGAAGATTATGCCTATGCCCGATACCGGGAAGCTAACCAGGTAATTACTCTTAAAGGCGTCAGCGACAATTTCCTCGACCAGCACCGGATAGACGATGCCATTGTTGATGGAGAATTAAAATTGAAGAAGGGTGAGATTCCTTACGCGATTGTTGGCCGGGGTGTTCAGTATTCGCTTTCCATACAGGTTGGGGATGATTTTCATCCGTTGCAACTCTATTATATTAATGATATTAAGCCAGGCATGGTTGATCCCTCAAAGATCTATTCTCAAGGCAGCATCATTGTGGGCTCGGCCTTTTCCATTGTTCAGAATTTTGATGAGAATTATATAATCGTTCCGCTTGATTTTGCACGGGAAGTAATGAAGTATGGAAACAAACGAACGGCACTCGAGATAAAAGTTTCCGATGAAGCAAAAGCGGGAATCGTTAAGAAGAATATAGAGGAAACACTTGGCGATAACTTTACCGTACTAACCCTGGAGGAGCAGCACAAAGACCTATACCGGTTGCTTAAGATTGAAAAACTATTTGCCTTTAGCGGAGGTGTGCTACTGCTGGGAATTGCATCTATAAATATTTTCTTCAGCCTGATGATGCTTGTGCTCGATAAGAAAAAAGATATTTCCTTGCTGACTGCGATGGGCACGGACCGATCCGTTATCCGAAAAATATTCTTACTAGAAGGCGCTTTGATTGCCGTTGGCGGAACGCTTGTTGGTCTCTTAGTCGGGGCGATGCTTTGCGTACTCCAGTCGCGTTTTGGATTTGTATCCATGGGCATGCAAAATTCCGTAACGGAAGGCTATCCTGTTAAAATGGTTCTGTCCGATTTTTTCTACATCACATTGGCCATGATCGTGATCACTGTCGTGGTATCCTATCGCCCTGCGCAGGTTGCAACGCGCACATTCACCCCGACCGACCTGTAAGTACCACGTATGAAAAGGGGCAAATTTCAAGGTTTTTGTCCCATAAAATGATTAACTTGGAAGTTCCGTTCTCTGAAAATGACGGGAAAAGTGCTTACTCATGAAGGTATCTGCCTCACAGCCGTTCCAGATTATCTACTCGCTGTTCCAGCATGAGTACCTGGGCTTATTGATCGAATCCTACATTGTACACCTGGATGAGAAGGGCAAGCTTACGTTCCAGCATCAGAACATTTCTTCTAAAAATGCGCGCGAATTCTCGAAAGGTCTGGATGATCGTGATTATGAGCTGATTAAGCTAACCGATGCGATGGAGCAGGAATCAGTGATCAAAAAATTCGTGGGAAAGCCCATGAAGTCGGACGAGTTCTTTTCAAAGGTTTATAACAAAACAAAAGGGAACGAAGCGCTGCAGGAACAGATTGAGATTCATATTGAAACAAAGCGGGCCGAAGCACTTGAGCTAATGAAGGGCAAGCAACTTTATGAGATGGGAAGTGATGGAGAGCCAACCTGGAAAAAAATTGACGTGCAACCGGAAAAGGCGAGCATCCAATTTCATTTCATGCGCAGCAACGAAGCAACGAATTACTACCCGACCATAACCTATCAGGGAAAAAAGCTTGACCTGCCGAATGATACCGCTTACCTGGTGTGTAAAAGTCCTGCATGGATGGTGCTGAACGGGAAATTGTTTGGCTTTGAAAAATATGTGGACGGCAAAAAGCTTCAGCCGTTTTTCAGTAAAAAGTTTGTGGTTATTCCGAAGAACCTTGAAGAAACATATTACAACCGATTTGTTGCTCCGTTAATTGCATCCTTTGATGATGTGGAAGCAAAAGGATTTGAGATCAATAAAAATGAGTATGATCCCAAACCTATCCTAACGCTTTCGGAATTAGTGGCCGCGCATAGCTCTCAGGCAGCAGATTTGTTTGATAACAATCCCAAAGAAGATAAAAGTGATGAATCTGGAAAGATCGTTTTTGATCTTTCCTTTAAATACGGAAAGCACCGCTTTCAGGGCCGCAACCGGGTGCCGGTAAGTGTAACGGTAGAGCGACACGACAAGGACTACGTATTCCATCGGGTAACACGCAAGTCAGACACAGAAAAAAACTTTTTGCATACGCTGCAAAAACTTGGATTGCCGATGAAAGACTTCAATGTGGCAGTTCCCAAGTCAGAAGCATTTTCATGGCTTAATGAAAACCGGGTTAACCTGTTGAACCTGGGCTTTGAAGTAAGTCAACCCCAGAGTAATGATAAAAAGTACTTTGTCGGTAAAGCCATTATTGAAGTTGAAGTGAAAGAGAGTATTGACTGGTTTGATATTCACGCACGGATAAAATTCGGAGAGTTTGAAATTCCATTTAAGGAATTGCGGAAGCTTATCCTGAAAAAGAAAGTTGAGTTTAAGCTGCCGAATGGCGAGATCGCGATTATTCCGGAAGCCTGGCTTACCCGCTATGCGGATCTGTTTGCGTTAAGCGAAACTCATGGCGATAAGGAAAGGCCGGTTCTCAAGAAACATCACCTGAACCTGGTGAGGGAACTTGAAGAAGGCAACCTGGCGAAAGTTCATTTAAGTGAGAAGTTCAGAACGCTGAATTCATTTAGCGGAATAAAAAGTTATCCGTTACCGGCAGGTTTTAAAGGTGAGCTTCGTCCGTATCAGCGTGCAGGATATAACTGGCTTCGATTTCTAAGTGAGTATAAACTGGGCGGTTGTCTTGCTGATGACATGGGGCTAGGTAAAACCGTGCAAACGTTAACCATGCTGTTGGCGGAGAAGGAGGCAAATGCCGGTCCTTCACTTCTCATTATGCCAACCTCACTGATCTATAACTGGGAGATGGAAGCCAGCAAGTTCACACCTGATTTAAAAGTATTGAACTATACCGGCACGTTGCGGAACAAAGATGTAAAGCGATTTGAGAAGTATGATGTGGTGCTTACGTCTTATGGCATAACACGACTGGATAGCGAGCTGTTTCAGAAATTTTATTTTAACTACATTATTCTGGATGAATCGCAGGTGATTAAGAATCCTTCTTCGAACATTGCCAAGGCTGTTCGTGAGCTGAAATCGAGACATAAGCTTGTACTGACCGGAACCCCGCTGGAGAACACCACGATGGATTTGTGGTCGCAGATGAGCTTTATCAATCCTGGAATGTTGGGATCGCAGTCGTATTTCCGTCAGGAATTCCAGGTACCCATTGAAAAGAAGGGTGATGAAGCAAAATCGAAAAAGCTGAATGCGGTTATTAAGCCATTCGTTTTACGAAGACATAAGTCACAGGTTGCGACTGAGCTTCCGGCAAAAGTTGAGTACATCCAATATTGTGAGATGACGCCTGAACAAGAGCGTAAGTATGAAGAAACAAAAGCATACTATCGCGGGAAGATTCTTGATTTGATTGATAAGGAGGGTATGGGTAACAGCCGCTTCATGATTCTGGAGGGACTAACCAAGCTGCGCCAGCTCGCAAACCATCCGAGGATGATCGAGCCATCCTATTCAGGTGATTCGGGCAAGCTTGAAGACATTACACATATGCTCGAGAACGCCATGGCGGAAGATCACAAGGTTCTTGTGTTCAGCCAGTTTGTGAAACACCTGAATCTTGTTCAGCAATATTTAAAAGCAAACAAGATTGCTTACGCGTACCTCGATGGTGGAAGCACTGACCGGAAGGAGCAGGTTGAGAACTTCAATAAGGATCCGAAAATAAAGGCATTCTTGATTTCTATAAAAGCAGGAGGTCTTGGATTGAACCTAACCGAAGCTGATTACGTGTTCATTCTTGATCCGTGGTGGAATCCGGCCGTTGAAGCGCAGGCCGTTGATCGGGCACACCGGATCGGTCAGAAAAGAAAAGTATTTACCTATAAGTTCATCACCCGCAATACGGTGGAGGAAAAAATCCTTCAGCTGCAGCAAAAGAAACTTAAGCTCACCAACGAACTCATTGTTACGGAGGAGAGCATTATGAAGCAGCTGACGCGGGAGGATATATCGCAGATGCTTGCGTAACGTGGCGCTTCTTCCAGCGCTTGTGTGACCACAGCCAGCCAGCAGGGTATTTGCGGATCAAGTTTTCTGCAGCCTGAACATAGCGATCAATCACTTTTTCCTCATCTTTTACATAAGGCGGTTCGGCAAGCGGCACAAACGTTGCTTCATAATAACCACGCTTTATTTTCCGAATAGCGCTGAATACCACGGGGTATTTCGTCAGGGAAGCGATTTGGTTTGGAGCCTGAAAGAATGCAGTTTCCTGGTTGAGGAAACGGGTGATATATTTCTTATCTTTTTTTTGTCCGGGATATTGATCTGAAACGATGGCAATTAAGCGCCACAGGTTTTTGCGTTTTACCATTTCCCGGCCAAGGTCATTTCGTTTTATCGCATGGCCGCCAAAATGTGTGCGACATGCAAGCAGTAGTTTATTCGTGAGGCTGGTTTTAATGGGCTGAAAGACAAAGTCAGTTGTAAAGTGAAGATTTCCGGCAGCCAAAAGCCATTCCCAATTAAATTGATGTGACGCCAGGGCGATAACCGGAATGTTTTTTTCGCGGTAGGCGGTAATGATTTCCGGATTTGTAAAAATGACCCGCTTACGTAACTCCTTCCGGCTCATGGTGAGTAGTTTTAAAGTCTCTACTGCGTAATCGCAAAGATTTTTGTAGAACAGTCGTTCAATTTTTCTGCGGGCTGTTTTCGTTTTTTTTGGAAAAGAACTTCTAAGATTTCTTCTCACGAGATTTTTCCGATAGGGAAAGACGTAGTATCCCAGCAAAAAAAGAATGTCCGCGAACACATACAAGATACCTAACGGCAGGCGCGATATAACTCTCAAAAAAAACATGTGTTTCTAACTAGAAAGTGCAAGGTACGTAAGGATCGGTCAGCACAAAAACAAAATGAGCGCTTGATAGGCGCTCATTTGTTTCTATGGGCAGTAAAAAATACTACGTTTTATTCAGGAACACGAGCTTCGCATTGTCGGCCCGGTTTATGGATTTATAAAAGTCAATGAATTCCTGATATGTGCTTGCGGGAAATCTTCCTTTATTAATTTTCATTCTACGCGTGTACACTACAAGTCCCTGATCGAGTGTATACGATGATTCATACTCACCGAATTTTGAGCTAATCTTAGTTGCTTGAGGGAGAATTTCGGGATATATCTCTGAGGGTATGTGGTATCGAATGGTATCATAATCCACAAAACCAAAATTCCTTACTATATCCGTTTTACGGCTTTCATTTTTTCCCGGTATGAATGAGTTTCGGTTCATTAAGTTCGGTGTAAGCATTAATCGCTTTCCGCTCACGTTTGCGAATCGTTTAAGAGACAGATTGAGAGTAACAATAGCGGTTGGGATTTTACCTTTTTTATCTTCAAACTTAAACGAAGTAACATCGAACACAGGTATATCGGTTGTTTCCAACACCCATTTTTTTTGCTTGTCGTATTGATTGTTAAGATAGAAGTCCAGGCCATCGGTTTCATATTGTAATCCTGAGTAAATTGTTTTGATCGTTGCAGAAGCGTCTCCTGTGGTCGCAATTGTAACATCTGCAGTTCGTGATTGCACGTTTAATTCTTCAGGATATTTTGGAGTATTTACCCATACTGCTCCATCTTCTTTCACCATCAACGCTTTTCGATCACCGGTGAACTTACCCGAATATGCAAATGGACTGGTTTGACTGGTACACTCAAGCCATAATGTATCTGCTCCATTTGGAACGGCAACGATAACATGGTTAGTTTGATGACTGGGAAAATCAAGCATCGTTTCGTCTTCATTTTCACCTGCCCTAACAGCACAGTAGTAGCCCTTTACATCTGCCTGCTTTAATAAGGCAACCATATAATTCGACAGTGCTTTACAATCGCCATACCCTGTTTGATCTACCTCCGAAGCTTTGAAAGGTTGGATTCCTCCAACGCCTTCCGAGATACTAACATACCGGGTTTTTCCCTGCAGGTATTCGTAAAGAACCTTAACCTTCTGCTCTGTCGTGGGAAGGCCTTTTGTAAGTGAAATAACTTTTGCTTTTGTTTCTTCTGAAATCTCATCCCTGCCTTCCAGAATAGACCTTCGCCATTTTCCGTAATGATTCCATGAACTCATGTCTCCAGGATACCCCTCGTATTGAAATAGGCTAGGTGCTGCCAAAATATGCGGGATAACTTCACTAGGCCCGGGACCATAGGGCTCAATGGAGATGGGTTTGAGATTTTCAAAAGACCAGGAAAGAGACTCAACGCCTTTTGCAGGATTACTTTTTTTAGGCTGCTGATCAACATTGAGCATTTTATAGCGTGGCCGCAGCTCTTCCGGAAAGATTAATTCATAGGATGCATGTTGAACAGATATTTTTTCACCCGGTATCAGATACGTTCCTTCAATTGAATATAGGTACTTATACTCGACTTCGTACTCAAACTCTACGGTGTAAGGATAGACACTCTGTGCAACATTAACCCTTTTATAGCGGTTATCGCTGTATAAGCTGAAACCATCGAAAGCGCTTCCATCTTCAATCTCTGAGCTTTTTATCTTTCGAATCAAGTTGCCTTCAGGTCCATAAATATTGGCCTTAAACATGGTGATTTTCGACAACTTTGAATACCCGATTGTCTCTTCTGCAAAACCTTTTCCGTTGTTGTTAAAAATCGATATGACAATATGGGTGTAGGCTGTGGCTGTGCTACGGGAGTTAATTGTATATACCATCTTATCTTCGCGCACAACCGCGTTCACTCCTTTCTTAAGCTCTTCTGGAATTTCACTAATCGGGTATTTTGGGTCACTCGCCAGACCCTTAACCGCAATCAACAGGAAACAAAATAGCAGCCGCATTACTAAATGTACGCTAAAATTATATTTTCTTCTTCAACACAATTTGTTCAGCATGTTTGGAGACTACCAAATCGTAAAATTCACGCAATCCTTTATATTCAAGCTGGGTGAACAGGCTTTGGTTAATGGAAAGAATGCTAATCACATTAATGGTTTTTCCAACGACCTGAACGTTATAGGTAAATTTTCCGCCATTATTAGGAAGAAGCACCACCTTAGGCTTTGGCAACTCGTCAGCCAGGTAATTTTCGGGAATACTAATATTACAAATAAGGGTGCGCTCCGAAGCTTTACCGAAATCAACCGGATACACGCGGTCTTCCAGCCTAAAAGGATTCTCATCAACCCGTAAGTGAACTACAGGATTGATATATAGAATTGAAGCATCACCAAAATTTTCGATGTGTGTAAATTCATATTTTTCTTTTGCTGCCTGGGATAAGTTGTTCACGTTTTCAAAAGAGCTCTTCTTAATTTCCCATGCGTGCCCATCTGAAAAATCTTTTATGTACTCAGCTTCTCCCGTTTTAAAATACGCGCGCCTAAACGCATAGGCATTATACCCGTCATTGGTAATGTCTATTTTACCCGTTAACTCGCCTGTTGGAGAAAAGGTAAGCTCGGCATTTGCGTAAATTTTTGATTTCGGAGCGGAAAGAGAGATCCAGCCGGGCGCAGTTTCGGATATGATATAGCCTTTGCCATTCAGGCAACGTTCAGGCAAGAGATTAATGGGCAACAGACGATCGGTGGCGTCCAAAAGAATGCTTTTTCCACCAATTTCTGCTTGACAGATTACGTAGTTGAATTGTGATGAAAGCGCAACTTCTTGCCGAATGAATCCATGGTTTCTGGTGCTGATAATAACAGGATTTGCCGGTATACCTGCCCGTTGAAGCATGGCCACTAATAGCAAGTTTATTTCGGCCGAGCTGCCCTTCTTCTCTTCCAGTGATTTTTTAAAATTTGAAGTCAGGTATTTCCGATACGCTCCGTTCCATTCCATATTTGACTTAACAAACGTGTAGATCGCAATGAGCTTTTCCTGTTCGGTAGTAGCGCCCGCGATAGTCTCCTCCGTAGTTTTTTTCAGGAACATAGAACCCTTGATGGCTGCGCCAAAGTTCTCGCTCTCCAGAAAACTTCTATTCAGATCGGCCCACGTACCCATCATTGGCTGCATCGGCTCATCGGGGAATTTTACATACGCCAGTTCAAAATTAATTTTCGAAAGATAATCTGCAGCCGTAGTCATAAACGGTTCTTCTTTAAAGCCGGGTACGTCCTGCGCTACCCAACGGTAAGCTTGTTCATTAAAACGAATTTCGTCACTTGAATAGGTTGTCTGAGATACCTTTCCGCCTGATCGTTCTTTCGTGGTTATTGTAAGCGACTTGGCATTAACCTTATTTTCGTTTATGGCTAGCAGAACGTAGCCATGCATGTATTGTTTATAATTGAAAAATTCCGGAATGTTAGCCCGATACTCGGTCCACACGATAGGAACGGTAGACTGAAATTCCCAATCCCGGAAATATTGAATGAAATCTGAAGCAATTTCATAGGTAACCTCAATGACCGATCCCTCTTTAACATTTGGGGCAGTGAATTTTTTTATCATTACATTCTGATCGTACTCTTCGTCAAAAACGGCATCAGACTTCATTTTGGTTTCAACATCCTTTCCATTTTCAAGGTTGTGTGTAAGTACCTTTAGGCCACTCAGTTTTTCATTGTCTGATGAATTACGATACAATGGAATCTCAAAATTGGCCAAATCATATCCGTCTTTTTTTAGAATTTTAATCCGCTGGATTCTTTCAAAATTTACCGTCCAGTCGCCTGTGGATTGTGAATAAGTAATATTAGATGTGCCATAATCTCCCAGCACCACAGCAGCAGCGGCAGTATCTTTTTCATACCGGTTCATTTTCAGGTCTTCGATAGGAACGCTTCCAAATTTGAAAGGAGCCTTTTGTGCACACGCGGAAAAACAAAATACCGTGCATAGCACCGCGGTCAACAGAAATCTCATGGGGGGGTATTTAGGGTTAGGTGTACAAAAAGAACCAATTAATTACTCAGACACAAGTAGTCATTACTTTCCTCGTATTTTTAACCAAACAGATTTGATTTTGGCTAAAGCGAAAGCGTCTTTTTTTTGTCAGCAATGTGGACATGAGTCTGCCAAATGGCTCGGGAAGTGTCCGTCCTGCGGTACCTGGAACTCCTTTGTAGAAGAGATTGTCCGGAAGGAAGAGGTAAGCAAAACGGAATGGCGGCAGGAAACAAAATCGGAGCGAAGCAAGGCCAAGCCCATATCGCAAGTTGAACCAGCCCACGAACTTCGGATCACCACGCACGATGAGGAACTTAACCGTGTATTGGGTGGAGGAATTGTTCCGGGTTCTTTAATCTTGATCGGAGGTGAACCCGGCATTGGAAAGTCAACGCTGATGCTCCAGCTTGCACTAACACTTTCCGGAGCAAAAGTGCTGTATGTTTCCGGTGAAGAAAGTGAGCAACAGATAAAAATGCGGGCCGAAAGACTGGCTGCAGCCGGCAATGATTCCTGTTTCATTCTTACAGAAACCAATACAAAAAATATTTTTTCATCGATCGAATCTTTACAGCCCGATGTAGTTATTGTTGATTCGATTCAAACGTTAAATTCCTCGTTGCTTGATTCCGTTGCCGGAAGCATCGCGCAGGTACGGCAATGTGCTGCGGAGTTGATGAAATTTGCGAAAGAAACAGATACACCGGTTTTTCTTGTCGGACATATTACCAAAGATGGTATGCTGGCCGGTCCAAAGGTACTGGAACACATGGTTGACACCGTGCTGCAATTTGAAGGCGATCGCCACCTGGCCTATCGAATACTTCGAACAACCAAAAACAGGTTTGGCTCAACTTCGGAGATAGGCATCTATGAAATGCTGGCCTCGGGATTACGGGAAGTATCCAATCCATCTGAAATTTTGATCTCTCAAAAAGACGGGCCGGTGAGCGGTGCAACCATTGGTGCTACCATTGAAGGCAACAGACCATTGCTCATTGAAATTCAATCACTCGTAAGTCCGGCTTCGTATGGAACACCGCAGCGAACACCTACCGGGTTTGATCAGAAAAGGCTAAACATGTTGTTGGCGGTATTGGAAAAACGATGCGGCTTTCGATTGGGCGTGCAGGATGTTTTTGTAAACATGGCCGGAGGAATTACGGTTGAAGATCCGGCCATTGATCTGGCGGTCTGTGTTTCAATTGTTTCTTCGTTTGAAGAACTTTCCGTATCTGAAAAAGTTTGCTTTGCAGCAGAGATAGGGTTGGGTGGAGAACTGCGTGCGGTAAACCGTGTTGATCAACGCATCTCGGAAGCGGAGAAGCTTGGCTTTACTGAAATTTATATATCCCGGTATAGCCAGCGCTCCATTGACTTGAAGAAAGCAAAGATTACCGTTAAGTCATTCGGTAAGCTTACAGAAGTGTTTCAGGATTTGTTTGGGTAACCTCACTGGGAACATACCAATGTTCCGGCAACATGTAAGGGCGATACAATTAAGATTGTTATCAACTGTAGTAAGGGAGCTAGTCTTTTATTATTTTGATTCTTTTAACAATAATATTATTTCTTCGGATTTCGCAGATGTAGACACCAGATGGCAGATCTGTCAAAATCAAACTGGTTGTAAGTTCAAATGTTTTTGTTTTTACAAATACACCCTGAGCGGTATACAATAATGCTTCTGATTCACCAGGCCTGTTTACTTCAATGTTAACCTGTTCCTGAACCGGATTTGGGAAGACTTCAATCTCAGCAATTTCTCTTTCGGTAGCGGTAACCGGATCAACAATAAATGGAAATTCCGGAATTTCATCTGTGTAGATGACATAATTAATGTCTGATACTGAAGCTGGAGATGAGGGACCCCCATTCAGTCTGCCGCGAACTGTAATCAGGTAAGCATTTTCTCGCACATCCGCTTCCTGCGGAGTAATGGTTAATACACCTACTTTTATATCGCCTGTCGGAGCAACCGAGTCGTATGTTGTAAACGATACCGATTCATTATCAAGCTCGGAGAACATTTCGAGAATAGGATTCCTGTCACTGTCGACTTCGTAAAAGACTTTTATTTTCTTTTCTTCAGTTGGCTGAACCAAAATCCGGCTGTATTCATCCAACTCCTGGTTATCATCGAGCATAGGAATTTCGGATGCATTGCTATTTAGTATCACCTGGAAGTCGATCCGGCTAAATCCTATTAGCCGGTATTGATCATCGACTTTAGCCCATTGCTTAGCGATAACGGCAAAGGTATACTCCCCTGCTTGCGTTTGATTTTCAATGTTCCAGGTTAATACACCCGTGAGATTATTAACAGACATGCCTCCGGGTTGCGTATAACCAACCACCGGAAGGCCGCGATCGCGATAAGGAACCGCCATTTCATAAGTAATCAGGTTGTCGTCATGTGACGCGGTACCCAGTGAAATCTTGAACTCAGACCCTTGAAGCGCTGAAAAAAAAAACAGGTGGCGACAGGAAAACAGGCGAGGAGCATGTTCCTATGGCCAGATTAATTCTTGTTTCGGTATAAAACGTTGTCCAGAAGGAGTCCTCCATGTTGAGAACACCGCCATTGCGATTAGGCTCAACATAGCTGATAAGATAGCTATCAAGACTGCCATACAAATGGTTTACGGTATATGAAGCCATGCCAATGTTTGCCCCTAGGTCGGGCCGTGGAGTATTTTCAACCCTTGGCACCACGATGGATGTGCCGTCTCCAAAATACAAGATGCCATCTTCTCCAAACTTTACATCTGAAGCTGTGTTCGTAAATACGACAATTTTGATTTTAACGGTTCTGGATGTGCAGTTCGATCTTTCAGCAATTATGTATCCGCAACGGAGGTGGGAGGCCAACAGAAGATGGCCACAAGGCAATGCGAGTAAACACAACAACAGAATTTTCTTCATGACCAACCTATCAGATATTAAAAGTATCCAATTTTCCTGAAATTTTAATCGTTAGCGGATTAGTGCTTAATGACTTTTTCCCTGAAGTCCTCCCGTATGTATAGCAAGCAGGGTAGAACCGGTTTTAAAAAAACTTTTTTGAACGAGATCAAAAATTCCGGCCATCATCTTAGCGGTATAGACATTATCTAACGGAATGGTATTTCTCGTTTCGAAGTGACTCTTAAACTGCTCCAGTGCAGCAGTCGTTCTGCCGTAACCACCAAAGTGATAATCGGTAATAATTCTCCAATCGCTATGCTGCCCTGAGGTTAGCCAGTTTTTAACATCGGCATCTAAAAAGTCACCTCCTTTTAAAGAAGAGAAGCCAAGGATGTTTTTATTATTTGGTATTCCATTGATAATTCCCGCTAATGTTCCGCCTGTACCTATAGAGCAGCACAGGTAATCAAAGTCATTTCCAAGTGTTTGTACAAATTCAATTAC
>Ga0075152_10001182_pt1 | contig 18773 bp, 17 predicted proteins | sample JI61114C2DNA_FD_70964 | JGI IMG/M metagenome (GOLD analysis project Ga0075152, IMG submission 70964) | Wastewater effluent complex algal communities from Wisconsin, to seasonally profile nutrient transformation and Carbon sequestration -... | ecosystem: Engineered > WWTP > Effluent > Algae...
CTACCCATGTCTGTCGTCCAATCACAAGATTTCGAGGAGTTCGCCGTGTCAGCTTTCCCGCCCGCCATTCTTGCTCTTGCCGACGGGACGGTGTTTTACGGTAAAGGCATCGGGGCGATAGGTATGACGACCGGCGAGGTGGTGTTCAACACCTCCATGTCCGGTTATCAGGAAATCCTCACCGACCCCAGCTACTGTCGTCAGATCGTTACGCTCACCTATCCGCATATCGGCAACACCGGTATCAATCGGGAAGACTGTGAGGCGGACAAGGTCTACGCAGCGGGTCTGGTCATTCGTGATCTGCCCTTGCTGGCGTCCAATTGGCGCTGCGAGCAGACGCTGGATGCCTACCTCAAGTCCGAGAACATCGTCGCCATCGCCGGTATCGACACCCGCAAACTGACCCGTATCCTCCGTGAAAAGGGAGCCCAGAGCGGCTGTATCGTTACGGCAGCAACGGCTGCCGAACTCAATGTGGAGTCTGCGCTGGCCCAGGCCCGTTCATTTCCGGGGCTCGCCGGCATGGATCTGGCAAAGGTGGTGTCCGCCTCTGCTGCCTATCCGTGGGCCGAAGGTGAGTGGCAACTCGAGAAGGGTTATGTGCCCCAGGAGAACGCCCGCTTCCATGTGGTGGCTTTTGATTACGGTGTGAAGCGCAACATCCTTCGCATGCTTGCCCAGCGCGGTTGCCGTCTCACCGTAGTGCCGGCCCAGACGCCTGCAGCAGAGGTCCTGGCGCTCAATCCGGATGGTGTCTTCCTGTCCAACGGCCCTGGTGATCCCGAGCCCTGTGATTACGCGATTCAGGCGATCCGCGAGATCCTGTCCAAGGGTGTTCCCACGTTTGGCATCTGTCTGGGGCATCAGCTTTTGGCTCTGGCCTCCGGCGCGAAGACCATGAAGATGAAGTTCGGCCATCACGGGGCCAATCACCCGGTCAAGGATCTCGACTCCGGCCAGGTTCTCATCACCAGCCAGAATCATGGTTTCGCGGTGGATGCAGCAACGCTGCCGACCAACCTCCGGGCTACCCATGTGTCTCTCTTCGATGGAAGTCTTCAAGGCCTTGCCCGCACCGATGTCCCGGCCTTCTGTTTTCAGGGCCACCCTGAGGCAAGCCCCGGTCCCCACGATGTGGCCTACCTGTTCGATCGATTCATTTCGCTGATGGAGGCGAGGGGCTGAAGCCGATAGCTGTGAGGGCGCTCGTCGAGGCGCCACCCCTGAACCGTCAGCTTTCCAGTCTCTGAAGAACCATGCCCAAACGTACAGATATCAAGACTATTCTCATCATTGGTGCCGGCCCGATCATCATCGGCCAGGCCTGTGAATTCGACTACTCTGGCGCCCAGGCCTGTAAAGCCCTGCGTGAAGAGGGTTACAAGGTCGTGCTGGTGAACTCCAATCCGGCGACAATCATGACCGACCCGGGGACGGCGGACGTCACCTACATCGAACCCATCACCTGGCAGGTAGTCGAGCGGATCATCGAGAAGGAACGCCCTGATGCGGTCCTGCCCACCATGGGTGGTCAGACGGCCCTCAACTGCGCCCTGGATCTCGCCAAGCACGGCGTGCTGGCAAAGTATGGTGTCGAACTGATCGGTGCCAAGGAAGAGGCCATCGACAAGGCCGAAGACCGCATGAAGTTCAAGGATGCGATGACCAAGATCGGTCTTGGTTCAGCGCGTTCCGGGGTTGCGCATACCCTCGATGAGGCGCATCAGGTCCAGACTGAAATCGGCTTCCCTGTCATCATTCGCCCGTCTTTCACCCTGGGTGGTACGGGCGGCGGCATTGCCTACAATCCTGAAGAGTTCGTCGAGATCTGCAAACGCGGTCTTGAGGCCAGTCCGACCAATGAGCTCCTGATCGAGGAGTCGCTGATCGGCTGGAAGGAGTACGAGATGGAGGTTGTGCGCGATACCGCCGACAACTGCATCATCGTGTGCTCCATCGAGAACCTGGATCCCATGGGCGTACACACGGGCGATTCGATCACCGTGGCGCCTGCCCAGACGCTGACGGACAAGGAATATCAGATCCTCCGCAATGCGTCGATTGCGGTCCTGCGAGAGATCGGCGTGGATACCGGCGGTTCGAACGTGCAGTTCGCGATCAATCCGAAGGACGGTCGCATGATTGTCATCGAGATGAATCCGCGCGTGTCTCGTTCGTCTGCGCTGGCGTCGAAGGCCACCGGTTTCCCGATTGCCAAGATTGCGGCCAAGCTAGCGGTGGGTTTCACCCTTGATGAGCTGAAGAATGACATCACGGGAGGCGCGACGCCGGCATCCTTCGAGCCGTCGATCGACTACGTCGTTACGAAGATTCCGCGTTTCGCATTTGAGAAGTTCCCGCAGGCCAATGACCGTCTGACCACGCAGATGAAGTCCGTTGGCGAAGTCATGGCCATGGGGCGCACCTTTCAGGAGTCCTTCCAGAAAGCCCTCCGTGGCCTGGAAACCGGCGCTTATGGCCTGGATGAGGTTGAAGCGGACCAGGACGATCTCGAGCGCGAACTGGGTGATCCTGGTGCGCAGCGTATCTGGTATGTTGGGCAGGCTTTCCGCGAAGGCATGAGCCTCGATCAGGTTCACGCCTTGACTCGCATTGACCCCTGGTTCCTGATCCAGATCGAAGATATCGTCAAGACCGAGAAGTCGCTCACTGGCCGATCCCTCAAGGGCATCTCTGCCGCGGAATTGCGCGAACTCAAGCGCAAGGGCTTTGCTGACCGTCGTCTGGCCAAGCTGCTCAGTACCGATGAAACGTCGGTGCGTCTCCATCGCCATGCCGCCGGTGTTCGCCCCGTATACAAGCGGGTGGACACGTGTGCCGCTGAGTTTTCGACTTCCACTGCATACCTTTATTCCTCCTATGAGGATGAGTGCGAGGCGCTGCCCACGAGCAACAAGAAGATCATGGTGCTGGGTGGTGGCCCGAACCGCATTGGCCAAGGCATCGAGTTCGACTACTGCTGTGTGCATGCGGCTCTTGCTCTGCGGGAAGACGGCTTTGAGACCATCATGGTCAACTGTAATCCCGAGACCGTCTCGACCGACTATGACACCTCCGACCGACTGTACTTCGAGCCGCTGACGCTGGAAGATATTCTCGAGATCGTCGCTGTTGAAAAGCCTGTGGGCGTCATCGTCCAGTTTGGTGGGCAGACCCCGCTGAAGAGGGCGCGTGAGCTCGAGGCCAACGGGGTGCCCATCATCGGCACCAGTCCCGACATGATTGATGCTGCCGAAGACCGTGAGCGTTTCCAGAAGTTGCTCTTCGAACTGGGTCTGAAGCAGCCTCCCAATCGTACTGCTCGCACGCCTGAGGACGCGGTCCGTCTTGCCGCCGAGATCGGCTACCCGCTGGTCGTGCGTCCCAGCTACGTGCTGGGCGGGCGGGCGATGGAAATCGTCCACGAACAAAAGGATCTCGAGCGTTATATGCGCGAGGCTGTCAAGGTTTCCAACGATTCGCCAGTCCTGCTCGACCGCTTCCTCAATGATGCCACTGAGGTGGACGTTGATGCCCTCTCGGATGGTAAGCGTGTGATGATCGGTGGGATCATGGAGCACATTGAGCAGGCCGGCGTGCACTCTGGTGACTCGGCATGTTCCTTGCCGCCCTACACCCTGTCGCCAAAGCTGCAGGATGAACTCCGTCGGCAGACCGAGGCAATGGCGCGTGCTCTGAACGTTTGTGGACTCATGAATGTACAGTTCGCCATTCAGGGTGATGGGGACGATGCGGTGGTCTATGTGCTTGAGGTCAATCCTCGGGCTTCACGGACGGTCCCGTTTGTTTCCAAGGCGTGCAGCCTACCTTTGGCCAAGATTGCCGCCCGGTGTATGGCAGGTCGCAGCCTCGATGACCAGGGCGTTGTTGGCGAGATTGTGCCTCCGTATTACTCGGTGAAAGAGGCGGTATTCCCCTTCGTCAAGTTCCCCGGTGTGGATACCATCCTCGGCCCTGAAATGAAGTCCACAGGCGAGGTGATGGGGGTTGGACGTACCTTTGCTGAAGCTTTCGTCAAGAGCCAGCTTGGTGCAGGTGTCCGCCTTCCGACTTCGGGAAAAGCATTCATCAGTGTCAAGCATGCGGATCGCCCGAAGGCCATAGAGGTTGCTCGCGAGTTGGTTGAACTGGGTTTCTCCGTTGTGGCGACGCGGGGGACCGCAAGCGCGATTGCTGCAGCAGGACTGCCCGTTTCCGCGGTGAACAAGGTCAACGAGGGGCGTCCGCACGTGGTGGACATGATCAAGAACAACGAGATCAGTCTGGTCATCAATACGGTCGAAGAGAAGCGGCAGGCAGTGACCGACTCGCGTTCCATTCGTACCAGCGCGCTCGCTGCTAAGGTGACGGTCTACACGACGATCGAAGGTGCGCGTGCGGCTTGTATGGGCATGCGCCATCTCTCCGGGCTCGAGGCCTATTCCCTGCAGGACCTACACGGTGAGCTGGTGAAGGCATGAGCAAGGTTCCACTTACCGTTGCGGGTGCGGAAAAGCTGAAGCAGGAACTCCATCGCCTAAAGACTGTGGAGCGTCCCAGCGTGATCGCTGCGATCGCGGAGGCGCGCTCCCACGGAGACCTTTCCGAGAACGCGGAGTACGATGCAGCCAAGGAGCGCCAAGGCTTCATCGAGGGGCGTATCCGGGAAGTGGAAAGCAAGCTGTCCAACGGCCAGATCATCGACCCCAAGCTGCTTGATGCCGATGGTCGTTGCGTGTTCGGCGCAACTGTCGAGCTCGAGGATCTGGATACCGGTGATACGGTGACCTACCAGATCGTGGGGGATGACGAGGCCGATATCAAGGACGGCAAGATTGCGATTAGCTCGCCGATTGCCCGTGCCCTTATCGGGAAGTTTGCGGGTGATGTCGCCGAGGTGCAGGCACCGGGCGGAGTTCGAGAATTGGAATTGATCGACGTTCGTTACGTTTGAAATCCGGTCAGATGCATCGCTTTGCTGAACATCTTTACTCGATTTTCATAACGCTGTGGGTCGGTGCCCTTTGGGCCATCGGCTATCTCGCTGCCCCCACCCTGTTTCGCGTCCTGGATGACCGGGCGCTGGCAGGGAGGGTTGCGGGTGAGATGTTTGCCTACCTGGGTTGGCTGGGCATGGCTTTCGCGGCGTATCTGCTGGTTTTTCTTGCGTTGCGAAAAAACGGTGCCGCTTTCAAGAGCAGCGTTTTCTGGCTGATCCTGCTGATGTTGTTGTTGACGGTCGCAGGGCAGTTTGGAATCCAACCCATCCTTGCCCAACTCAAGGTCGACTCCCTGCCACGAGAGGTCATGGAAAGCGCCCTGCGCGACCGCTTTGTGGCCTGGCATGGCGTTTCCAGTGTGGTTTATTTGATACAGAGTCTACTCGGTCTCCTGCTTGTGATTCTGCAGGGGCGCGGTCTGCGCTGAACCGCGCAGCGTGTCAGCGATCGGAGCCGCGGGAAGACTTGCTCGGAGCGGGAAACCAGCGGGGTTTCTTGTCCGCAGCCTTGGTCAGGGAGGAAATGCCACGGCGGGCGGACAGAACCTTGGCAGACTTTGCCTTTGCTGCAGCCCGTTTCGGTCTCTCTGCCGGAGTGCTGGCGCTTTCCTGAACCGGCGCCTTTTCCCGCCATATGATCAGTGTTTTCCCGATATGCTGAACCGAGGCTGCGCCCAGTTCGCTACAGACCGTCGCAAGGATCTGGTCGCGTTGGGCACGATCTTCTCCATAGACCCTGATCTTGATGAGTTCGTGGGACTGGAGAGCGTTGTCGATTTCTTTGAGCACGGCAGGCGTAAGACCATTGCCGGCCACGCTCACCACGGGGTGCAGATGGTGGGCTTGCGCACGAAACGCTCGCCGCTGTGTGGGCGTGAGATCAATCATTTTCCAACTCATTGAAAAAAGGGCGTAATTGTACCGCGATGAAGCGCACCAAGACCAGCAAATCCTGGATGACGGAACATGTCAATGATCCCTTCGTTCAACGAGCCAAGTCCGAAGGCTATCGAGCCCGGGCAGCGTACAAACTTATGGAGATCGATGACAAGGACAGGCTGATTCGGCAGGGGATGGTTGTTGTCGATCTCGGTGCGGCGCCTGGCTCGTGGAGTCAGGTGGCAATCTCCCGTGTAGGGGCCGGGGGGCGGGTCTTTGCGCTTGATCTGCTTCCCATGGAGCCCATCAAGGGTGTTGAGTTCATGCAGGGGGATTTTCATGACGAGTCCTTTGTAGCCGAGTTCGAAGCAATGCTCAAGGATCGATCTGTGGACCTTGTAATGTCGGATATCGCCCCCAATATCTCTGGCATACCAACCAGCGATCAGGCTCGTTCAATCTATCTTGCAGAGCTGGCCCTGGATTTTGCCTGCCAGCATCTTTCTCCCGGGGGGAAGTTTGTGGTCAAGGTTTTTCAGGGGCAAGGGTTCGAAGAGTTCCGGAAGACCATGGAAGCTGCATTCAAGTCGGTGTTGGTTCGCAAGCCTCAGGCTTCCAGGGGGCGGAGTTCTGAGGTCTACCTGCTTGGCGCCGGGCTAAAGAGTTGATGCGCGTATCGCCAGGATTGCTTTTTCTATAGTGATCATAATTTGATCCAGCGAACGATCAGACATAGAATCAGTCCACTAAGTTGTGGCCCCTGTCGGGCCTTCAAGGAATCGTTTTGAACAATTTATTCAAGAATCTAGCGATCTGGCTTGTGATCGGTGTCGTGCTGATGACCGTCTTCAACCAGTTCAATAACCGCCAGGCTGCGCAAAACTCGGTCGAGTACTCGCAGTTCATGGAGGATGCGAAGCAAGGCAAGGTTGCCAAGGCCGTTGTCGATGGACGTACCGTGAGGGCGACCACGCAGGATGGTCGGCAAGTCACGGTTTACACGCCCGGTGTGCAGGACATCTGGATGGTTGGTGACCTGATGCGTTATGGCGTGAAGGTGACTGCTGCCAAGCCCGAGGAGGAGCAGTCCTTCCTGATGAATATTTTTGTTTCCTGGTTCCCGATGATCCTGTTGATTGGCGTATGGGTTTTCTTCATGCGCCAGATGCAGGGGGGCGGGCGCGGAGGGGCATTTTCCTTTGGCAAGTCGAAGGCAAAGATGCTTGATGAGTCGGCCAACACTGTTACTTTTGCCGACGTAGCAGGATGTGATGAGGCGAAGGAGGAGGTCGGTGAACTCGTAGAGTTTCTGCGGGATCCATCAAAATTTCAAAAGCTGGGTGGGCACATTCCTAAGGGGGTGCTCATGGTCGGTTCTCCTGGTACTGGCAAGACCTTGCTTGCGAAGGCAATCGCTGGCGAAGCGAAGGTGCCGTTCTTCTCGATCTCAGGCTCCGATTTTGTTGAGATGTTTGTTGGTGTCGGAGCTGCGCGTGTTCGGGATATGTTCGAGCAGGCAAAGAAGCAGGCTCCTTGCATTATCTTCATTGATGAAATTGATGCTGTCGGTCGTCAGCGTGGTGCAGGTCTTGGCGGCGGAAATGATGAACGGGAGCAGACACTCAACCAGTTGCTCGTCGAGATGGACGGCTTTGAAGGCGTTTCCGGCGTTATCGTGATTGCGGCAACCAACCGGCCTGACGTTCTTGATCCTGCGCTGCTCCGCCCCGGCCGCTTTGATCGTCAGGTGGTTGTTCCGCTGCCGGACATTCGCGGGCGAGAGCAGATTCTTCGCGTGCACATGCGTAAGGTACCCATCGCGCCCGACGTCGATGCGATGATTCTCGCGCGAGGTTGCCCCGGATTTGCTGGTGCGGATCTGGCTAATCTGGTTAATGAAGCGGCTCTGTTTGCGGCCCGCGGCAACAAGCGCTTGGTGGATATGGACGACTTTGAGCGCGCCAAGGACAAGATCATGATGGGCGCAGAGCGCCGGTCCATGGTGATGCCTGAGGAAGAGCGTCGCAATACAGCGTTCCATGAGTCTGGCCATGCTGTGGTGGCAAAGTGCCTCACAAAGACCGATCCAGTGCACAAGGTAACCATCATCCCCCGCGGCAGGGCTTTGGGTGTGACCATGCAGTTGCCCGAGCAGGATCGTTACAGTCAGGATCGGGAGCGCTTGCTTCAAACCATCGCTGTCCTTTTTGGAGGTCGGATTGCCGAAGAACTGTTCATGAACCAGATGACTACCGGGGCTTCGAATGATTTTCAGCGTGCAACAGACCTCGCCAGACGGATGGTGACCCAGTGGGGTATGTCAGACAATCTTGGCCCCATGGTGTATGGCGAGGAGGAAGGCGAGGTTTTTCTCGGGCGATCGGTTACGACCCACAAGAACATGTCCGAGGCAACGCTTCAAAAAGTGGATGCGGAGATTCGTCGCATCCTCGATCAGCAGTATGCACTCGCTCGTCGCCTCCTTGAAGATAATCGGGACAAGGTTGAGGCGATGACGGCGGCGTTGCTTGAGCTTGAAACTATTGATGCTGATCAGATCAACGACATTATGGCTGGCAAGGCTCCCCGCCCCCCGAAGCCGTCATCCGCTGTTCCGCGGCGTTCCGGTGACGATACTCCTGGAGCAGAACCCACTGCAGCGGCTCCCGCCGCCTGATATTTTATAGTCTTTTAAGGGCCGGTCTTTTCGACCGGCCCTTCTTGTTTTGAGTCTTGAAGAATGTCCCCTTCGCTGAGTTGTGGCAGATTTCGCCTTGACCTTTCGACGCCGAGAATCATGGCGATCGTCAACGTCACGCCAGACTCTTTTTCTGGTGATGGATGCACCTCCTTGGACGCTGCCTTGCGGGCAGCTGAACGCTTGATAGCTGAGGGAGCGGAGATTCTGGATATAGGTGGTGAGTCCTCGCGTCCTGGAGCTGTCGTTGTAGGCGTGCAAGAGGAGATCGATCGGGTCGTGCCTGTCGTAGAGGCTTTCGTTCAGTTCGGGGTGCCTCTGTCGGTCGATACTGTTAAACCTGCTGTGATGCGTGAGTCAATCAGGGTGGGGGCGGATATCATCAATGACATCTCGGCCTTTCAGGCTGAAGGGGCTGTCGATGCGGTGAGAGATGCCAGTGCTGCCTTATGCGTTATGCACATGAAAGGGAGGCCGGAGACGATGCAGATTGCACCTCGTTACGACAGTGTTCTTTCTGAAGTAGAGGGTTTTCTTGCCGGGAGGGTGCAGTCGCTCGTCGGAGCGGGAGTGTCTGAAGAACGGATTCTCATAGACCCAGGTTTTGGCTTTGGAAAGACGGTGGATCATAACTTTGCCCTTCTCAATGGTCTTCATCGCTTAGGTGTGCTTGGGCTTCCTGTGCTGGTTGGTATGTCCAGAAAATCCATGCTTGGCGCCGTCACTGGAAGGGATATTGCAGATCGTGTTGTATCAGGCGCCGCGGCGGCCATTGTGGCGCTACAAAAAGGAGCACGAATCGTTCGGACCCATGATGTTGCGGCAACGCGTGATGCAATCCGCATCTGGTTGGCGCTTGAGGCTGCTCGCCTTGCAGCTTCTCCGGAATAATCAAGCGCTCGATAGATCGCAGGTTTCAGTGAGGTAAGTATGTCTCGACGTTACTTTGGAACAGATGGCGTGCGCGGTTGTGTTGGAGAAGCACCCATTACCCCGGATTTTTGCTTGCGCCTTGGCTACGCGGCAGGTAAGACGCTCGTTGCTCATGAGCGTCTGCGAGTGGGTGAGCATCCGGCGGTGATCATCGGCAAAGACACCCGAATATCCGGGTACATGCTTGAGTCGACCCTTGAGGCGGGCTTTTCGGCTGCGGGTGTTGATGTCTATCTGGCTGGGCCTCTGCCGACCCCTGCGATTGCGTATCTAACGCGAGCACTGCGTCTCCAGGCTGGTGTCGTCATTTCTGCTTCGCACAATCCGTTTCAAGATAATGGAATAAAGTTTTTTTCTGCGCGAGGCACGAAACTGCCGGATTCTGTTGAGCTGGAGATTGAAGGCCGTCTTGACGAGCCGATGGGCTGTGAGCCCTCCGCCAGTCTGGGAAAGGCACAGCGCATTGATGATGCCAGAGGTCGCTACGTCGAGTTCTGCAAGAGCTCCTTTCCCAATGAACTCGACTTGCGCGGGCTGAAGATTGCCCTTGACTGTGCGAATGGCGCAGCCTACATGGTTGCGCCCAAGGTCTTTCACGAACTCGGGGCGGAGTTGGTGCTAGTCGGTGCTGAGCCAAATGGGCTGAATATTAACGAAAAGGTCGGAGCAACGTACCCTCAGTGCATCCGCAGTGCGGTGCTTGAAAGCGGTGCTGACCTAGGAATTGCCCTTGATGGCGACGGTGACCGCATCGTAATGGTCGATGCCGACGGTGAGATTTATGACGGGGATAAATTGCTCTATGTCATTGCCAAGGCTGCGAGTGTTGCCGGAAAAGCGAATGGTGTTGTCGGTACCTTGATGAGCAATCTGGGGTTTGAGCATGCTGTGGGGCGGCTCGGGCTGCCTTTTGCGCGGGCCAGGGTAGGTGACCGCTATGTGCTTGAGATGATGCACGAAAAAGGTTGGTCGCTCGGGGGTGAAAACTCGGGACACATAATCTGCCTGAATAGTCATACTACGGGGGATGGGATCATTGCTGGCCTGCAGGTGTTGGCGGCCCTTCTTGAGAACAACACGACCCTGAAGGAGATGTGCCGAGATCTTGTGTTCTATCCGCAAAAGCTTGTCAATGTACCGGTGAAGCCTGGTTTCGATTGGTTGTCCAATCCTTCGATCGCCGCCGCTGTTGATTCTGCAACGCTGGAACTTGAAGGGCAGGGGCGTGTGTTGCTGCGTCCGTCAGGCACGGAGCCTCTTCTGAGGGTGATGGTTGAGGGTGTCGAAGAGGAGCGGGTCAGTAAAATCGCGCATGGGTTGGCTGACACCGTCAGGAGCGCTGCTGGGCTTTCATGAGAGCAGGGCATTGCCCTGCTTGGCGACGCTCCGTGATGGTGTCGGGGTGTTGCTTTTTTGACCGCGAGTCTCCGAGGCGATACAATCAAAGGATTTGGCTTTGGTGCCCAAGGTGAGAAAAAAGCTGGTAATCGGCAACTGGAAGTTGCACGGAAGTCTCGCCCGAAATGAGGCCTTGTTGCTCAAATTTCGGAATCTTGACTTGGCGGGTGGTGCTGAGTTTGCAGTCTGCCCCCCATTCCCCTACATCCAGCAGGTGGCGGAATTGTTGCGCGGCAGCTCGGTATCGGTAGGTGCTCAGGATCTCAGTGCTTTTAGTGAGGGGGCGTACACCGGCGAAGTGGCCGGGGGTATGTTGGCCGATCTTGGTTGCAAGTGGGTAATCGTCGGGCACTCGGAGCGGAGAGTGGGTTTTGGTGATACGGATATCCTCGTCGCCGCTAAGGTTAGTGCTGCGCTGGAGGCTGGCTTGATTCCGGTGCTGTGTGTTGGGGAGAGTAAGGAGCAAAGAGTTTCCGGTGCTGCTGAGGTGGTGGTCGCGGCTCAGCTTGAGTCAGTGGTCTCTGCTGTAGGCGTGGAGGCTTTGTCGGATCTCGTCGTGGCTTATGAGCCGATATGGGCAATTGGTACAGGATTGACCGCTACGCCCGACCAGGCTCAGTCGATGCATCTCTTTATTCGAACCTGTCTCGATAAGGTTTGGGTGGACGCCGAAAAGCTTCGAATCCTCTACGGTGGTAGCGTGAACGCGGCAAATGCTGCTCGTTTGTTCGAAGAGAAGGATATAGATGGCGCGCTTGTCGGCGGTGCCTCCCTTGTGTTTGAGAGTTTTCAAGCCATATGTGATGCTGCAGCTGCAGCGGTCGCGATAAGGTAATTTACGGAGATGGTGATGGGCGGTATGGTCTTTTCTGTGGTTCTTACGGTTCATGTGCTGGCAGGGCTTGGGGTTGTTGGCTTGGTTCTCATGCAACATGGTAAGGGTGCTGACATGGGTGCTGCATTTGGTAGCGGTGCTTCAGGCAGTCTCTTCGGCTCTTCTGGTTCCGCCAACTTTTTGAGTCGGCTGACTGCCGTGCTTGCCGGAGTGTTCTTTGTGACAAGTCTCGGCTTGAGCTATCTGGCTGGCGCCAAGTCGCCCGCGGCTTCCAGTGTCATGGATGGAGCTGCGATCCCTGCTGTTGGTGTATCTGCGGCCCCTGTTCAGGCCCCTGCTACAGCCCCCGTTGATGACGGCTCCAAGTCGAAAGACATCCCTCGATAGAAATATGTAATGCTTGGCGCTGCGGAATGATTGCCTTATAATGCGCAGCATCAAAACGTAAGCCGACGTGGTGAAATTGGTAGACACGCTATCTTGAGGGGGTAGTGGCGAAAGCCGTATGAGTTCGAGTCTCATCGTCGGCACCACAATAATACGCAGGTCGCCCGCACACAGCGGGCGTTTGCTTGAAGGCAGCTACAAATACTGCTATCGGTTACGGGAGCTCAAGCTATGTTGGAAACCTATTTTCCAGTTCTTGTTTTTATCCTGTTTGCGGCTGCTTTCGGTTTTATTCCCATCGTAGCGGGCTGGGTTCTCGGCCCCAACAAACCCGACGCTGAAAAGCTCTCGCCTTTTGAGTGCGGTTTTGAGCCTTTTGAAGATGCGCGTATCAAGTTTGATGTGCGCTATTATCTTCTCGCCATTCTCTTTATTCTCTTTGATCTGGAAATTGCGTTTCTCTTTCCCTGGGCAACCATTTTGAGAGAAATTGCGGCCAATGAGTCGATTAGACTGTTTGGATTCTTCGAAATGATTGTATTTCTTGGCATTCTGTTGCTTGGATATATTTACGTTTGGAAGAAGGGCGCGCTCGACTGGGAGTAATTCGTCGGATTGTCTTGGCGGGTAAATCGTTGCATAGAGGGTGTCTATGAGCATCGAAGGTGTGTTCAAGGAGGGGTTTGTTACTACTTCTCTTGATACGGTAATCAACTGGACTCGCACGGGTTCGCTGTGGCCAATGACGTTTGGGCTTGCATGTTGTGCGGTCGAAATGATTCATGCGGGTTGTTCTCGTTACGACCTTGACAGGTTTGGCGTTGTTTTTAGGCCGAGCCCTCGTCAGTCTGACTTGATGATCGTGGCTGGTACCCTCTGCAACAAGATGGCGCCTGCGCTGCGCAAGGTCTACGATCAGATGTCCGAGCCTCGGTGGGTAATCTCGATGGGGTCCTGCGCTAACGGTGGTGGTTACTATCACTACTCTTACTCCGTGGTTCGCGGGTGTGATCGGATCGTTCCTGTTGATGTGTACGTGCCTGGTTGTCCGCCGACGGCTGAAGCACTTCTGTATGGGATTGTTCAGCTTCAGAACAAGATCAAACGTGATTGCACCATTGCGCGTTGAGTGCTGAATATCATGAGTGAAAAACTTGAACTTTTGAATCAGGCTCTAGCGGACAAACTGGGCGACAAGATCTTGCGCTCGATTGTTGCCAAGGGTGAGTTGACGGTTGTGATTTCTGCCTCTGACTATTCGTCGGTGGCGTATATGCTTAGGGATGATCCCGATCTACGCTTTGAGCAGCTGGTTGATTTGACAGGTCTGGATTACTCCACTTTCGCCGGCCAGGATTTCCCCTCCCGCTTTGCGGTCGCAGTTCATCTGCTCTCGGTTAGTCATAACTTGCGTCTTCGTCTTCGTGTTCATGCCGAAGACGATTCATTCCCGATGCTCGATTCTGTCTGTGAAGTCTGGCCCGGGGCGAATTGGTTTGAGCGCGAAGCCTTCGATCTGTTTGGTATCGTTTTCAGTGGGCACCCTGATCTGCGGCGTATCTTGACCGACTATGGTTTTGTTGGTTACCCCTTCCGCAAAGATTTTCCTGTATCTGGTTACGTAGAAATGCGTTACGACCAAGAGCAGGGGCGCGTGGTTTATCAGTCAGTTACTATCGAGCCGCGCGAGAATACGCCGCGCATCGTGCGTGACGAAAACTATGGGAATGCAGGTCGTGGCTGAAATCCGTAATTACACAATCAACTTTGGCCCTCAGCACCCGTCTGCGCACGGGGTTTTGCGCTTGGTGCTCGAGCTTGATGGCGAGGTTGTAGAGCGGGCTGATCCTCATATCGGTCTGCTGCATCGCGGAACTGAGAAGCTGGCTGAAACCCGTACCTGGGTACAATCTGTACCCTACATGGATCGGCTCGACTACGTGTCGATGATGTGTAATGAGCATGCGTATTGCATGGCAATTGAGAAGCTTATCGGGCTAGAAGTGCCTGTTCGCGCTCAATACATTCGCGTGCTTTATGACGAAATCACTCGAATTCTGAATCACTTGCTTGCTGTCGGCACGCACGCCCTGGACATCGGTGCCATGACGATGGTGCTCTACACCTTCAGAGAGCGTGAAGATCTGATGGATGCGTACGAGGCTGTTTCAGGTGCCCGTATGCATGCCGCCTACTACCGGCCTGGTGGCGTCTACCGTGACCTGCCTGACAGGATGCCGCAGTATGAAGTTTCCAAGTGGAAGTCAGCGAAGACAGTTGAGCAGCTCAATGAAAACCGGCAGGGGAGCCTGCTTGATTTCTTGGAAGACTTCACGAGGCGCTTCCCGAAGTACGTAGATGAGTATGAGACTCTACTAACTGATAACCGTATCTGGAAGCAAAGAACGGTCGGTATTGGTGTGGTTCCTCCCGAAAAGGCTCTCGCACTCGGCTTTTCCGGTGTGATGTTGCGTGGCTCTGGCATTGAGTGGGATATCCGCAAGAAGCAGCCGTACGAGGTATACGATCAGCTCGATTTCGATATTCCTGTCGGTGTTGAAGGTGACTGCTATGACAGGTATCTGTGCCGGATTGAGGAGATGCGTCAATCGAATCGGATAGTGAAGCAGTGTATCGATTGGCTGAGGAAGAATCCTGGGCCCGTCATTTCCAGTGACCATAAGGTCGCCCCTCCCCCCAGAGAGCGGATGAAGGGGAATATGGAAGAATTGATTCACCATTTCAAACTCTTTACTGAAGGGATGCATGTGCCTTCCGGAGAGGTTTATGCTCCTGTAGAGCATCCTAAGGGTGAGTTTGGCGTGTATGCAGTGTCGGACGGTGCGAACAAGCCTTACCGACTCAAACTGAGATCGCCTGGTTTTGCACATCTTTCCGCCATGGACGAAATGTCACGTGGTCACATGATCGCCGACGTAGTCGCGATCATTGGGACGATGGACATTGTGTTCGGAGATGTGGACCGCTGATTCGCGGTGCGCGTTCCCAATGACATTCTGCTGACAGTAGATAGAAAAAATGCTAAGCCCGGAATCCCTGAAAAGAATAGATCGTGAGATCGCCAAGTATCCTCCTGATCAAAAGCAGTCGGCATCCATGGGTGCCCTGCGTATCGCACAGGAAGAAAAAGGATGGCTTGCAAACGAGACCATTGAGTTTGTCGCCAAGTATTTAGGTATGCCGGCAATAGCTGTCTACGAGGTGGCGAGCTTTTACAACATGTATGACCTCGCCCCTGTTGGTGCTAAGAAGATTGCGGTGTGTACCAATCTGCCCTGCGCCCTTTCGGGCGGTGTGCACGCAGCTGACTATATCAAGAAGAAGCTGGGAATCGACTTCAACGAAACTACTGCTGATGGCCTCTTCACGCTCAAGGAAGGGGAGTGCATGGGGGCTTGCGGTGACGCCCCGGTGCTGCTGGTGAATAATCACCAGATGTGCAGCTGGATGACTGAAGAGAAAATCGACCAACTGTTGGCTGATCTGAAAAAATGACTGTACAAGGCATTATTCTCTCTGATCTCGATGGTGACCGAACCTGGCGGCTGGCGGATTACGTCAAGCGCGGCGGTTATGAGGCGCTCAAGAAGATTGTCGCGGAAAAAATTCCTGCCGATCAGATCATTGGTGAAGTTAAAAAATCTGCATTGCGCGGTCGTGGTGGTGCTGGCTTTCCGACCGGTCTGAAGTGGAGTTTCATGCCCCGCGCCTTTCCGGGAGCAAAGTACTTGGCTTGTAATTCCGATGAAGGCGAGCCTGGTACTTTCAAGGACAGGGATATTCTTCGCTACAACCCACATACGGTGATTGAAGGAATGATCATTGCCGGTTATGCGATGGGTTGTGAGCGTGGATATAACTATATTCACGGCGAGATCTTCGAGGTGTATGAACGCTTCGAGGAGGCTCTGCAGGAGGCTCGGGAAGCTGGTTTGCTCGGGCAGAACATCCTGGGGTCGGATTTCAGTTTTGAGTTGTATGCGCATCACGGCTACGGTGCCTATATTTGTGGCGAGGAGACTGCTCTCCTAGAGTCGATCGAAGGGAAGAAAGGGCAGCCACGCTTTAAGCCGCCTTTTCCGGCGAGCTTTGGGCTTTATGGCAAGCCGACGACGATCAACAATACCGAGACATTCGCTTCCATTCCTTTCATTATCCGTGAAGGGGGGGATGCGTTCCTTGCGCTTGGGAAACCGAACAATGGCGGCACTAAGTTGTTCTCGGTATCTGGGCACGTAAATAAGCCTGGTAACTACGAGATTCCTCTCGGGACGCCATTTTCGACTCTTCTCGAAATGGCAGGGGGGGTACGGGGAGGTCGGAAACTCAAGGCGGTGATCCCCGGTGGGTCATCTGCTCCGGTTTTGCCCGGGGCCGTCATGATGGATTGCACAATGGACTACGACTCGATTTCCAAAGGGGGGTCGATGCTTGGTTCAGGTGCGGTGATCGTGATGGATGAGACCACTTGCATGGTCAAGGCTCTTGAGCGCCTCTCGTATTTTTATTTTGAAGAATCCTGCGGCCAATGTACGCCGTGTCGTGAAGGTACTGGCTGGCTTTACCGCGTAGTCCATAGGATTGAGAATGGACTTGGTCGTCCAGACGATCTCGATCTTCTGAACAGTGTTACGGCGAACATCATGGGGCGGACGATCTGTGCCTTGGGTGATGCTGCATCAATGCCTGTTCAAAGTTTCGTAAAGCACTTCGGCGACGAGTTTGCTTTCCACATTGAACACAAGAAATGTCTCGTGCCGAAGGACGTTCAGCACGAAGGCAGCAAGATTTACGTAGCGTAGGCTCGACATGCTAGACATCGAAATTGACGGAAAGCAGTTGCAGGTTCCTGACGGCAGCACCGTCATGGAGGCCGCCACCCAGGTTGGCGCCTATGTGCCGCATTTTTGCTATCACAAGAAGTTATCTATTGCGGCGAACTGCCGCATGTGTCTTGTCCAGGTGGAGAAAGCGCCCAAGCCATTGCCTGCCTGCGCCACTCCTGTGACCAACGGTATGAAGGTCTGGACCCACTCTGAGCAGGCTGTCAAGGCTCAGAAGGGCGTCATGGAGTTTCTGCTGATCAATCATCCGCTTGATTGTCCGATTTGCGATCAGGGTGGGGAGTGTCAGTTGCAGGATCTGTCTGTCGGCTACGGCGGTGCTCAGTCTCGCTATGAGGAGGAGAAGCGCGTTGTATCCAACAAGGATCTCGGTCCTCTCGTGTCGACTGACATGACGCGCTGCATCAACTGTACCCGATGCGTTCGTTTCACCTCCGAAATCGCAGGTCTCATGGAGTTGGGCCAGGCATTCCGGGGCGAGCACGCGGAGATCATGCCTTTCGTAGAGAAGACCGTTGATACGGAACTCTCCGGAAACATCATTGATCTGTGTCCGGTTGGTGCTCTCACTTCCAAGCCGTTCCGCTTTGCTGCACGTGCCTGGGAAATGTCCCGCAGAAAATCTGTCAGTCCTCACGATTCTCTGGGCAGCAATTTGATTGTTCAAGTTAAGCACGACACCGTTAAGCGTGTTCTTCCCCTTGAGAACGAGGATGTCAACGAGTGTTGGCTGTCCGACAAGGATCGTTTCTCTTATGAAGCATTGAACGGGGTAGACCGCCTGACTTCTCCTATGGTCAAGCAGGGTAATAGCTGGATCGAAACAGATTGGTCTACTGCGCTTGAGTATGTGGCCAACGGCTTGAAAACAATCGTTGCGGATCACGGCGCACAGTCGATTGGTGCCCTTGCATCTCCCCACTGCACTGTAGAAGAGTTGTACCTGACTCAGACGCTCATGCGTGGCCTCGGTTCCGGTAACGTTGATTTCCGTCTGCGTCAGATCGATTTCTCTCTTGACGGGAAGATGGTCGGCGCCCCTTGGCTCGGTATGCCTGTCGCCGGCATTGGTAGTCTCGATCGGCTGTTCATTGTCGGTAGCTTCTTCCGCAAGGATCATCCGTTGATCGCACAGCGTGTTCGTCAGGCCGTCAAACGCGGTCTGAAGGTCAGTGTGGTCAATCCTGCGTTTGATGACTGGCAATTGCCTGTCGCCAACAAGGTTTGTGTTGCGCCTGCAGCCATGCCTGCGGCATTGGCGGCTGTTCTCAAGGCTGTTGCTGAGGAGAAGGGCGTTCAGGTTTCTCCTGAGTTTGCGGAAGCCGTCGGTGAAGTTGTGGTTGATGAGAACTCACTTGCAATCGCAAGGAGTCTGGTCTCTGGTCGTCGCGTTGCTGTTTGGCTTGGCAATTTCGCGGTTCAGCACGCTGATGCCTCAAAGATTCATCTTCTCGCTCAAGAGATCTCGCGTGTATCCGAGGCGAAATTCGGGTTGATTGGTGAAGCTGCAAACAGTGTCGGGGGCTATCTGGCTGGGGCTGTTCCATTCGGGAATTTGCCTGGAATGAACGCCCGAAAAATGACCCAGAAGGCCCTTAAGGCTTATGTTCTCTTTAATGTCGAGCCTGCGTTTGACTGCGCTTCTGGTTCTGAAGCTGCCGATGTCATTGCGAAGGCCGACATGGTTGCGGTTTTCAGCGCCTTCAAGTCAGAGTCTGCCCTTGAGTTTGCGGATGTCCTTCTTCCTATTGCGCCCTTTACTGAGACGCCTGGAAC